>Ga0210400_10004656_pt1 | contig 11829 bp, 9 predicted proteins | sample IncBWH26MmetaG_FD_155456 | JGI IMG/M metagenome (GOLD analysis project Ga0210400, IMG submission 155456) | Forest soil microbial communities from Barre Woods Harvard Forest LTER site, Petersham, Massachusetts, United States - Inc-BW-H-26-M | ecosystem: Environmental > Terrestrial > Soil >...
CCCGAAAACTACGTCCTCTTCCAAATGGACGACAATAACTTCCACCGCACTGTCATTCGCAACGGCGAGAAAACGAACGAGATCATAGTTCCCGATAAAGGCGACAAGAAAAGCTTCCGCACGCTCATCATCCGGGTTAGCCCCACGGAGCTCGTTCACCAGATCAAGCACGGTGACAGTGTGACCGTCCTGGATCGCTGGACGCAGCCAGGCGCCAATCTCAGCCTCGGCAAGTTTGGTTTCTACATACCCGGCAACGACCAAGTAGCGCTCTCCAGCTTCGCCCACTATGTTGACCTGAGCATCCGCTAGCGGCTTGGCTCTCCTGCGGCTTGCTTTTTGTAAGATAGAGGGATCGTTGGCATGCTAAAGAAATGTAACCTAGTATCGTAGGACGGTTCACCGTACCTGCGCCCAGTTCGGCAGAAACTTGCAGAGTGTTTACTGATCAGTTAGCTCGCGGTGGAACAGTGTTCCGTCCGGGGCAGAGTAACGATGACAGCACAGCCTCGCTGTCCAATACGGTTTGTGAGCTCAATGTATCCACCGTGGGCCTCAGAGATCTGGCGCGACAGCACGAGTCCGATGCCGCTGCCTCCTGGCTTTGTCGTATAGAACGGGATAAATACGTTGCTGGGATTCATCAACCCCGGACCACTGTCTTCGATGGTAAGAATCACGTCTTCTTCGGTCAGTTTCCAGGTGAAGTTTACTTGTGCATTCGATTCGACGGCGGACGGATTCGTCGACCCGCTTGCGTTCTGTATCGTGATTGACAATTCAAGCACCGCCTCTGCCGCGTTGCGCAGCAAGTTAATGAGCATTTGCTCGAGCTGGTCGGGATCCGCCATCAGGGTGATCTCCGGGCCGGGAATTACTGTGACTGGGACGCGAGCCTCAAGAGCGGCAACCCGCTTCACCAACTGGGATAATGCGCACGGCTGCAAGACAGGCGGAGGCATCTGCGCCAGCTGACGATAGGCTTGCAGAAAACGATTGAGCGAGGCGGCGCGATTTTCGATGATGCCCAAGCCGCGCTCGAAGTCCTGACGCTGTTCGGGGTCAAGATTCGTAAAGGGAAGTCGGGCACTCAAGCTCCCGGCAATAGATTTTATCGGCGCCAGCGAGTTGTTCAATTCGTGGCCCATCACGCGGATCAATCGTTGCCAGGCAAGGCGCTCTCCTTCGCGCAAGGCGCGGCTGACGTCCGACAATACCACCAGGGTGTGCGGCGCTCCCTGCTGGCGAAACGAACGTCGCCGTACGAGCCAGCGGGCGTCGCTCGCGAAATGTAGCTCGACGAGACTCTCGTTCTCACAAGAGAGTGAAGAGTGCAAGCCCAGCTCAGACGCGGTCCTGCCGAGCAATTGTGCGGGGGGCCTTTGCAGAAGTTTTTCTCCGGCCGGATTCACAAGGCGCAGCCTGCGGGCTGGATCGAAGGCGAAGATAGGGAGATCGACTTCCTCCACGACACGTTGCAGCAATGCGGTTGCTTCGATGGCTCCGATGCGGTGCTGGGCGAGCAGGTCGGCCAGTGCGTTCACTTCGAGCGAGAGTTCTCCCAGCGTATCGTTTGGAACCGCCAAACGAGCCCGAAAAGAATAATCTCCCTCGCGTAGCGCGCCGACAACATTGGCCAGGGTTTGCAAGGGGCGGACAATGTAATCGTGAAGGGCAATCCCGATCAGCAAACAAGCGACGAAACCTGCGCCGAGCGAAATCAGCTTCGATTCCATCGACCAAGAGTGCGGCCAGAGAAAAATACCGCTGATGAGAAGTCCGGGCGCGGCCAGCAGTGCAGCAAAGATCGCTAGGCGGAGCTCGAAAGGTGATCGAGGCTTCCGTACGGCGAGGTTGGATGAATCGCTTGAGCCGGGGCTAGAGCCCATACTTTTCCATCCGACGGTACAAGGCACCGCGGCTGAGGCCAAGCGCTTCCGCTGCCTGGGTGACATTACCCTGAAAACGCTGCAGCGCCTTGCGAATCAGAATTGTCTCCACTGATTCCAGACTCAATTCGTCCAGATTTTGTGTCTGTGGACGCTGCACGCCCAAACCCAGATCGGCAGGCTGGATTTGGTCAGTGCGGCACATCAGCACCGCACGCTCCAAGGTATGCTCCAATTCCCGAATGTTGCCCGGCCAGGAATATTGTAATAGCGATTGCAGCGCAGAACGATCCAGGCCTCCAACTTCACGGCGGTATCGAGAGGCATAATGAGAGAGGAAATGCACGGCCAGTGCGGGGATGTCTTCTCTGCGTTCGCGCAACGGGGGCAGGTGAATCTCCACGGTATTGAGACGGAACAGGAGATCCTCGCGGAACTGGCCGGCCTTGCAAGCGGCTGAGAGATCGGTATTGGTGGCCGAGATCATGCGAACATCAATCTTCTTCGTGCGCGATGAACCCACGCGTTCGATTTCTCCAGATTCGATGACGCGCAATAGTTTGGCCTGCTGACGCAGAGGCACATTGCCAATTTCGTCTAGGAAAATCGTCCCGCCGTCGGCCAGTTCGAAGCGGCCGATGCGGTCGGAGCGAGCGTCAGTGAATGCTCCTTTCACATGACCGAACAATTCGCTTTCAAAAACCCCTTCGGCTAGTCCGCCGGTATTTACGGCAATCATTGGGCGCAAAGAGCGCAGCGAGAGCGCGTGGATCGTCTGAGCGGCAACTTCTTTTCCGGTGCCATGCTCGCCGGAAACCAGGACATTTGCGTCCGAAGGCGCGATACGGGTAATGGCTTCGAGCACCGGCAACATGGATGGAGCGGTGGCGATAAATTCTTTCCGTCCCAAGGCGCTAAGCAGCTGATTCTCGGCTGCCAGCCGTTCTGCCTGCTGCAACGCGCGACGAAGTTCTACCTGTGTACGTAGGATGGAAAGCAGCCGCTCATTCTCCCACGGCTTCTGAATGAAATCGCGGGCACCGCGCTGCATGGCCTCGACCGCAAGATCCACATTGCCCCATGCGGTCATGACGATGACCGGAAGCGTGCTGTCGAGGGCAACTATTTCGGAGAGCAGATCAAGCCCTTCGCGTCCGGAAGTGGTGTCGCGAGCGTAATTGAGATCGATGAGGGCCGCGTCGTACGAGGCCCCAGTTAATACTTCCCTTGCCAGCTGAGGCGAGCGCACTCCATCGACTCTGTAGCCTTGCGGTTTTAGCAGCAACTCGAGAGCCTCCAGAATATGCTGCTGATCGTCGGCGGCCAGAATCCGCGGAGGCGTTGCGGCTTTCGTGAAGACGATTGGGGTACTGACTTCTGGCGGTTTGGCCGAGGTTGGCATGGGTTAGGGAGCGGAATTGCCGGCGGTGCCTGCAATCGCATCCTGTATCTTAATCCCATTATCTTCCAAAGTGCTTCCGATAGCACGATCAAGTTCGACTTTAGCTTTTTCATAGACTGTCATGGCAGTTACTAAGTCGAGTTCTGCGACAGCTAGATCGCGCTGGGCGGTCATCGTCTGATAAGTTGAACCCGCGCCGAGCGTCTGCTCTTTCTGCATGATTTCAAAGGTGCGCTGCGCCAGATCTCGGGCTTTGCGGGCGGCGCCAACACGAGATGTGGTTTGTTCAAGCGCGTACTGAGCATTGCGAACTTCTATGCGAATTTGCTTTCTCAATTGCTCGCGGCGAAGTTCGGCCTGACGGTATTCCAATTGGGAGCGGTATTGATCAGCCTTGGCTACGCGATTCCGCAACGGAATATTGAGATTCAATCCGATGTAATAGTCGGGAGCTGTGTTGTTGAATGCGTTCTGCAGAGCACCGGGAAAGTCAGTGGGAACAGTCGACGAGTTCGGAACACCCGGAATGTTGTAAACCGGATTCAAGGGGCCCGCCAAGCCCGAACCGCCGTAGAAACCTGCGAGCGCGAGCGAAGGTAACAGCGCATTCTTCGCGGCCCGGTTACTGATCTGGCGGTTGACGAGGTCGATATCGGATTCGGCCAATTCGGGGCGGCTGTGGAGTGCCTGGTCGATGAGGTCCTGAACGGCCTGATTAGCGGGAGCCTGAGTGGATTCCGAATGGTCCGTGGGAATTACAGGCATGGCTGCAAGTCCTGGATCATCCAGGCTCTTGGTCAGCGCATTCTTGATGAGCAATTCCTGCAACTGCAGTGTGGTGCGCGCAACGGTGACATCCTGATCGTGCTTTGAGACCTCAGCTTCAGCGCGCATTACATCCATTTCTGGAATGCTGTCGAGCTGAAGCTGTTTTTTTGCCGTGTCGAATGACTGCTGTGCAAACGCCAACGACTGTTCACTCACTTGCGCCTGCTGATAGGCATTCACCAGATCCCAATAAATATTCGCGATTTGCGTGACCGTGGTGATGACTTGATCCTTGAAGGCGATAGCGGAAATTTTTCTATTGTTATTTGCGATATGAAGGTAGCGCATATTCGGGCCGAAGCCGAATCCGGCGAGCAACTGCTGTTGGAAAGAAATGCGATACATCGAACTGAGGGCGGGAGACAAGTTGAAGAAAGGGCTGTTGGTGGTCTGGCGGCTGTTATTGAACTGGACCGAAAAGCTCGTTCCAGTGGGAAAGGCCTGCGAATACGCAACATTAGCTTGTCCGGTGTTGAGTTGTAACAAGGGCACGCCGTAAATCTGCAGATTGGCTAGCGGGGACGTTTGGTGCTCGGCGCCAACCGACCCAGTAATCGCAGGATCATACGAAGCTACCGGACTACCGGCACCCAATGTAGACTGCACCAATCCGGAAGCGCCAGCGCCGGCACCGCCCGCGCCGCTGGTTGTGCCTCCTGCGCCAGCGCCCGGGGCTCCTGTACCAAAGCCGCCCACACCGCCGCCCGGAGTTCCCTGCACTACGCCCGTGTTTACTCCACGAAACACACCGCCACCTTGTGTCCGAAGAATATCAGTGGTGGCAATTGGCAAATTGTAGCGGGCAATGGCTAGGTCAAGATTATTCTGCAGGGCCAGGTGGATCGCGTCCTGAAGCGACAAATACAGTTTGCCATCGCGAATGAGATAGGTTAAGAGTGGGGAATTTGTGAGTTGTGGTTCGGGAACTTCGCTCGGAGAGTACGCGCTGAGCGGATTGCGCGACTTCGGCTCGTTCAGTGAAACGGAAGCGTTGGTTTGTGCCAACGCGCATGCGGTTACAGTAATGAGAAACCAGGCCAGGACCCGTCTGGACTTTCCAAGGCTCTTCATTGCCGCACCGCCTCGTGCGGCCGAGGTTCGGGGTTCGATGTATCGCTCAGCATCCAACCATCGCGCAGCTGAATGGTTCGCGAGCCGTAGGCGGCATTGGCTTCGGAGTGTGTGACCTGTACGATCGTCGTGCCCTGTTGGTTCAGTTCGCGAAAAAGCTCCATGATCTCTTTCGCCTGCGAGGAGTGCAGGTTCCCCGTGGGCTCATCGGCGAACAAGAGAGCGGGTTTGTGAATGACCGCCCGGGCGACTCCCACGAGCTGTTGTTGGCCGCCGGAGAGTTGGCTGGGGAAAAGATCTTTCTTGGCGACAATCTGAAAACGGTCGAGCGTGTCCGCCACCATCGCCTGCCGCTCGCCGCGTGGAAGATCCTTGTAGGAAAACGGGAGATCGATGTTTTCGCGAACGGTGAGATCGTCGAGCAAGTGATAACTCTGGAATACCATCCCAATATTGCGCTTGGCCAGTTCGCCGCGCTGCTTACGCCTCATCTTGTGGACGGCTTGCTCGCGAAACCAGTGTTCCCCTTGCCAACTGTCATCGAGCAGAGCGAGTACGTTTAATAAGGAGGACTTCCCTGCTCCGGAGGAACCCATGATGGTGATGAACTCGCCTTCGCGGATCTCAAGGTTAATGCGGCGAAGCACCCAGGTTTGTCCGGCGGAAGTTTTGTAACTACGTTCCAGATTCTTGAGCTGAATCATGCTTCTCCTGATTGCGTTCATTCCATACGCGGCGATTCTGTGGGATTCACGCGAGCGGCGCGCCATGCGGGATTCAGACCCGAACCAACGGATACCAATAACAGCACGGAAGCTGCTGCGAGGAGCGTAACCGGGTCGTATGGACTGAAGCCAAACAATAAGAAGCAGGCCGTTCATGCCGACACATCTGCCATCAGCTTTTTGAGCTCTTCTTCCGCCACGACTTTGCCGTCGAACAAATGCACCTCACGGTCAGCGTGCTTGGCGAAGCGAGGGTCGTGTGTGACCATACAAATAGTCGCGCCTTCGCGGTGCAGGTTCCGCAGTAATTCCATCACGGCCTCGCCGTTGCGCGAGTCCAAATTTCCTGTCGGCTCGTCCGCCAGCAGGATGGAGGGATGCCCGGCAAGCGCACGGGCCACAGCGACGCGTTGTTGTTGGCCGCCCGAGAGCTGGGATGGGTAGTGGCGCACGCGATGCGCCATGCCGACTCGTTCGAGAGATTCCATCACTCGCTTCTTGCGCTCGGCGGCGGGCATTTTCTGGCGGTAAGTCAGCGGGAGTTCAACATTTTCGTAAACCGTGAGATCGCCAATCAGATTGAAACTTTGGAAGATGAATCCAATCTCCTGGTTACGAATTCGGGAGCGCTGGGCAAAATCAAGGTTCTCGACAGGCTGCTGGTTCAGATGATAGCTCCCGGCGGTCGGAGTATCGAGCAGACCGATAATCGAAAGCAGCGTGGACTTGCCGCAGCCCGAAGGGCCGGACATGGCAACGTACTCTCCTTTGCGGATCGCCAGATGAACTCCGGAAAGCGCGTGGGTTTCGACTTCATCGGTATAGAAAACTTTTGTCAGGTTCTCAATTTCGATAAGCGGCGGTCCTGTTTCGGTCATGATCGTGTACCTCGTTCTTGGCTCGATCTTGTTGGCTCAATCTCTTGTCCCTAATCGAGCCGGATACGGTCGGTGTTATCGGAGCGCGACATGTCAGACAGAATGACGGCATCGCCTTCATGCAATCCCTCGAGAATTTGTATGGAGTTCACGGAGGCACGCCCAACTTTCACCGGAACGCGCACTGCGCCTTTGCCTTCAGAGTCAAGCTTGAACAGGGTGATGGTGCTGTTCTCCTGACCGAAGGCCGGACGGCCGACGTAAAGAACGTCATCCAGATGCTCCAGGTCGATAGTTCCGTCGACGCTCAAATCGGGCCGAGCTCCCTTGGGCAGTTCACCGGTGAGTTTCACGTCCACCGTGACGGTGCCGTTCTGAACGGCGGGGTCGACACGCGTGACGGTGCCGGAGGCGGTTCCGTTGTGGGTGTCGACCAGCGCCGGCTGGCCGATCTGCACGTCGCGGGCCTGGGTTTCGGCAACCTTCAACTCTGCAATCAGATGATCGGGCTGGACGATTTTCGCCAACATGGCGCCCGGCAAGACGTGCTGCCCCACCTGCAACGGTAGTTCAACGAGAACGCCTTCGATTCCGGGGCGAACTTTCAATGCGTCCAACTGCTTCTGCTTGAGTTCTGCAAGGGCGCGGATCTCATCCACCTTGGCCTGCTGTTCGGACATCTGCGACTCGATCGCTTTCTGGTTGATACTCAGGCGCTCGTCCTCAATGTTGTTGCGCGTGGTCAGTTCGTCAGCCTTGCTTTTCGAATTCTTATATGCGAGTCCCGAAATCACGCCGAGATCGTACAGAGCTTTGTCAGTCTCGGACTGAAGTTTGGCCTGGCTGTAATCCGCCGTAACCGTGGCAGCGCCGGCTTTCTGGTTCATCAGATCGCTCTGCAGCTTGACTCGCAAACTCTGATATCCCGCTTCCACCGCTTTCAACTGAAGTTTGGCGTCGAGCGCGGCCTGCTCCACCTGCGGATTGCTCATCTCCAGCAGAACGGTGTCTGCCGATACTTGCGAGCCGGGAAGCATGCGAATACGAACGATTGTAGCCTCCGTTTCTGCTGGTATTTGACGGGTAAACTCTTGGCTGGGAACCAACGAACCAAGACCTCGCACTTGGCGAAGCATCGAACCGCGCTTCACGGTGTCGGTCCAGACAGTACTGCGTTCGACCACGGGCGCTGCTGGCTTCAGGCGCGACACGCCGATGGTAAGCCCTATGAGGAGCACAATGCCAGCTCCCACCCAAATGATTTGGCGGCGACGCTTCTGCTGCTTAAATTCTGGTCGTGCGATGTCCATCGCCAATGAGTATGCAAGTGTCAGGCCGCAGATGAAGAATCGTTATCCCATTCAAAAGACTAGCGTGCGGTGGGAGAGTCCGATCCTGTTGAGATCGCGAGCGCCCGGTAACAGAATCGAATGTCCAAAAATGGACATTTACGACTCGATGTCGCGCGGCTACATCCTAACGGAGAATCCCGACTCGTTCTCCGGCAACCGACGGTGGTTGCGGCTCCCTTCTGATCACTTTTAGCCGGCGTCGGCAGCTGATAACCGACCCGTATGGCTTCCTGAACCTTCATGACCGAGGCAAGGGCTTTCGACTGGCGACCTCTGTAAGCGAGGGGCCCACGGGAGAGGTGGAGATTTCATGATTATCGACGCTCCCCAAAGCCCGATGAAGCTATTTCTGAAACGCAAACCAAACGCCGTGAATGCCTGGTGCTAACAAGCTCTACAGCCTGCTGTGCCGTAATAATTTCGTGGGAATGCCGAGGCACGATCCCTGCCTCCTTCGCCGCATCAAGGATTCTGGAATGAACAAGGGGATGAACCCTGTTTGCGAACAAAGTCCAGTTGTCCTTCGCAAGGTCTCTTACTGTCAGCCTTTCATTCCGAAGAAAAGGGTGAGTATCGGGAAGAACGGCATAAAGAGGCGACCGAGCGAAAGGTATGGCAGTAATGTGGGCGTCCAGTGGGGGCGCCGTAACGAGCGCGAGATCCAGTTCCCCGGCGAGCACGCTCTGGATCAACTCCAGCGCAAACATAGTAATCAGTTGTATTTTCAGCTTCGGGAAAAGCGGAAGATGAATAGCCAACACGGCAGAAACCCATGCATGATCGGCATAAGGGGAGTGGCCTACCATCAGTATGCTGTCGCACCCTTCGGCAGCCGCCCGGGCCAAGTGAACAGCCCTCTCCGCGCGCATTAGCGCTGAACGAGCCTCTCTCACGAAAATACGTCCGGCACAAGAGGAGTGGGAAAGGTGGGAAGCCGGTCTATGGCTTTCCACTCCTCGTCATTTCCACCGTGCAGGCTTGGTATCGCGCTATTGTGCCGCTCTCGATCGAACAACGAGGTCTGCGGCGGCTGACTGCCAACTGGGAAAATCAAAGCGGAAACCATGCTTCAGCAGTACGCCAGGAGCGACCCAGCGACTCTTGAACACGAGTTCGGGTTCACTGCGCATTACCCACAACGCCGCACGCATGACAAGTTCCGGTGCGGGTATGCCGATGGGGACATGCCAGGCACCGCGGAGTGTGCGCATGAAATCACGGTTCGTCGGAGCTTCGGGCGCAGCAAGATTGACGATGCCTTTCGTTTCGTCGGCCACTTCCGGATGAGTGAGAAGCAGATCCATCGCGCGTACAAAGTCGACTTCGTGTATCCACGATAGACGCTGATCGCCGCGTCCTTGTGTGCCACCCAGCCCAAGGCGGGCGATGCGCGAAAAGATCGAGAAGAAGCCGCCGGGATTGGAAGCCATCACAAGCGAAGTGCGAAGAGCTATGCGCTTGGTCCGGGGCAACGCGCCTGCGAAGAACGCGTCTTCCCATCGAGCGCCAACGTCCACGGAGAACGAGTAAGTCTCACCGAGTGAGCCAGGCTCGCGTGTGCCGCGCTCGTAAGGCCGATCGCCAAGTTCACCCGTGAACTCATCTTGAGAATGATCACGAGCATCCCGGTAGATAGTAGCCGTGGATGCATTCAGCCACACGCGAGGCGGTGTCGGCGAAGCCGCAATCAGCCTATTTAGAAGCTGCGTGGGCACGATCCGCGAATCCATAATTTCTCGACGGTGCTTTGGCGTATAGCGTGTGTTGACTATCCTCCCAGATAGACCAATCACGGCATCGGCAGAGTGGAGCGCAGAGACCCACGACCCGTCGCTGATGCCATCCCAAGCCACCGTCTTCCACGGCGCGGGCTTCGGTGTGCGGGAAAGCACCGTAACGTCATGGCCGGCGTTTGCGAGGTGACGGGCAAGGACCGTGCCTATCTGTCCGCTACCGCCGGGGATGAGAATGCGCATGATAGGGATAGTCGCAGACTTCTTGACCTTGTTCAATAAAATCTTGAATACGGTCAACAATTGTCATCTAACTTGACCATGTTCAAGAATGAAGTGCCAACAGCCAAAGGCGAGCAGACCCGAACCGCGATCTTCGAAAGCGCGCTCGAACTATTCCGTGACCGTGGTTTCGACAACACAACCATGCAGGACATTGCCGCGCGGTAGTAACCTACGCTAAGGGCAGGATAGTTGTGTAGAGGTAGCGTTCAGGTGATTCACAATGAGCCCTAAAGCATGCGTAATCGGTGCCGGTCCGAATGGACTGGCAGCGGCCATCGTCATGGCCCAGGCTGGGCTGCAAGTGGACGTGCTCGAAGCGGAGTCGACACCGGGCGGAGCCGCACGCACGATGGAACTAACTTTACCGGGCTATTGGCATGATTTCGGATCGGCAGTGTATCCGCTCGGCGCAGGGTCGCCATTCTTCTCCTCATTGCCACTGACCAATCACGGCTTGGAATGGATTCACTCGCCAGCCGCTTTGGCGCATCCTCTCGATGACGGCACGGCGGTAATGTTGGAGCGTGACCTGGATGAAACCAAGGCTTCCCTTGGGAGCGACGGACTGCCGTGGGACAAGCTCATGCGTCCGTTCGTCGAGGGTTGGAGGGAACTTGCTCCAGAGATACTGCGCCCCGTTTCCTTCGTCCCCCGACATCCATGGCTGATGGCACGTTTCGGAATGGTCGCGGTACAGTCGGCCCGAGCTGTCGCTCGACGGTTTCGCAGCCAACGAACCAGGGCACTATTCGCGGGCTTGGCCGCCCATTCTTTCCTCAGCCTGGATGAACCGTTGAGCGCGGCGTTCGCAATTCTGATGGCGGTGCCGGCCCATGCCGTTGGCTGGCCCATTCCTCGAGGCGGCGCGCAATCACTGACAAACGCATTGTGCGGGGTTCTCTCGAGCTGCGGAAGCAAGGTAAGCACTTCGACGCCGGTCTTGAGTTTAGCGGCACTGGCGAATGTATTTCCGAACTATGACCTGCTGCTCTGTGACCTGACTCCGCGGCAGCTAGTCAAGGTTGGTGGGCAAAGATTATCGGACTCATACAAACGACGACTTGGAAGGTACCGATACGGTGCCGGCGTCTTCAAAGTGGATTACGCACTGGAAGCGCCCATTCCCTGGAAAGCTCCTGATTGCTTGCGAGCTGCAACGGTACACCTCGGCGGAAGTTTTGAGGAGATTGCTGCTTCGGAAAAGGCGGTCCGACTCGGACAGCATGCCGATCGTCCATTCGTTCTGCTGGCCCAGCCTAGTCTTTTCGATAGTTCAAGAGCTCCAGCAGGCAAACATACAGCTTGGGCTTACTGTCATGTGCCGAATGGCTCCAGAGTAAACATGCTTGACAAGGTAGAAGGTCAGATCGAGCGCTTCGCTCCCGGCTTCCGCGACTGCATTTTAGGGCGTCGTGTGTTTTCTCCCACCGACCTTGAGAGCATGGACGCTAACCTCGTAGGAGGCGATATCGGAGGCGGGACGCTGGACATTCGTCAGTTTTTGTTTCGACCCACATGGCGCCACTACGTCACATCGGCACGCGATATCTATATTTGCTCCGCGTCCGCTCCACCAGGTGGAGGCGTACATGGCATGTGCGGTTATCATGCCGCGAAGACGGCATTGTCGAGGTTGCGCGGGGTACGCTGAAGACGGAAGTCGCCA
>Ga0210400_10004658_pt1 | contig 11828 bp, 12 predicted proteins | sample IncBWH26MmetaG_FD_155456 | JGI IMG/M metagenome (GOLD analysis project Ga0210400, IMG submission 155456) | Forest soil microbial communities from Barre Woods Harvard Forest LTER site, Petersham, Massachusetts, United States - Inc-BW-H-26-M | ecosystem: Environmental > Terrestrial > Soil >...
ACTTCCTGACTGGCGATGGGTATCGCTGCGATCCATTCACGATCACGGACGCGCATAGCCGATTTCTGATCCGCTGCCAAGCTGTAGCTCGGATGGACCTGGCACAAGTGAGCGCCGTTTGCGATGCCGCGATGCGCGAATACGGCGTGCCAGAACGCATCCGCACTGACAACGGAGCGCCATTCGCGGGCGTTGGCCTGCTAGGTCTGTCGAAGTTGTCGCTGGGATGGATGAAGCTCGGCATCGTTCACGAACGCATTCAGCCAGGGCGACCTCAACAGAACGGCAGGCACGAACGGATGCATCGCACGCTTAAGGAGGACACTGCGAAGCCGCCAGCTCGCACGGTGACGGCGCAACAGAAGAAGTTTGATCGCTTCCGCCTCGTCTTCAACCATGAGCGCCCGCATGAGGCTCTTGCCAACGAAACGCCGGGAAGCATTTACGTCCCCAGCACTCGGCTGCTCCCGAGCAGGGTAGCGAGCTTCCAATATCCCAGATCGTTCCAGACTCGGAGGGTGAACAACAGCGGGGACATCAGTTGGCATAAGGGCCGGGTGTTCGTTAGCGAGGTGTTCCGCAACGAGGAGATCGGCCTCGAACAGATGGATGAGGACGTACACCGCGTTTTCTTCTGCAACACCGAACTGGGCGAGTTCAACAGTTCAGAGATGAGATTCCGGCCTGCGATTCGCACTTGCTAGCCTATTAGAAACATAGAAGGCAGATTAGGAATGTGGCCTCATCGAAGCACGGTTCAGGTCGTGATTCACATTTGGCTCGATGTCACGTCGTAACAAATATGCTTCGACGATATTCCTCATCACCTGGACGCATGAACTCCATGTAGTTGCAACCGGCGCTCTGAGCTAAATCTGGGAAGATGCTAATGGTTTGGACCAGGGGATCGGGCAATATTTCCCCGTTCGCCGCGCTCAACAAAACGGTCGGCGCGGGTTCCTGTCCGCGATTGAATAGATACAGGGAAGGAGGCGTTGAATCGAGCTTAACTGCCAGCTCACTTATCGATGCGAAGTCAACGCCGATGGGTTCCCGGCTTCCAGGCAGAGAGAATCCCAAGGCAACAGTGAAGTCAAGCTGATGACGGTTCCTCAATTCGACCGCCAATTGAAAAGCGATAAGGCCAGCGTGGACCCACGCCTCCTTAGGCTTCCAAACCGAGTCGATGACATCGACATGCAGGTCGTCATATCGTTCGACGCCACCATCTTGGACTATCGTAAGCATCCATTTCTCGATAACCGATTTGCGGCCAGAATCGTGCAATGTGGCGTCTCCTGTGTCGGGACTGCTTCAGTGTCTATTTTCGCATCCGTCTAAGATCGCGATGCCATCTTACGGAAATGGCTGGGGACGCCGAAAAACAAGCCATGGAAATGCCGGGGCATGGAAAGCATGGAAAGCCATAAAGCCGGCTTTCCACCCTTCCCACACCCCTTGGAAATCCCTGCGGGGATTCCCACATTACCACGGCTACGGCGATGACTATCATGTATCTGAAGACCGGCAAAGCCCGCCGAAAACCCGCAATCAGAGCCACTCTCACCGCAAGGGGCGTGTAAACCATGTCTCCGGTCTAAAACGTAAAGGATGTCCCGGTACACTCAACCGGCTATATGGAAGTTGAGAATTTCATGGCTCTATCCGTATGCATTTGCCGTAGATCCCATTCGCACCGATCCATCCGTTCACCAATCCCCGATTATTTTCCGATCTGAAATCGCGTACCGTTGATCGCCTTGATCAGATGCAGGTGTTCATTGCCTCGCACCTTGCAGAGCACAAAATCTCCGACCAAAAGTGCGGAGCAATCAACTGGCACAACCGTGCAGAGTTGTCCAGACTCGATCTTTCCCTTCATCGATGCACCGCGCGGCCGGAAGGAAACCGTCTCTCCGGCCTGAAGTCTCGATATGTACTGTGTTGCCCAGCCCAACGCGTTTCTCCCGGAGCCAATTCTAAACAGCTGGTCAGGGTTCGGCTCGTCCGTGGTCGAGTGACCGGCTACTCGGATGTAAGCATTTTTTGTGGCTGGAAAGCTCGCGAACAGCAACCGCAGATGTTTCGACTCCGCTTCCCACCTCAGCGACGAAAACACGTCGCAGGGGACCCCGGCCTCGCTGCGCTCAACATGACAATCTCTTGAGATTGTTGGCCGGGCACGGCCAAGACTTCCTCGGATTTCGGCCGTTTGCAATTGTGCCCCGCGAAGGAAGGTCCGAGTTTGCGTAAGCGCCCGGAACAGGATACGCGACAGAAGATCTCTCATCTGTCCCTACAACTAAGGTAAGTGGTGGAGTGTGACCTAGGTTTCTAACGCCTGTAAAACAGGTGCCGATGGCCCAGCAAGATTGTCGTCTTTTAAGTACAGACAACACTTTTCGGCATAGGAGACGGCTTCTTCATGGTTCAGGCCAAAGCCAGGAGATACCAGGAAATGGATGCGCTCCGCGGACTCGGGGCATCTTCGGTCGCTTTGTCGCACTTCCTCATAGCTTTTGTCGTCGAACCCCAATGGCACGAGGGCAAGCTAAAAATGATTGCCTACTGGCTGGGCATGGTCTTTTATGGAGGCCACTCGGCGTTGCCCTTCTTCTTTATGCTTAGCGGCTTTGTCCTCGCGCTTCCTGCAGTTAACAACAAACCGCAAAGTTATTCTGTCTTCATCACGCGACGAGGTTTTCGCCTCTATGTCCCATACGTCGTTGCGCTGGCGATCGCGATCCTGGGTAATTCCCGCTGGCACGGACCGCTTTACCTCACCTCGTGGGTCAATCAAACCTGGCCATGGCCCGGACATGTAGACAAGCATCAGGTGCTGCAACACCTTCTCATCTTCGGCCCGGTTCACTGGGCTCAATTCAATACTGCTTTTTGGACTCTCATCGTTTCCCTGAGACTCTCTGTCGTTTTCCCTGTCCTTTGCTACATGGTTCTGCGTACAAGGCCACTGGTCTCCACTTTGGCAGTTGCTTTCACTGCTTTTGTCGTGACCTGGTACCAGCTTCATGGCGTTATCAACTCCTATACGATGACGCTCCATATGACCGGCTTTTTCATTGTGGGCATCCTCCTGGCCCGATACAAGGACGAGGTATTTGCCTGGGCTTCGGCTCTGTCTGAACGCAGGAAAACCGTGTACCTCTTCGTTGCATTGTTCGTCTACTGGTACAGCGGAATGTTGCTTCAGCTCTTCTGGAAACACAACGTCTCAAGCGTGAATTTCAGGTTGGTTGTGTTCGATTGGGCCATCGCTTCCGGTTCGATCATGATCCTCATCCTGAGCATCGAATTCAAACCTCTCAGCAGAATTCTGATGGCGAGATTTCCCCAATTCATGGGGAGAATCTGTTATAGCGTCTATCTCATGCACGGCACGGTACTGTTTGTGCTTCTCTATACGCTCTCCCACAAGTGGCCGCCATTGGCGATCTTCCTTGTCTACGTCCCCTCCGTTCTGTGCGCTTCAAGCCTCTTCCACTACACGATCGAAAAGCCATCCATGAACTTTGGCCGGTCCATTACCAAGAGCACTCCTCAGAGCAATATTCTTACAACTGCTGAGGCGCATGCTAGTTGGGTAATGGAGCACGACTCTCCGGGCTCTCTTCGTCGAGGGGTTTGAGGACTGCTGGTGCTTACCGGCCATCCGCCAACAGGCTAGCTTCAGTTGGACGTAGGGGTGTGCGTGGGCGGTTTACACTCGGGGAGAGGATTACGAGAGTGTTTGGGGCGCTGAAATTTCTATGGAATGCGACACGGGGGCACCGGCTGGCGCCGTGGCGAAGTGAGTTTCTTCGCTGGCGGGTGGAGACCTACTCTGGGAAACCGGCTGAGTCCCTAAGGACGCGCGACGTGTTCGGTTTTATGTGGGAGTCGAAGTGGGAGTTGTTGAGTTTTCTGTTCTGGGCGGGACGTCTGGAGAGTGAGGCGCGACGGAAGCCGTGATGTGTGCGGTGTTCGCGTGTGCTGCTGAAATGTGGTATGCCACTCATGCGGCAACGGGTGCCGCAAGAACGGGGCACCCAGCATTTTCGGAGTGGCTAAAGCCCAATGCATTTTGCAACTGCTTTTAGCGCGCGACCATTTCGGGATTCATCGATGCTACGAGGGACAAATGACTGAGCAGAGCAGCGAACTTTGGACAAGGCGGGAATTCGGACGGGGGGTGCTTGCATTGGGAGCTGCTGGGGCGATTCCGGAACGGCTCATCGGCGAGCAGTCCGGTGGCGCGACCATGAATGTGACGGGGCAAGATTCGCTACGGGCGCATGCGACGGCGCGCGGATTGATGTATGGGACGGCGGTGGTTCCGCAGTTGCTGGATGTGGAGGGGCTCGCGGCGGGCACGACTACCGATGGGTACACGCTGCTGATCAAGGAGCAGGCCGATATCCTGGTGGCGGAAAATGCTATGAAGTGGGGCGCGCTGCGGCCTTCGCCGGGAGTCTTCGACTTTACGCAGGCAGATAAGCTGATGCGCTTCGCGGCGGTGGCGGGACAGCGGGTGCGCGGGCACAATCTGTGCTGGCATGAAGGGAATCCTGCCTGGCTGAAGACGATGGCGAACAAGGACAATGCGCGACAACTGCTGACGGAGCACATTCAGACGGTAGCGGGACATTTTCGCGGGCAACTGCAGAGCTGGGACGTGGTGAACGAGGCGATCGATCCCAAGGATGGACTTGCGGGCGGGATGCGCAAAACGATCTGGCTCGATCTGATTGGGCCGGAGTATCTGGAACTGGCGTTTCGGACTGCGGCCGCGGCCGATCCTACGACGAAGCTGACCTACAACGACTACGGAATTGAACTGGACACGCCGGAGCAGACGCAGAAGAGGGACCAGGTGATGGCGTTGCTCCGCCGGTTCAAGGTGCAAGGCGTGCCGATACACGCGGTGGGAGTGCAAAGCCATCTGAGTGCAGCCGGGCCGCAGCCGGGCGCGGGGCTGGTCGCGTTCATTCGAGAAGCAGGAAAGATGGGCCTCGAAGTCTTCATTACCGAGATGGACGTGAACACGCGCAAGATTGAAGGCGGGAGCGAAGCGCAGGATGCGGCGGTTGCAAAGGTATTTCGCGATTATCCTGCGCTGGTGCTTGCTGAACCGAATGTTCCCATTCTGCTGACGTGGGGAATTACGAGTGCACACTCGTGGCTGACACAGTCGAAACAGCCGTGGGCGATGCGGCCCGATGGTGCCCGGCAGAGGCCATTGCCGTTTGATGATGAGCTGAAGCCAACGGCGGCATTCGCGGCGCTGCGGTCAGCGATCGATGGAGCGCCGAGTCGAAAAAGCTGAGGGCCAGCAGATTCCCGGGATTTCAAAAGAGTGAAATTCGATTACGAGGAGTCCGAGCACGGAGCGGTGGTGCGTGCAACGCGGTGTGCGATGCGATTGGAAAACCCGCCAAAATCTGCATCTGCCCTCCGCGGTATGCCCTTTTGCCACTTCGATGCCACCATCCATCGTATGGCCGATTTCAAAAAACGCCCGCCAATGAGCCCATGCATATCCCGCTACTCGAAGACATAAATGCCTGAGCATCCAACGGATCAATTACCGAAGCGTGAAGAAACTCCTTCCCTCCTGGAAGAACGGACAAGACCAATCGGAGCGGAAGGGGCCGGAACGCAAGGCATCCATCAAAAGGTCTCTTCCGGCTCTTTGACCGCGGCGCCTCCCTCCCAACTTAGCCCTGCAGCTTGTCAAACAAACTCCCGGAGCCAAGCTGCGAAATCACCGACTCGAGAGCAGTCTCCTGGGTCTTCGACAACGACAACTGCGTCGCTACCGTAGCAAGATCGGCCTGCATCAGGTTTGTCTGCGCTACCGAAAGCTGCGTCTGCTCCGTCGTGACCGCTCCCGAAGCTGCCGTAAGCTGCGTCATCGAGTTGTCAATGATCACGCGTTGTTGCGAGACCGTGTTCAGAGCCGCCGTCAGCGCCTGCGTGTCCTGCGTTGCCTGTGCGGTATTCACGACACCACTCGAATAATCCGCAACCAGGCTGTTCAGCACGCCGAACACGCTTGTCGCTCCGAGAAAAATCTGGCTGCCGGGAACGTTCAGCTGGATCTTTTGTCCGTTTGGCGTTTCGAGATAATTCACGTCGCTATCCCCGCTGTACGTCGTCGTCTCAGGCGAGGTTGCATTCGAAGTGGCGAAGGGAACAGTCGTGGTTTTTCCTCCGGCAAAGATGTACTGCCCCTGGTAGCTGCTGTTCGCCAGCGATTCCACCTCGCTCAAGACGCCCGAAATCTGTGCTCCGATCGATTGCACGTCACTCGCGTTCATCGTGCCGTTATTGGCGCTGGTAGCTAGCGAAATGGCCTGCGTCAGTTGCGAAACAACACTGCCCAGTGCGGAGTCCGCGACCTGCAACTGACCGGTGACGAGGCTGGAACTCTGGGTGAACGAGTCGTCCTGCTGAATCTGGTTCAGCAGAAGCACATTGCGCCCCGCAGACACTGGATCGTCGCCCAGTTCATTGAAGCGTATGCCGCTCGAAAGCTCGTTTGCCAGATTCTGTTCCGTTCCCTGTGTCTGATCGAGTGCGCTCACAAGGTTGGTTACGTAGAAAGGATCAACACGCATTGCAAACTCCGTCTCCCAATCGGGATGTACTTTCGTTTGTGCTCGGAGACTTCCATAACGCATGACCTGTCTCTGGGCATGACTTCAGTCATGCTGCGATCGCAGCTCTGGAATACCAGCCACTACGACACCGCAGTCTCAACACCCAAATTCAAAGCCGACGTCATGACCGTGTTGAGAAGCGTGAACACTTGCGAAGCCGCCTGGTAGCTGCGTTCGAACTGCTGCATGAAAGAGGCTTCGTCATTCAGGTTCACACTCGAGAGTGAATCGCGCGTGGTTTCGAGTTGCGTCACCGAAGCATTCTGCGCCGTGTTCTCCGTCTGCACCTGCGAGATTGTGGACCCAAGCGCTGTAACAAAGTTGGAGTAGAAATTGGATGGCGTCAGCCCGTTCGCGATTGGCTGTGTTGCCAGAGCTGCCAGTGCTGTGGCGTTTGAGTTGTCGCCGCTCCCCTGCCCCTGAACTGCGGCCGCGACCTGCGAGGGGTCCGTCATCACCACGCTCATGTTGGCAGCACTGCCAGCAACCCCGCCTGGCTGGCTAAAGATGTAAAGCGGGTTGGCCACAGTTCCGGTGGCGCCGCTGAGATCGGAGCCTGAATTGTTGAGCGAGTTCACTTGCGTGGAAATACCGTAGGCAAGCTGATCGAGCCCGGAAAGGACCTGTGGGATATCCTGATCGCGCGCCGTCAGGTAACCGCCCATTTCCCCGCCGCCCGCCATCAGCGATTGAGTCACATCGCTGGTGCCAATAAAAAAGTGCGTTACTCCGTTGACGGTTCCCGTGGTCAGTGGATAACTCGTTCCTTCCGAGACAAGCATGTCGCCGGAGGAGGTCGTAAGCGAGATTCCGTTGTTTTCCGTCGTGATCTCGTTGACGCCAATAAGTTGCGAAAGCTGGCTCAGATCCTGCTGGCGTTGATCTTCAAGAGTGCCCGCGTCGGAGTTGGGCGACGAAGATTGAATCTGCAGGTTGAGCTGCGCGATAGTGGAGGTAAGCGAGTTCACCTGACTTGTTACGCTCGAAGCCTCCTGATCGAGCGAGGTGCGCTGCGCGTTCAAACTTGCCGCAGCATTCGACACGTCGCCTGCCAAGGTCCTCGCCGTCGACAGCACCTGTTCTCGCAGCGAATTGTCCGTCGGATTCGCTTCGAGCGATGCGAAAGAAGAGAAGAAGCCGGTGATGTCGGCGCCGATGTCTCCGGCTGTGGAACTCGTCGAGCCGGAGTCCGGCGGGAAAAGCGCCTGGACCGAGTTCAGCGCAGACAGGCGCGTCGTGGAGGCTGAAGCTGCCTGCTGCTGCTGCTGGAGCCGTTCCTCCAGCACGCGGTCACGCACCGATGTCGCACCGGTCTCTGTCACGCCCTCTCCAAGGCTGACGCCATTGATCTGTACTGACGTGTTCTCCTGCCAATTGGGAACCTGTTGGGTGTAGCCTGGGGTGTTGGCATTCGCCACGTTGTTGGCCACGATGTTCAGGGCCGACTGGTCGGCATCAAGCGCACCTGAAATGAGATTGAACGCGGAGTTAATGGTCGCCATGTTCGCCCCCCGCAAAAGCGTTGCAGACCGTCTGCACCGGGTCGTACTCAAGTTGGGCCGCGCGCATCTCGCCAAGGCGGCGCATCACGTTCAAGTTGGCCCTCGTAGCCTCAAGAACACGTGCAAAGATGGCTATCTCCTGAATATCTTCGCCGGATCCGGCCTCACTCTCAATCTTCGTTTCGCATCGAAACTGGTTCACGTCGCGAACCAGCGCTGCGCATGATAACGCCATCTCTTCGAGCCGGCCAGCATCAAGATGCGCCAGCGCGTGTGTTGCTTCAACCAGCATGTTTTTCAACTCGGGTTGAGGGATTTTCTGCATCATCCTGAATTGTCTCTACCGGACATCGTATTCGGCACGCCTGGATCAGGTGCCTTCGTGTGAATCAAACATCCTCGTCAATTGCCCGAACCACTTCCGCCACCGAGCATCGCGTCTATTACCCTGCCCGACACCGCGGATGCTTGAACGGTGTAGGTACCTGCTGCCAGTGCCTGCTGGATTTCTGCAACCTTATCCGTACGTACGCCTGTCTGTGCTGCAGACTGCAAGACTTCAGTTCCAGCATGACTGAGCGTGGCCTCATCGCCCGCAAATGCAGCCTGTGCCGACACGTTTTCATTACTGCGAATCTGCGACGCCTGGCTTGACGCCGGCGAAGAGACGCCCAGAAATGCTTTCAAGGCCTCGGCGTTATTTCGAATTTCCATGCGCAATCCTCCTTAGCGAGGTTATCGGCAAACGTGAATCTAACTTGAGCCCCGCAGCACCGCTGTCTGGAGAAATCTGTTCGCTCATCCCTCTATTGGGAATGGAATGGGAGTCCTTTTCATTCCGGGAAAGGCTGTGAAGAATGCTTGTGGCAATCCCCAACCCACCGTGCCTGCTGAGCGCCTGTCCCAGGGCATCGGTTGCGAAGTCGGCTAAAGCGCCTCCCGAATCGGCGTCAGAGTCGTCTCCATTGATGCTGGCGCCGTTTGCCATTGGCTTGAGCAGCTCCTTCATCAGCTGTGCCTCAAACTCGTGCGCCGCTTGAACGAGACGCGGTTGCGGAATCGTCGGGGACTGGCTTTCCGATGAAATTGCTCCGATGGCACTCATCTACAGCACCTCGAGATCGGCCTCGAGCGCGCCGGCTTCCTTCATGGCCTGCAGAATGGAGATGACATCGCGAGCGCCTGCGCCGATCCGCTGCAGTTCCTGCACCAGGTCTTCAACGGTTGCGCCTTCCTTCAGATCGATACGATTCACAGGCTTATCCAGTGCTTGGACCGAGGTCTGCTGCACCACCTGGGTCGTTCCCGCAGACAGCGGTCCCGGCTGCGAGACCTGCGTCTGCGAGATCACGTTGACGGATAGGCCGCCATGCAGAATCGAGACCGGTTGCAAGCGCACCATACCGCCGATGACCACGGTTCCGGTACGCTCATTCACCACCACGCGGGCGCGTGGATACACTTCGACTTCGACGCCTTCCACCTTGTCCAGAAGAGCCGGAATATCTTCGTTCTGCAGCGGCGCGAGTTCGACGCGCCGGCTGTCCACGGCGTGGGCGCGTGTTGATCCGAAGCTCTGATTGATAGCCTCAGCCATGCGTTCGGCCGTATGAAAGTCGGCATCGTTCAAGATCACGCTGACGGTGTGCATCTGCCTGAGTTCGAACGGCACCGGCCGCTCGACGAGAGCACCGCCGGGAATTCTGGCGGTCGTGGGGTGATTGAGCTGGCGCGTATTACCGCCTGAAGTGCTCATATAACCCCCTAGAACAAGGGCTCCCTGGGCCTGCGCATAGATCTGTCCGTCGGGACCGTAGAGGGGCGTCATCAACAGGATCCCGCCTTCGAGCGAGCGCGCATCGCCCGCAGACGATGCCGTGATGTCTACACGATAGCCGGGCCGGCTGAAGGGAGGCAGCGTGGCAACAACGAACACAGCGGCCATGTTTTTGACTTGCATGTTACTGGCGCTGTTCGAGCCAGTTTGCGGAACAGTGACACCCATGCGCTCCAATGCAGAGATCAGTGTCTGTGCCGGGAAGACAGTCTGCGAGCTGTCGCCCGTGCCTCGCAGTCCGACAACCAGACCATAGCCCACAAGCTGGTTGTCGCGAATGCCCTCAATAGTGGCTACATCCTTCACACGGGCGCGCTGGCCCGGCGTCTCGCTCCGAGCAAGCCCCGCAGCGATGGCAATTGCGGCCGCGAGGAAGATCCATCCGAAGAACAATGACCACTGCTCGCCTTCCGGGCTCTTCGACGTGCGTCTCGACAGGAGACCAAGGTTGGGAAGCGTGGGAGTCGTGGTTTTAATCTGTTCAGCCGAATTCAAGCAGTCATCCATATTGGTCTTCGCTTTCGTAGGAGCATCCGCGGCACTAAAACACGAGTAACTTTTCAAGCCAACGCACCAGTGGATTCTGACGGTAGGTTGAGTCGCTCACAATTCCCTTGCCGGTAACTTCGAGTTCCAAGTCGGTCATCGCGGTGGAAAGGACCTGGTTTTGCGCGCTCACATCTTCAGGCCGCACCAGACCACGCAACTTGATTATTTGGGTTTGCTGAGAGAAGGTAAGCTGGCGCGTGGCCTGGACGACGAGCATTCCATTCGGCAAGACGTCCACGACTTCGCCGCCGAAAGTGGTGGCGAGACTGGAGTTGGTGGTGCTCTGACCCTGCGCCGTGAGGCCGGAAGAGGAGTTCTGTCCTATAAGGTTTTGCAGGGCATTCGAGGATTTGAGCGCTCCGAAAAGTGCGGAGATGCTGGAACTAGCATTCGATGCGCGTGTGTTCTTGACTTGACCGTCCGTAGAGGCGGCAAGGCTCTCGATGACCACGATGGAGACAACATCGTGCATACGGACAGCCTTGACGTCGGTGCCAAGACGCACCAGGCGACCGTCGGGACTCCAGATCGATCCTGTGGTGCTGACCTCGGCTGCATGTTGTGCGCGCACGCGATCGATGTAGGCATGCAGAGCCAACTCGGGCGGCGTCTTGATGGGCTCAGTCGGCTTCTGTCTCTCGGCCGCATTCAGTTGCAGTGAGCTGAGTACCAAAGCCGCGGACGCAAGATGAATGAGGATCAGGCGAGCGAATCTCATCGGTGCGCCTCACTTCTCTCTTTGGAAACAGTGGCGCGACCGGGTCCGGTGGCGATGGCGCTCAGGGTGGCACCGCCAAACTTCAACCGCACGCTCAGACTCTCGCCGATTGCGGCTGGCCTCAGGGCGACGGCCTCAAGCTCTGCGTCGGAGACACGCGTATGTTCGGACAGGACCAGGGAATCGCCTGCATGAATTACAGGGAGCAAAACGTTCTGAATGTTCACCTGAGGTTGCGATCCAGATCCTTTGATATGAAGCCCGGCGCAGGAGAGCTCGCTCGCCGCTGCAAGAAGCCGGGCGGGAGCGGCGGGATGCTCCATGTCTTGTAGCAGCAACCATCGCTGACGTGTTTCAAAATCTTCGATAACCCGAATGGCGCGATACCTCGCCGCAAAGTTGGCATGTGGAACGGTAATGTTCAAGCAGGCCTCCGGCTTCTCGCGCTTATTTGCGCTGCTCTGCTGGCTCACTGCCGCCAGTGGCGGGAGTGCGGCCAGAAAGACAATTGTCAAAGCCATAGACCACTCGTAATTTAGACACCTCATCTGCTGCCTCACCGC
>Ga0210400_10004661_pt1 | contig 11822 bp, 10 predicted proteins | sample IncBWH26MmetaG_FD_155456 | JGI IMG/M metagenome (GOLD analysis project Ga0210400, IMG submission 155456) | Forest soil microbial communities from Barre Woods Harvard Forest LTER site, Petersham, Massachusetts, United States - Inc-BW-H-26-M | ecosystem: Environmental > Terrestrial > Soil >...
GATTCGGCGCTCGCGGCGCTGGCGATGCAGGAGGCCGGTGATCCCCAGGCGCATGCGGCGGCCGAACGGGCCCTCGACTGGCTGGTGCCCGAGCAGTTGCTCGAGGGTCCGCAGGACTGGCAGGCGCAGAAACCCGGCGTGCGCGGCGGCGGCTGGGCCTTCCAGTTCACCAACACTCATTACCCGGATCTGGATGACACCGCCGTGGTCGCCTGGTCCATGCACCAGGCGCGGGACCCGCACAAATACGCGATCAACATCGACCGGGCGCTGGACTGGCTGGTGGGTCTGCAAAGTCGCAACGGCGGCTTCGCGGCCTTCGATGCGGACAACACCCATTACGTGCTCAATGAGATTCCGTTTGCGGATCACGGCGCCTTGCTGGATCCGCCCACCAGTGATGTGACCGCGCGCGTCATCACCGCGCTCGCCCGGGTCGGACGACCCCAGGACGCTAAAGCCCTGGCCCGGGCCCTGGAGTATCTGCGCGTCGAGCAGGAGCCGGACGGCGCCTGGTTCGGCCGCTGGGGCACCAACTACATCTACGGCACCTGGTCGGTGCTGATCGCGTTGGAGCAGGCCGGCGTGCCACACGATGATCCGGCGGTGCGTCGCGCCGTGAACTGGCTCGCCTCCAAGCAGAATGCCGATGGCGGCTGGGGCGAACTCAATCACAGCTACCACGATCGCCACCAGGCCGGTGGACCCACGGCCAGCGCGCCGTTTCAGACCGCCTGGGCGCTGCTGGGGCTGCTGGCGGCGGGCGAGGTGGATTCCCAGGTCGTGCGCAACGGCGTGCGCTGGCTGCAGCGTACGCAGCAGAAGAGCGGACTGTGGGCGGACGCGCGCTTCACCGCGCCGGGCTTCCCGCGGGTCTTCTACCTCAAGTACCACGGCTACTGCGCGTATTTTCCGCTGTGGGCGCTGGCCGCCTATCGCAACCGCGCAGGGTCCAGCCGCCCGAGGTGAGTGTCACCGGGATCGTCGCGGCCCTGGCGGCCGAGGCGCGTACCCTGACGAGCGCGCAGGCGCTATCTCGCGCCAGCGGCGGCCTGGCCGTCCATACCCTCCGTAACGACAGGCTGCTGGTCATCAGCGGTATGGGTGGCGTCGCGGCCGCGCAGGCGGCCCGGGCGCTGGTCGCCGCCGGTGCACGCGGTCTGCTCAGTTTCGGATTGGCCGGGGCGCTGGACCCGGGGCTGCAGGCGGGCGCGGTGTTGCTGCCGCCGGCCGTCACCGACGGCGCCGGCGAAGTGCACTCGACCCACGCTCCGTGGCGCGAACGACTGGCAGCCCTGCAGGCGGCCCGCGCCGACCGTCATGGGATCATTGTGGAGGGTGCGCTGCTGAGCGTTGAACGCCCCCTGACCACCTCGGCAAGCAAATCACAGGCCCGGGCGCGTACCGGTGCGGTCGCCGTCGACATGGAGAGCTTTGCCATCGCGCAGGTCGCGCTGGAACTGGGCGTAAAGTTTGCGGTGGCGCGCGTGGTGGTGGACACCGCAGCGGATAATCTGCCCGGCACGGTGCTGCAGGCGACGGACCCGCGCGGTGCGGTCGACTACCGGCGCCTGGTATCGGGACTGTTGCGCCGGCCGTCTGAGCTGCCGGAGTTGCTGCGGCTGGCGCAACGCTACCGCGTGGCGCTGCGTTCGCTGCAGGTGCTGGCGCGGCTGGGACTGGGTTGATCGTGAAGCGGGCATTCATTACCGGCGCCACCGGCTTCGTCGGCGCGGCCGTGGCGCGGGCGCTGGTGGCAGCCGACTGGCAGGTGCGCGCCCTGGCGCGTCCCAACTCCGACCGCCGCAATCTGTCGGGTCTGCCCCTTGAGGTCGTGATCGGTGATCTGCGCGACCCGGCCTCCTATGCGCAAAACCTGGAGGGTTGCGCGGCGCTGTTTCATGTCGCCGCCGACTATCGGTTGTGGGCGCCGGATCCGGCTGACCTGTACGCCATCAATGTCGAGGGCACCCGTGCACTGCTGCTGGCCGCCGAGCGCGCCGGCGTGCCGAAGATCGTCTACACCAGCAGCGTGGCCACGCTGCGCCTGGTGGGCGATGGCACGGTGGCCGATGAAGACAGCATTGCGACCCTCTCGGACATGATCGGTCACTACAAGCGCTCGAAGTTCCTCGCGGAGCAGCTGGTGCAGCAATGGGCCGGCGGCGCCGCGAACCGCTGGGTCGTGATCGTGAATCCCTCGACCCCGGTGGGCCCCTGCGATGTAAAGCCCACGCCCACCGGGCAGATCGTGCTGGACGCCGCGGCGGGGCGCACACCGGCCTATGTGGATACCGGATTGAACGTGGCGCATGTGGATGACATTGCCAGGGGTCACCTGCAGGCGCTGGAACTGGGCCGCCATGGCGAGCGCTACATCCTGGGCGGCGCGGACCTGACGCTGCAGGACATTCTCACCCAGGTCACCCGGATCGCCGGGCGCCGGCCGCCGCGGATCCGCCTGCCGCATGGCCTGGTGCTGCCCATCGCCCATGTTGCCGAGGCGCTGGCGCGCCTGACCGGCGGGCAGACGCGCATTACGGTGGAGGGCGTGCGCATGGCCCGAAAGCGCATGTACTTCTCCAGTGCCAAGGCGGGCCGCGAATTGGGCTACACCTGGCGCGATCCCGCGCTCGCCTTCCAGGACGCGGTGCGCTGGTTCCGCGATGCCGGCTACTTCTGATCAGAGGCGCTTGGGCAGCACCCGGTACATGAATGCGGCCAGCACCGGCACCAGCCGTGGGCGCAGCAGCCGCGCGTCGTAATGCGCCAGGCGCGCGGCGTTCTCGCGCAGGCACAGTCCCAGCAGCTTGTGCAAGGTCACATCCTCGGCCAGATCATGGTGGGCGCTGAGCGTGAAATTCTCCCCATCGTCCCCGCCCAGCGCGGCGGCCGGCTGGGCGGGGACCTTCGGGCCGTCCGCGGCTGCGCCCAGCGTCCGCGCCGTCTTGGCGCGGCTCCAGACCTGCTTGAGGATGATCCAGCCGCAGCGCAGCCGAAACGCCGGCCGGCGCCACCACGGCAGCTGCAGGCGCCGGTATCGCACCCAGTTCACGAAGAACAGAATGTGCCGGGCCTCCTCCTGGACGACCGGTTCGAACACCTCGATCAATTTGGCGCCGAAGAAACCCGACTCGCGCGCCAGGGCGAACAGGCCGAAGGCGAAGAAGGAATCAAAGCACTCGCCGAAGCCGGCGAACAGGAAATCATGTTCCAGGTCGTGCGGTTGGTAGCGCGGCGGGTGCTCGACGGGGATGTCGTAGTGAGTCGTCAGCGCCTGCAGCAGCCGCGCATGCCGACCTTCCTCGAAACCCTGCAGCTCGATGGCGCGGCGCAATCCCGGATCCGCTTCCAGCGCCGCGGCGGCGGCCACCGTGTTGGAGGTGACATTCTCGGTGGCCACGGCCTCCTGCCAGAATGGCAGCGCGACCAGGCGGCGCTTGGACTCCTCGCTCAGCGTGGGCCATTGCACCTCCTCGGGGACATAGTCCACATGGCTGTCCATGAAGAACTGCGCGAGCAGTTCGCGGTGTGCCAATGATCCGATTTCAATCGCTGCTGCGGCCATCACCGATACCTTTGAAAACCCAAAACCCCTGCCAGTAGATCAGGGCCGGCACGCCGAACAGGATCTCGCGCATGCGCTTGGCGAGCGACAGGGCGATGCTGGCGTCACTGCCCACGCCCAGCAGATAGCCAAATCCCACCAGCCCGGCCTCCTGGATACCCAAGCCGGCCGGCACCACGAATATAAAATGCCGGATGGCCTGCGTCAGGCTTTCCAGCGCCAGCGCGCTGCCAAAACCCACCGGGTGCTGCAGCCAGCGCAGCGCCAGCCAGGTCTCGATGGCGCCGGCCACAAAACCGGCCAGCTGCCAGCCCAGGGTCGCGACCAGCGGGACGCCTTGCCCCAGCAGCGCGCGCAGACTCGCATCCAGCGCTGCGGCCTGCTCGAGCAGGCCCCGCAGCTGCGCCGGCAGGTCCAGCATAGCTTCAACGCCGCGGCGGAAGCGGCCAAAAACCGCTCCGCGGTGCAACAGCATGTACAGCGCGCCGACCAGGGGCAGTGCGAGCCCCAGGCCCAGCAGCAGGTCCGACACCCGGGCCATGCTCCGCGTCAGCTGCAGCAGGATCAGCACGCCGGCCGCGGCGAACAGCAGCTGACTGACGATGGTCAGCAGCACTTCAGCGACCACGCTGGCGGCGATCGCCGGCGCATCACCGCCCAGCCGGCACAGCATGCGGATGCCGACGATTTCCCCGCCGACATTGGCGACCGGCAGCAGGCGATTGACCGCTTCGCGGACGCTGGCAATGAGGAACAGCCGCACCGGCGCGCGCGCCGCCGGTGCGACACCGGCAGCGCGCAGCAGCGTGCGCCAGCCCAGCACATCCAGCAGCAGCGGCAGGGCGTGCAGCGGCACCAGCCACAGCAGTCTGAAGCCCGCCGCCGCCAGCAGCACCAGAATGGGGCCCAGGCCCGCGCGCAGCACCAGCACCACGCACAGCGTCGTGCCCAGGATGAGCGCCAGGCGCATCGCCCCCTTCATCATGCGGCGCGGCGCGCCAGTTCGGCCTTGAAGCCGACAATGTCCGCGTAACCCCCCAGCTGGACGCCACCGCTCGAGAGTGCGCTGCGGACCGCCGGACTGAGCAGGGCGCGCAGTTCATCGCCGTGCCGATAGTCGCTCATGGACGCGCGGATCGCAGCGCCCGAGACGGTGGCCGGATGCAGATAGATTTCGGTCACGCCCGGCGGCAGCCCCGCGAGCACCTGCAGCAGCCGCGCCTCGTCCATCCCGCCGCTGTGGGCGAGCCCGTAGAGCTGATCATTGAAGGCCAGGCCGGCGCGTCGCAAGCGGGCCCGCATCAGCGCCAGCCAGGGTGTCAGCAGCCGGGTCGCGGTCAGACCGGGTTCGGCCGGGACCCGCACCGCGCGCAGCCCGAACTCACGCCCGATGTCCAACGCGAGGGCCAACACGGTCGGGTGCAGGTGGAAATGCTTGTGCGCATCCAAATGTTCCAGCGGGAGGCCCAGTCCGGCAAAGGCGGCAAACTGCGCGCGAATTTCCGCGGCCAGTTGCGCTCGTACGCGCCGCCGCGCGAAAAATCGCCAGCCGGCGCTGACCATGTTGTCGTGGAAGCGATTATCGGCGTCAACCAGGTCCGGTATCTGTCGGCGCGGCAGCACCGCCTGGCCGTCACACAGCGTCAGATGCAGTCCGACGCGCAGGCCCGGCGCGGCGCGCGCCCGCTGTGCGGCATCCTGGGCGGCCGGCGCCCCGACCATGAGGCTTGCGGCGGTGAGCACCCCGGAGCGATACGCCCTCTCCACCGCCTCATTGACGGCCGTCGCCAAGCCGAAGTCATCGGCCGTGATGATGCATAGGCGCCGGATCGGGTCCGGCACTATTCGTTCTCGAGCGGGGCGGCCTGGCGCGAGACCGAACCATCTTGGGCCAGATGAAAGCTGGCCTTGCCCCAGTGGACGCGTTGTCCGAGAAAGCCCCACCACCACACGCCAAACAGCGCGCAATCATGCAGCGGGACGGCCCACAGCCGCGTCCAGGTCGAGCGCTCGCCCGACGGACTCCAATACAGGTGCATGAGCAGACGCAGCAGCGCCGTGCTGCCCAGCATCAACCAGCTCAAGGGCAGGCCGCCCGCCAGCGCGACGCCGATCAGTGCCACCGGCAGGGCGAAGGTGACAAAGGCCAGGCTGTAACCCACCGGCCGTACCGACTTGATGGTGCGCAGCCAGCGCAATTCATGGCCCAGCAGCTCCTGCAGGCTGCGCTCCTCCACCACCGTCTCCACGACGACCTCCGAGAGCACGGTGCGCAGGCCCAGTTCGCGGGTCAGTTCCCCGAGGCGGTAATCATCGGCGAGCTGATCGGCGATGGCCGGCAGGCCGCCGATGGCATCCAGGACCTGGCGGCGCAGGGCGATGGTGGCGCCGAAGGCGAAGGCGCGCGAACCAAACAAGGCGGCCACGAACACCGAGGGCACGAACCAGCCATTGATGAACTGCGCGCCCAGCTGCGACCACAGATCCGGCAGTGGCCGCCCCACATAGGGGCAGGTGACGATGCCGACCGTGTCATCCAGCAGCGGCGCGACCACCCGCTGCACGTATCCGGGCTGCACGCGAATGTCGCTGTCGACTATGATCAGAAAGTCGTGCTTGGCGACGGCCATGATGTTGATGAGATTGCTCACCTTGGCATTGCTGCCATGGTGGCTGCCGTCGAGCACCAGGGCCAGATCCAGCAGCGGGAACTCATGCTGCAGCCGTCGCACGACGGCGACAGCCGGATCCGCCGGATCGCGCACCCCGAAGACGATCTGCAATTGCGGCCACGCCTGATTGCAGAAGCTTCGCAGGCACTCGTACAGCCGCGGTTCGGCCCCGCACAGAGGTTTCAGGATGCTGACGGCCGGCAGCGCCACGGCGCCCGGCCAGGGCGCCTCACGTCGGGGGCGCAGCAAGGCCCCGAGCAGGGCCACCAGCGTGTACAGGGCCGCCAGGGCGGCGAGCACCACGCCCGTCCAGATGACGATGCGCAGGTCCGGCATGAAGGCTGGCGTGGCCGTTTCAGGGGCGGTTATCATGCGCGGAATTGGAGGTGCCTGTAGATGGATGACGGTCGAGTGGCCATGAGGAGAAACGAGGGCGCAGAGTCGCTAGCCGATGCCGATACCCTCATCCTGGTCGATGAGGCCGACCGCGAAGTCGGGCACTTGAGCAAGGCGCAGTGCCATGATGGCCGAGGCATCTTACACCGTGCTTTCTCTCTGCTCATTTTCAATGCCCGGGGCGAGCTTCTGCTGCAGCAGCGCTCCGCCGCCAAGCGGCTGTGGCCATTGTACTGGTCCAATAGTTGCTGCAGCCATCCGCGCCGCGCGGAGAGCATGGAGACGGCCGTGCAGCGGCGCCTGCACGAGGAGCTGGGCGTGCGCTGCGCCCTGCAGTTCCTGTTCAAATTCCAGTACCAGGCCCAGTGGGACGCGAATGGGGCCGAAAACGAACTTTGCTCGGTGTACATCGGTCGAACCCAGAATCCGATCCAGGCCGACCCGGGTGAGATCGCCGGGTTGCGCTGGGTGAGCCCGGAGCAGCTGCAGGCCGAAATGGCCCAGCGCCGCCCCGGCCAGTTCACCCCCTGGTTCATTATGGAATGGGAGCGTGTTTGGAACGATCATCGCCCCGCGGTGCTCGCAACATGTTCATAATGGCCCCTTCATTGCAGATTAGAGGCCCATAGTCCGGCCAAGGTTCAGGAGTCCGCATGGGCATACCGTTGATTCAGCAGTTGAAGGTCGCCAGCTACATTGCCGGGCGCAAGCTGCGTCGTGACCGTCATTATCCGCTGGTGCTGATGCTGGAGCCGTTGTTCCAGTGCAACTTGGCCTGCGCCGGCTGCGGCAAGATCGACTATCCGAAGGAAATCCTGCAGAAGCGGGTGAGCCTGGAGGATGCGCTGAAGGCGGTCGATGAGTGCGGCGCCCCGATGGTGTCGATTCCGGGTGGCGAGCCGCTTATCCACAAGGAAATGCCGCAGATCGTCGCCGGCATCGTGGCGCGCCGCAAGTTCGTCTATCTGTGCACCAATGCCATCCTGCTGGCCAAGCATATCGATGAATACACGCCCTCAAAGTACCTGACCTTCTCGGTGCACCTGGACGGCAACCAGGAACGGCATGACGAGTCGGTGTGCCTGGAGGGCGTGTATGAGAAGGCGGTGGCGGCCATCCGTCTGGCCCGCGCCAAGGGCTTTCGCGTCACCATCAACTGCACGCTGTTCAGCGGCGAGAATCCGGATGAAGTGGCGCAGTTCTTTGATACCGCCATGCAGCTGGGAATCGAAGGCATCACCGTCTCGCCGGGCTTCAGCTACGAACATGCGCCGCGCCAGGATGTGTTCCTGGGCCGCAGCGCCAGCAAGCGCCTGTTCCGCGAAGTCTTCAAACGCCAGAAGCTGGGCGAGAAACCCGATGGCGGCAAACGCACCTGGACCTTCAACCACTCCTCGCTGTTCCTGGACTTCCTGGCCGGCAACCAGACCTATGCCTGCACGCCCTGGAGCAATCCCACTTACAACGTCTTCGGCTGGCAGCGTCCCTGCTACCTGCTCTCGGATGAGGGTTATGCGCCCTCCTACAAATCCCTGATCGAGGACACCGAATGGCACAAGTACGGCATCGGCAACAATGCCAAGTGCAACAACTGCATGGCCCATTGCGGCTTCGAGGGCACGGCCGTCAATGACGCCTTCCGTCATCCGCTCAAGGCACTGCTGACGTCGCTGCGTGGGCCGAAAGTCTCCGGACCGATGGCCCCGGACCTGGCGCTGAATCTGGACGCGGGCGCGGCCCCGGCTGAAATCATGATTTCGGTGGACGCCATCAAGCGCCCTGACCGCAAGATCGAGGGTGATCTGCTTTGACGACGCAGGGGCGCGGCGATCTCGCCGCCTTCGGTCAGCAACTGTCCCAGTGGCAGACGCGCATGGAACAGGCGCTGGCCAGCCGCCTCCCCGGCGCCGACGAAATCCCCAAGCGTCTGCACGAAGCCATGCGCTACTGCGTTCTGGGCGGCGGCAAGCGCATCCGACCGGCGCTGGTGTTCGCCACCGGCCGCACCCTGGGCCTGCCGGAGAGCGAGGTGGAAGCGGCCGCCTGCGCCATCGAGCTGGTGCATGTGTATTCCCTGGTCCATGACGACCTGCCGGCCATGGATGATGATGATCTGCGGCGGGGCCGTCCCACCTGCCACAAGGCCTACGATGAGGCCACCGCGGTGCTGGTCGGGGATGCCCTGCAGCCACTGGCCTTTCAGCTGCTGGCGCGCGATCCGCAGCTGCCGGCCGATCCGGCTATCCGCCTGAAGCTGATCGACCTGCTGGCCGAGGCCAGTGGCACCTTCGGCATGGCCGGCGGCCAGGCCATCGACCTGGCGGTGCAGGGTCAGGCCATCGGCATCACCGAAGTTGAGCAGATGCATGCCCGCAAGACCGGCGCCTTGATCAAGGTCAGCGTGATGATGGCGGCCGCCTGCGTCCCGACCCTGGGCGCGGCGCTGTCGGACAGCCTGGGTCGATTCGCGACCGCGATCGGCGTGGCATTCCAGATCCAGGACGACCTGCTCGACGTGCTCGGGGATGTGTCCACGCTGGGCAAGGCCACCGGCGCCGACAGCGCCCGCGCCAAACCCACCTATCCGGCCGTCATCGGTGTGGCCGCCTCCCAGCAGCGCATGCGCACGCTGCATGCCGAGGCACTGGCGGCGCTGGTGCCGTTCGCCGCGGCCGCCGATCCGCTGCGACTGCTGGCGGAATGGTTGCTGAAGCGCCAGTCCTAGAGCGAGGGCCAGCCTGATGAAGTTCGGTGTCATGGACCACGTCGATGACAGCGGTCTGGCCCCGCAGGCACACTATGAGGCGCGACTGCGCTTCACCGAGACGCTCGATCAGCTGGGCTTCCATTCCTATCACGTCGCCGAACACCACGGCACGCCCCTGGGGTTCGCGCCATCCCCGAATGTGTATCTGTCCGCGGTGGCGCAGCGCACCCGCCAGCTGCGCTTCGGACCCATGGTCTATGTTGCCGCGCTCTATCACCCGATGCGTCTGGCCGAGGAGATCTGCATGCTCGACCAGATGAGCGGCGGGCGGCTGCAGGTGGGCATGGGACGCGGGGCCGTGGCCCTGGAGCAGGAACTCTATGATGTGGATCCCGCCACGACGGCAAAGCGTTACGAGGAAGCGCGCGACATCCTGATCGCGGCGCTCACCTCGCCCACCGTGGATTTTCAGGGCGAGTACTTCCGGGTGCGCGACTTCCCCATGGTGCTGCAGTGTGTGCAGAAGCCGCATCCGCCGCTGTGGTACGGACTTGGCAATCCGGAGGCTGCGGTCTGGGCGGCATCGGTCGCGGCCAATGTCATCTCGCTGCGACCCGCGCCGCTGGCGCGCACGGCGCTGCAGCGTTATCGCGAGGAATGGCAGGCGCTGGGCCGCCCCGAGCACGCATTGCCCTTCATGGGGGTATGCCGCCACGTCGTGGTCGGCGAAACCGACGCCGAAGCCCTGCACGCCGCGCGCGCGGCCTTCCCGCGCTGGCGCGCTTCGCTCGCGGCGCTGTGGGATCGGCGCGGCACCGCCTTCCCCATTACCGTGCCGCTGCACTGGGATGAGCTGGAAGCCAGCGGCATGGCGATCGCCGGCACCCCGCAGCGGGTCACCGAATATGTGCGCGCCCAGACCAGGGCCGTGGGCGGGAATTTCTTCCTCTGTCAGCTGATGTTCGGCGATATGCCGCTGGAATTCGCGCAGCAATCCGCGCGGCTGTTCGCCTTCGAGGTCGCGCTGCGGCTGGCGTCCTAGCCTTTCAGCACGATCTCTTCGGGCGCATGCACCAGGTAGCCTTGCATGTACTGCACGCCCAGCTGCCACAGCACCGCCATGGTGTTCGCGTCCTCGACGCGCTCGGCAACGGTCCCGATGTTGCGGGCCTTGGCCTGTTCCACCAGCACTTTCACCCGCTGCTGCAGTTCCTGGTTGCTGGTCAGCCCCTGCACCAGCGCGCCGTCGATCTTGACGAAATCGATGGCGGTGGAGGCCAGCAGCCCCTGCGGATCGCGCCCGGAGCCGAAGCGGTCTACGGCGAAGCGAAAGCCGCGGGCGCGCAGTTCCGCACTGAGCTTCTGCACCCGATCCAGGTGCGTGGCCACCACATCTTCCTGGGCCTGGAAGCACAGGCGGTTCGGTTCCGAGCGGGTGGCGCGCACCTGATTGTCGAGCCAGCCCAGGAACGACACGTCCTTCAAGGTTTCGTGCGACAGACGCACGAACAGGCAGCCGGGCTTGCGCTGGGCCGCGAAGGACAGTGACGCGCCCACCACCCAACGGTCGATATTCTTGAGCAGATCATTGCGCTCGGCGGCCGGCATGAATTCACTCGGCAGCACTTCCTTGCCGTTCACGTCCAGCATGCGCAGCAGCACATCGAACATGGTGTGGTCGGCGCCGTGCAGACTGGCGATGGGCTGTTGCACCAGCCTGAAACGGTTCTCCATCAAGGCGGCCTTGATGTGTTTGACCCAGACCTGATCGTAGGCCTTTACGCGGCTGTCATTGTCGGCCTGGTCGGATTGGGCGACTTGATTGCCGCCGCGCTGCTGCGCCTTCGCGCAGGCATCCATGGCATCCGCAATGGCGGCATCGGCGTCGGCCTGCTTCAGCTCCCCCAGGGTCGGGGCCACGGCAAGGCCCACCGAGCAGGTAATCGACAGGGTCTTCTCGCCCACGGCGATGACCTGACGCGCCATGCGCGCCACCAGCTGCGCGCCCCAGGCTTCAACGTCATGGTCATTGCCACGCTCCAGCAGCACCATCGTGCTGGTGCCACCCAGGCGGCCGATGATCTCACTCGGATGCAGTCCCTCGCGCAGCTGGGTGGTGAAGGCCGACAGCACATCCTCGCTGGCGAAGAGTCCGACGTCCCGTTCGACCGTTGCGAACTTGTCCGGCTTGATCACCGCGAAATAGCGCACCCCGGCACGTACTGACTTGCCCAGCCGTTCACTAACGGCCGCGAGCAGCGGCATCCGATACAGCAGCCCGGTGGTCGGATCGCGGCGCACCGCGTTTGCCAGATCCTCCTCCAGCTTGCGCGGGTCATCCCTGCGCGAGGCGATGATCAGCTGCACCGAGGGTTCCCCATCATGCTCGCCCAGCGCCAGCACCACGTCGAACTGCCGATGCGTGCCATCCGCGAAGCGGATTTCGGTGCTCAAGGGATGATTGCTCCAACGGCCCTGC
>Ga0210400_10004662_pt1 | contig 11821 bp, 13 predicted proteins | sample IncBWH26MmetaG_FD_155456 | JGI IMG/M metagenome (GOLD analysis project Ga0210400, IMG submission 155456) | Forest soil microbial communities from Barre Woods Harvard Forest LTER site, Petersham, Massachusetts, United States - Inc-BW-H-26-M | ecosystem: Environmental > Terrestrial > Soil >...
GCAAACGGATTCACCGTCCCTTTCGGCTGGCTGCCGGCGGAGAATGCTAGAGTTCCTGCCATGCGTGGCACGACGCTACCGTCCTCCATCTGCACCGGAACCTTCAGCCAGCGTTCGATATAGAGCAGCACCCACGGACAGTTCGTATGACGACCGAAAATGGTCGTGTCCGTCTTTCCGCAAGATCGATTCCGCCAGAATCGAACGGGCGCTATTTCCGGTGCACAGGAAGAGGACGTTGTAGATGGGCTCGCTCATGCGATCCTCCTAGGACGTGCAGCACGCTGAGGAAGCGTCGATCGGCGCTTGCGGAACGCAACGGGCACCTTGCTTTTCGTGTGCCACACGCGCGTCCCGTTCGCCGGTGCCATCACCATACGTGGTGCTTTCGCCCGTGGTAAGGAAGGTTTCCCACGCGATGCCGGTGGGATCGTCGATCCAGGACTTTTCCGATTTAGCGTAGCAGCAGGCGGTTTGCCCTTGTTCGATGATGTTGCCGCCCGCCTTTTGGAGCCGCGCATAAACCTCATGCAACTCATCGGCGTTCTCAACCTGAATACCGAGGTGATCGAGGCCGGGCTGTCGGCCCCTCGTTGAAATGGCGAAATTCACGCGGGGATCATCGAGCATCCACTTGGCGTAATCATTCTTGATCACAGCGGGCTGCGCGGCGAACAGTGCCGAATAGAATCCGATCGATTGCGAGAGATTTTCTACCGCCATGTGGACGTGAAGGCGCTTCATGACACTTTACTCCCTAGTTGGTAACCTTCGCGCGCTTGCTGTGCGCTGGCTTGCATGCAGCAACGGGCGCGCATAGGTCCGCGCGGCCGCCACAGCAATCTTCAACCATGAATGACGTGAGGTCTTGAAACGTCACCAAATTCGCCCGGTAGATAATCGAACGGCTTCTCCGTTCGCTCATCACCAATCCTGCACGCGCAAGAATTGCGAGGTGCGCCGACATGGTGTTTTGCGGAACCGCCAACGCCTTGGCGATATCGCCCGCCGCGAGCCCGTCGGGTTCGTGCTTCACCAAAAGCCTGAAGACACTTAGCCGCGTAAACTGGGCCAATGCCGCGAGTGCGAGGATTGCTTGCTCTGATTCCATATATCTGGATATATGGATTTTATGTCTCGCCGTCAAGCAAATTGCCCATTTGGCCGCCTTCCCTTATTCGGTATGACCACAACGGAAGAAGAAACTGCGGATGCGGATAGTGCCGGCCAGGAGTTTTAATGGCGCCTAAGCAAAGCGCCGGCCAGCTTCCCATCATTCTGGCGCTCGGCACCACGCAGACGCTGGCGTGGGCTTCGAGCTACTATCTGCCGGCGATCCTGGCCGATCCGATCGCGCGTGACCTCGGGGTGTCCTCGAACTGGATCTTTGCGGCCTTCTCCGCCTCGCTGGTGATATCGGCCCTGCTCGGCCCCCGCGTCGGCCGGCAGATCGATCTGTTCGGCGGCAGGCCTGTGCTGTCGATGTCCAACCTGACATTGGCCGCGGGACTGGCGCTGCTCGGCGCCAGCTATTCGATCCCGATGCTGGTGGTCGCCTGGCTGTTGCTCGGCGTCGGCATGGGATTTGGCCTCTACGATGCGGCCTTTGCGGCGCTGGGACGGATCTATGGCGACAATGCGCGCCGCGCCATCACCGGGATCACGCTCCTCGCGGGCTTCGCCAGCACCGTGGGATGGCCGCTGACCGCCTGGGGACTGCAAACCATCGGCTGGCGCGACACCTGCTTTGCCTGGGCGGCGGCGCATATATTGATCGGCCTGCCGCTCAATTGGTTGATGCTCCCTGCCGTGAAGGGGGCCAAAGCCGCGGCAGCGGCCGTCCCCAAGCCGCATATCCCGATCGATCGAACGATGGTCCTGCTCGCCTTTGCCTTTGCGGCGGCCTGGAGTGTCACCGGCGCGATGGCAGCGCATCTGCCACGCATTCTTCAAGCCGCGGGCGCCACCACTTTGCAGGCCGTATCGGCCGGCGCGCTGATCGGCCCGGCGCAGGTGCTGGCCCGCATTGTCGAGGCGAGCTTTCTCAGCCGCTACCATCCGCTGGTGTCGACGCGGCTCGCATGTCTGGCGCATCCCGTCGGCGCGATCATTCTGGCGCTCGCCGGCGGCGGGGCAGCAGGTGTCTTCGCGATTTGCCATGGCGCCGGCAACGGCATCCTGACCATCGCGCGCGGCACGCTGCCGCTGGCGATTTTCGGCCCGCAAAATTATGGCTACCGGCTCGGCATCATCGGCGCCCCAGCGCGGATGGCACAGGCCATCGCCCCGCTGGCGTTCGGCCCCTTGATCGACACCATGGGAAGCCGCATCCTGATCGTCTCCTCCGCGCTCAGTCTGGCGGCACTGCTCGCTCTTCTGGTGCTGCGGAAGCCATCCTCGGCGAAGTAAGCGGAGACGGCACCAGGACCCATTTGACCCTTCCCATCCCGGCCCTTATCGCGCAAAACCACCGCATGGAAAACGAGACCGGCCCGGCAGCTGTTATCAGCGGGGTTGTGCGGTGGGCGATTACGCCGCCGCAATCCTACGTCGTCTATCTGGTCGCGCTCTTTCTGGTGGCCGGAGGGTCGTTCTATATCGGGACGCTGAAACCCAAGAAGCCAATCGGATTCGGTCCCCCACCCGTCTCCGTCCCGCGCAACTGATGTTCGAGAACGCCGCAAAGATCGGACCACGAGCATGACACAGGAAACAATGCCTTCGATCGTCCGCAGCAATCCGCCCGAACTCGGCACGCCGCCCGGCTACTCCCAGATCGTCGATATCGGCGCCAGCCGCATTATCTTCATTTCAGGCCAGACCGCGCTTGATCGGGATGGAAACCTGGTCGGCAAGGATGATTTCGCGGCACAGGCAGCGCAGGTGTTTCGCAATCTCGCCGCCGCGCTACAGGCACGCGGCTGTGACGCAGCCAGCCTGGTCAAGCTGACGGTATTCCTCACCGACATGAATAATCTCGGCGCCTATCGCGACGCGCGAAACCGGTTCTTTGCGTCGGTTACGCCGCCGGCGGCGCCCGCGGTGACGCTGGTCGAGGTATCGAAGCTGTATGGCCCGGATTTCATGATCGAGATCGAGGCCATCGCGGCGGCGTAATTTTCGCGAGGCGTCTGCGCCTCGCTTCCGTCTTTGCCGCCGCGGCCCCGAATGATTGCGTCGTCCTCAATCGTAGAACGAAGGAGACATTTTGAGGGTGTCGCGCTGCGCCTTGTCATGGTTGATCCACAACTGCGCTTTTTCCTTTGTCATTATGTCCGACAATTTCTGCATCGAGGCCAGCGTCTGGTCCTTGCTGAAATTGTTGACGGGAACGCCGCGGTTCTCCCAATTGCTTTTGAAGTGGACGGCATCGCCGGTCAGAATGACTGCGCCGGTATGAGGCAGTCTCACCAGCAGGGACTGATGACCCGGCGTGTGGCCGGGAGTCGAAAGAATGGTCACGCTGCCGTCGCCGAAGACGTCGCGATCCCCTTCGAGTTCGGTGACCGGATGCTCCGGTTTGAATCGAGGCGCGTTGTTGGCGCCCGGCCATTCGTATTCGGCCTTCTGGACATAGAGCATCGCCTTCGGAAACATCTCGACATTGCCGATATGATCGGGATGGGTGTGCGAGACGGCCATGGCCTTGATATCGGATGGTTTGACCCCAAGCTGTCCAAGTTGCGCGGCCAACGTCTGGGAGCGGTGCCAGGTGACGGCTTTCGGATCGGCCGGCACGAGGCCACTCTGCATGCCCGCCACCGCGTCCGGGATGCCGGTGTCCCACAGGAACCAGCCTTGCGAATGCTTGATGAGATAGCAATTGTCGACGAAGTCCATCGACTTGCCTTCGTTGACGCCCGGCGACCACCGCGAAATATCGCCGGCGACGCCTTCGCCGCAATTGAGAATGTAGAGTTTTTCGATGCCCGGTTTGCCGGATTGCGCGCAGGCCAGATCGGCCAACAATAACGCCGGCAAAAGTGCCGCCACAAAACCAATTATTCGATTCACGCTGTTCCTCCCTGCCGACTTTCCGGAATTTCGCTCCGATGGAAGCGGATAGTACCGTATCGCAGTGCCCCCTCCATCTCACGATCAATTGTAGCTGGCGAGCAGTGGCAAGAGAAGAGACGTGGATGCCCGGGACATCCAGCGCGAAGACGCGCTTCGCGCTTTCGCCGGCGGTGGAAGAGCCGGGGTGTCGCCCAAAAAGGACGAAGCCCCTTCAACATTGTGCGACTTCGATAGATACTCGCCAGATCGTATAGTGCCGCCGCCCCTACTCCACGCCGCGCAAAAACTTGTTCGACTTGGGCAGGCCGTGCGCGAGGCGGCCGGCATCGGCGCGGTTGCCGCGCCAGTCCGACAATTCCTTCCAGCTCATCGCCTGGTCACGGCCCGCCGAATCCTTCCAGGTGAGACCGGCCTTGGAATCGAACACCGCGACATCCGACAGCGCCGCGCTGGTATATTTCTGCAGGCGGACACCGCGGCCGCGCGCCATCTCCGGCACCTGATCGATCGGGAAGATCACCATCTTGTGGTTGGTGCCGATCACAGCGACCGTGTCGCCGGTGACGGTGGCGAGCGCGCGGGCTTCATTCGGCATCTCGACATTGAGCACCTGCTTGCCCTTGCGGGTGTTGCCGACGCAATCGTCCTCACTGACGATAAAGCCCTGCCCTTCATGGCTCGCGACCAGGAATTTGCGGCCGCCCTTGTTGACGAACAGCGACACGATCGCGGCGTCCTGCTCCATGTCGATGAACATGCGGATCGGCTCGCCATGGCCGCGGCCGCCCGGCAGTTTGGCGACGTCGAGCGAATAGAAGCGGCCGTTGGTCGCGAAGAGCAACAGCTTGGAGGTGGTCTCGGCAAAGAACGCCGAACCAAGCTGGTCGTCGGTCTTGAAGGTCAACCCGGAGAGATCGGCGACATGACCTTTAAGCGTGCGCACCCAGCCCTTGTCGGAAATCACCACCGTGACCGGCTCGCGCTCGACAAAAGCTTCCTCGATCGCGGCCAGATCATGCTCCGGCGCGTCGGCGAATTGGGTGCGGCGCTTGCCGAGCGGGGTCTTCGGTCCAAAGATGTCGCGGACCTTGCGGACCTGTTCGCCGATCTTGGACCACTGCTCGGCTTCGGACCCGAGCAGGCTCTTGATGCCCTTCAATTCAGCGCGAAGGTTCTTGTCCTCGGTGCGGATCTCGAATTCCTCGAGCTTGCGCAGGCTGCGCAGGCGCATATTGAGGATGGCGTCGGCCTGGACTTCCGTGAGCTTGAACGCCTTCATCAACTCCGGCTTCGGCTCGTCCTCGTTCCGGATGATCTTGATCACCTTGTCGATGTTGAGATACGCGATCAGGTAGCCGCCCAGCACTTCCAGGCGATGCTCGATCTGCTCCTTGCGATAGTTGGAGCGGCGCAGCAGCACGTCCCTCAGATGGTCGAGCCATTCGCGCAGGCATTCGGCAAGGCCCAGCACCTTGGGGATGCGGCCCTTCACCAGTACGTTGAGGTTCAGCGGAATCCGGCTTTCCAGCTCGGTCAGACGGAACAGTGACTCCATCAGCAGTTCCGGATCGACCGCGCGCGACTTCGGCTCGATCACGAGGCGAATGTCTTCGGCGGACTCGTCCCGGACGTCGCCGACCAGCGGCAGCTTCTTGTCATTGAGCAGTTCGGCGATTTTCTCGACCAGCCGGGACTTCTGTACCAGGAAGGGAATTTCAGTGATGACCACGACCCAGGTGCCGCGGGCGCCCTCTTCCTGGCTCCATTTGGCGCGGGTGCGGAACGAACCGCGCCCGGTCATGTAGGCCTCGGCGATACTCTCCTTGGAATCGACGATGATGCCGCCGGTCGGAAAATCCGGACCCTTGACCCACTTCAGCAGCGTCTTGGACTTGGCGTCGGGCTTGTCGATCAGATGCAGCGCGGCGTCGCACAGCTCAGCGGCGTTGTGCGGCGGGATCGAGGTCGCCATGCCGACCGCGATGCCCTGCGCGCCGTTGGCCAGAAGGTTCGGAAATCCGCCGGGCAGAACGCTCGGCTCTTTCGACGAGCCGTCGTAACTGGGACGGAACTCGACGCCGTCCTCGTCGATGCCATCAAGCAAAAGCCGCGCGACGTCGGTCATGCGGGCTTCGGTGTAGCGGTAGGCGGCGGGATTATCGCCGTCGATATTGCCGAAATTGCCCTGGCCGTCGACCAGCGGATAGCGCGACGAGAAATCCTGCGCGAGCCGCACCATGGCGTCGTAGATCGCCTGGTCGCCATGCGGATGGAACGAGCCCATCACGTCGCCGACGATCTTGGCGGATTTCTTGAACGGTGTGCCGGGATCGAGCCGCAACAGGCGCATGCCGTAGAGAATACGGCGGTGTACCGGCTTCAAGCCGTCGCGGGCATCCGGCAGCGCGCGATGCATGATGGTCGAGAGCGCATAGGCGAGATAGCGCTCTTCCAGCGCATCACGCAGCATCACCTCGTGGATTTCGGCCGGCTCTTGCGGTGGTAGTTGTCGTTTTCCCATGGGGAGGCGTTAAACCCTGGCAGTGAATCGGGCAAGATGCGAATCAGCGGGCAATTTAGGCCGCCCGGCCGCGCTACGGAACCGCCACGCTCGCCCGGTGCCGGGCCACCGCATTTATAAAGCCGTCGCGGGCGTCGGAATGGCCCTGCCCGCGCGGTTCCAGCACATGGCGCAGCAGAAACAGTCCAGTGAGCGCAAAACCGTCCTTCAAATCCTGATCCGACCAGCCGTTGGGCCCGCCACCGTCCTGACGCAGGAACGGCGGCAGCCGCAATAGCCGGTCGCGCCAGGGATCGCCGGCCTGCCGCGACACCGCACCGCCGGATTTCGGCGACACATAAATCAGCTCAGCAGTCGCGCCGGTGGCGGCGCAGTTCTCCAGATCTAACCCGAAGCCGAGTTCGGCCAGCATCGCCAGTTCGAATTTGACGAGATGAACGGCGGCTTCGCCGATATCGTCGAAATCGTCCAGCGTGCGCTCCAGCATCTCGTAGATATCTTCATGCGGATCGCGCTCGGGCAACAGCCGCGCCAGCGAGGCCAAATGCGTCACGCCATAGACCGCATGCGAGGATGCCAGCACGGTGGCCGCGCGCAGCTTGGTGCCCTCAATGGCGTACGTGCCGAGATGTTCGTCGAGCCGTGCCCGCCATACCGCGGTGACACTGTTGCCGGGTTGCAGCAGAGGCCGCATCCGCGAGCCGGCGCCGCCGCGCACCAGGCCCAGATGACGGCCATGGCCGCGCGTCAGGAGTTCGACGATGGCGGAGGATTCGCCATGCCGCCGTACCCCCAGCACGATGCCTTCGTCGGTCCATTCCATGGGACAGAGTTTACAGGATTCCCGGCGATGAGGGCAGCCGTCTCACACGCGTCATTCCGGGGCGCGAGCAAAGCGAGCGAGCCCGGAATCTCGAGATTCCCCGATGTGCGATTGCACATCTGAGGTTCGATGCGTCGCATCGCCCCGGAATGACGAAACATATGCCTCAGCCGTTGAACCAGCCCTGGGCGTCGCCGGTAAACGAAAAATACAGGCCGGCCGCCGTCAGGGCGCAGGAAACGACCTCGATCGCGCTATCAAGCTGCATGCCGTTGTCGCCGAGGATCTCTGCCAGCGAGATTACAGAAAGCACAAACGAGGCGACCAGTGCCCAGCGCGGCCAATTCTTGCGCCGCTGCGCGGCGAGCCAGACGAAATAAAACAGCAGCAGGATCAGGCCGGCCGCCAATACGTTCGCGATCAGGATCACCGACTCCGTCATGTCGGGGCTCGGGGTCCGGTCCTGGAACGCGACCGACAGCGCATCGAGCGTCAGCGACAGATACAGCAGCACTTCAAACCACAGCACGTTCTTGGGGACGTTCATCGGATACCGGTCATCGCTTTCTTATTACGCCTTCTTATTCTTTGGGGAATTCCAGTCCCATTTCGCGGTAACGATTGGGATCATCGCCCCAGTTCTCGCGCACCTTCACGAACAGGAACAAATGCACGGGCACTCCGACAATCTCCGCGATCTCCTTGCGGGAATCCGCGCCAATCGACTTGATGGTCGCGCCGCCCTTGCCGAGCACGATCTTGCGCTGGCTTTCACGCTCGACAAAAATCGTCTGCTCGATGCGGATGGATTTGTCCTTGCGTTCGGTCCAGGTATCGGTCTCAACGGTCGACTGATACGGCAGTTCCTGGTGCAACTGACGGAAGATTTTTTCCCGCGTGATTTCGGCCGCGAGATGCCGCATCGGCGCGTCCGACATCTGGTCTTCCGGGTAATGAAATGGTCCCGGCGGCACCATCGCGGCCAGCGTACGGCGCAAATCGTCGACGCCATCGCCTGACAGCGCCGAGACCATGAAGGTCTGTTCGAAACGCAGGCGTTCATTGGCGGCCTTGGTCAGCGCCAGCAGCTTTTCGCGCGGCACCAGGTCGATCTTGTTCAGCACCAAAATTTTCTCGTGACGAACGGTCGCGAGCTTGGTGAAGATCGCATCGGCTTCCTCGTCGATGCCTTCCCGAGCGTCGAGCAGCACGCAGACCAGATCGGCGTCATGCGCCCCGCTCCACGCGGTCGACACCATGGCGCGGTCCAGCCTGCGTTTGGGCAGGAAGATTCCGGGCGTATCGACCAGGATGATCTGCGCATGGTTTTCGATCACGATGCCGCGGATCAGCGCGCGGGTGGTCTGCACCTTGCGCGAGACGATGGTGACCTTGGAGCCGACCAGCGCGTTGACCAGCGTGGACTTGCCGACATTGGGGGCGCCGATCAGCGCGACAAAGCCGCAGCGCGTCGCAACCGGTCCGGATTCGCTGCGGGTCTCATCCATCATTGATGCCGCCACCGACGCCTTCGCGCTCGATCATGACGGAGGCCGCGACCTTTTCAGCCGCGCGCTTGCTGCCGCCGACGCCTTCGGCCGGCGCCAGCCCCGGCAAATCCACGGCGACACGGAACTGCGGATCGTGATGCGGCCCGGTACGCTCGACCTCGCGATAAACCGGCGTCGGCAGCCCCTTGCCCTGCGCCCATTCCTGCAACACCGTCTTGGGATCGCGCAGCGGCCGGCGCGGCTTGTGCATCCGCTCGGTCCAGTTGCGTTCGACGAACTGCGCCGCCGCCGCGTAGCCGCCGTCGAGAAATACCGCGCCGATCACCGCTTCGCAGATGTCGCCGAGCACAGATTTGCGCAGGCGCGCGCCCGCCCCGGCTCCGACCGCGCCAAGCTTGATGTCGTCGAGCAACCCCAGCGACTTAGCCACGTCGGCGCAGCTTTCCTTGCGCACGAGATCGGCGAGCCGTTTCGACAATTCGCCTTCGTCGGCGCCTGGAAAGGCGCGGTACAGCATGTCGGACACGATCAGCCCGAGGACGTGATCGCCGAGGAATTCCAGGCGCTGGTAACTGTCGCCGCGCTTGCGCGCCGGTTTCAGCGCGGACACATGCGTAAAGGCCGTGGTAAGCAAAGTTGGATCGGAAAATTTGTGTCCGATGCGCGCCTCAAGCGCCGCCGCGGCGGCCTTGGCGCTGACCTTGGAGCGCTTTTTCTTCGCCGCCGCAGCTTCGCGGCCGGCGTCAGGCTCGAGGCTGGCTTCGCCGGATGACGATAACATCTGGATGTCAGGTGTTTCGTCGTTCATCGCACAATGGAGAATATGCGATTCCAGCGCACCGCGGTGGGCCAGCGCCAGAACATCCAGGCGTGTTCGCCTTCGGCAATCGAGAAGAAGATCATCTGGGCCCTCCCGACGAGATTCTCGAATGGCACGTAGCCCACCGCCGACAGCACCCGGCTGTCGGTCGAGTTATCCCGGTTGTCGCCCATCATGAAGAAATGGCCCGGCGGCACGGTGTAGACAATGGTGTTGTCGTAGAAGCCGTTGTCGACGCAATCCAGCGATTCATAGCTGACGCCGTTCGGCAACGTCTCCTTCCAGCGCTTCACCCGTGCGGTAGCGTCGGACCCGCAGGGGTCTTCGCCGATGAAATCGCTCAGCCGCTCGCGGACCACCGGCTTCTCATTGATGTAGAGCAGTCCCTCCTTCATCTGGATGCGATCGCCGGGCAACCCGATCACGCGCTTGATGTAATCGGTGCTGTCATCCTTGGGCAGGCGGAACACGACGATGTCGCCCCGCGCCGGCTCGGAGCCGAAGATGCGGCCGGAAAACAACGGCGGTGACAGCGGCAGCGAATAGTGGCTGTAGCCATAGGAGTACTTCGAGACGAACAGATAGTCGCCGACCAGCAGGGTCGCCTTCATCGATCCCGAAGGGATGTTGAAGGGCTGGAACAGAAAGGTTCGGATCACCAGAGCGATCAACAGCGCGTGGATGACGACGCGGACGGTTTCACCCAAGCCGCTTTCTGTTTTTGTGCCGGATGTCACGCTCATCGTTTTCCTGTTTCCCCGGCGCGTTCCCCGCGCGGTGGCAGAACATTTTCATCACGCGAGCAGCGCTTGGCTTCGCGTCAAGAAAATGGCCTTGATTCTGATGTTGAGAGCGAATTCCGGTGCAGACCCGAACCCACCCCGCTTTGATGTTCCCTGCGGCGTTTTAGACGGTTGTTCGCGACCGCGCAATCAACGGCTCGCTCAAAACTTCCTAATCTACTGACAAGCCTAGGATTTTTAGTTTTGCCGGGGTAGCGGCCACAAGCGACCCCGACGCGTCAGGGTTTGCCGGGGTGAACGGCCGAAATTATGACGAAAGCCTGCGCCAGCGGCCAGTCGTCGGTGATGCTCAGATCGATCCGCGCCTCATATCCCTGAGGCGTCAGCTCCTCGAGCCGCGCCAGCGCCCCACCCGTGAGGTGCATGGTCGGCCGGCCGCCCGGCAGGTTCACCACCCCCATGTCCCGCCACCAGACGCCGTTCCGGATGCCGGTACCCAGCGCCTTGGAACAGGCCTCCTTGGCGGCAAACCGCTTGGCGTAGGTCGCCACCACCATTTTCTCGTTTTTGGCGCGGCGCCCGGCCTTGGCTCGCTCGACGTCGGTGAAAATGCGGTCGATAAAGCGCTCCCCGTGGCGTTCGATGACCTTGGCAACGCGGCGGATGTCGATCAAATCGGAGCCGATGCCGATGATCATGGTCTGCTCGCGAGATTCTTGCGGCCGCGATCCATCGCGGCCCGCATCGCGCGAACGGTCTCGCCAAGGCCGACGAACAAGGCCTCCCCGATCATATAGTAGCCGATATTCAGCTCGACGATCTCAGGCAACGACGCGATCTTTTCCGCGGTCACATAATCGAGGCCGTGACCGGCATGAACTTCGAGGCCGGCCGAGCGCGCCAGCGCGGCGCCCGCGACGATGCGCTGCCACTCGAATTCGGCCTTTGCCGTGTGGCCGTCGACCACGGCGTCGCACCAGGCGCCGGTGTGAATTTCAATGACGGGCGCACGCAGCTTCGCGGCCATTTCGATCTGGGCGGGATCGGCGGCAATAAACAGCGACACCCGCACCCCCGCATCGTTCAAACGGGCGATGAATGGCGCCAGTGCGTTGTGCTGTCCGGCCACATCAAGGCCGCCCTCGGTCGTGAGCTCTTCCCGGCGCTCGGGAACCAGGCACACCGCGTGAGGCCTGGTCGCAAGCGAGATCGCCAGCATGTCTTGCGTCGCCGCCATCTCGAAATTCAGCGGCTTTGAGATTTCGGCCTTCAGCCGCGCCATGTCCTCATCGCGGATGTGGCGGCGATCCTCGCGCAGATGCGCGGTAATGCCGTCGGCGCCCGCCTCGATCGCGGCGAGCGCGGCGCGCACCGGATCGGGATTAC
>Ga0210400_10004664_pt1 | contig 11815 bp, 7 predicted proteins | sample IncBWH26MmetaG_FD_155456 | JGI IMG/M metagenome (GOLD analysis project Ga0210400, IMG submission 155456) | Forest soil microbial communities from Barre Woods Harvard Forest LTER site, Petersham, Massachusetts, United States - Inc-BW-H-26-M | ecosystem: Environmental > Terrestrial > Soil >...
CCGGCCATCGGGTCGTAGCCTACGTTCGTAGGCCAGATCAGAAGGGCAAGCTGGGCGCGCTCGGCCTTGCGCCCACGATGGAGATCGCCGACCTCTTCGGATGCGACGTCGTCATCACCATGCTGCCGGACGACGACGCCGTTCGCGACGTCGTCCTGGGGCGCCCCGGGGGCGACGTCGGCGGCGGGCTGGCGGAAGGGTTGTCGCCCGGCGCGATCCATCTTTCCATGAGCACCATCAGCACGGCGATGGCGTCGCGCCTTGCGGACGGGCACGCCCGGCTGGGACAGGGTTACGTGGCCGCGCCGGTGTTCGGAAACCCGGACGCCGCCAAGGAACGTCTGCTCTTCATTCTCGCCGCCGGCGCCGAGCAAGATCTGGCGCGCTGCCAGCCGCTCTTCGACGGCATGGGACAGAAAACCCTGGTGGTCGGTGACGAGCCCTGGCACGCGAACCTCGTCAAGCTTGTCGGCAACACGATGACGGCGACAGCCCTTGAAGTGATGTCGGAGGCCGTCGCGGTATTTCTCAAGCGCGGGCTCGATCCCAAACCCTTCCTCGACATCATGACCGGCACGATGTTCGGCGGCCGTGCGCACAAGCTCTATGGCGACAAGATCGTCCGGCACGCCTACGCCCCCGGCTTCATCCTGCCCCTGGTGCTGAAGGATATGCGCCTGGCCCTCGCCGAAGCGGAAGCGGCAGGCGCGCCGATGCCGTCGGTGAGTATCGTGCATGACCGATTGGTCACCGGCATCGCCCGCGGCTACGCCGCTCTCGACTGGTCAGCCCTCGGCCTGATCGCCGCGGAGGAGGCGGGCCTGAGCCCGTTGCGTGCGCTGACCGTCTCCCCATCGCCCTCGAAGTGAACGCGAAGACACGCCAGCCAGGAGCCAGAACATTGAGTAATCAAACAGTGACCCGTCCATCCCAGATGGAATTCATCGGTATCGAGGGCACATCGATCGAAATCTCCCGCGTCGCTCTCGGAACCTGGGCCATCGGCGGCTGGATGTGGGGCGGGACCGACGAACGAGAGGCCGCCGCCACCATCCGCGCCGCCGCCGAGCACGGGGTCAACCTCATCGACACGGCGCCCGCATACGGCTTCGGCCGCTCGGAGGAGATTGTCGGCAAGGCCCTGCAGGACGCCGGGCTGCGTTCGCGTTCCGTCATCGCCACCAAGGTCGGCCTCGAGTGGCGGGATGGCAAAGTGTTTCGTAACGCCAGTCGGGCTCGGATCCTCAAGGAGATCGACGACTCGTTGCGCCGGCTGCGCACCGACTACATCGACGTCTACCAGGTCCACTGGCCGGACCCCCAGACGCCCATCGAGGAGACCGCCGACGCCATGGCCGCGCTCTATGGGCAGGGCAAGATCCGGGCGATCGGGGTCAGCAATTTCTCGGTCGACCAGATGGACCAGTTTCGCCGCGTGGCGCCGATTCACGTACTGCAGCCGCCCTACAATCTGTTCGAACGGAGCGCCGAGGATACCCTTCTGCCCTACTGCCGGCAGCATGGCATCGCGACCTTTGGCTATGGCTCCCTATGTCGTGGCCTCCTCTCCGGGCGCATGCGGCCGGACACCAGATTCGGCGGCGACGATCTGCGGCGCACCGATCCGAAGTTCCAGCCGCCGCGCTTCGCCCAGTATCTGTCGGCGGTCGAGCAGCTCGATCAGTTGGCGCGACAGCGATTCGATCGCCGCGTGATTCACCTGGCTGCCCGCTGGGTGCTCGATCAGGGGATCAGCACCGCGCTCTGGGGCGCGCGCAAGCCTGACCAGCTGGATCCCGTCAACGCCGTGGCCGGCTGGCGTCTGGACGCGGCCGCCAAGGCCGAGATCGACCGCATCCTTCGCGCCACGGTCACCGACCCGGTAGGGCCGGAGTTCATGGCGCCGCCGGCGCGGCCCGTCGACCATCGCTCAGAGAATCTCACGAGGTCTCAAGTCTAGCCCAAGGACTTCGCCGGCCGCCCGGGCGACTCTCGGGACATCAGCCTCGGCTGAAACGAGCGCCGCCCCCGCGGCCGGAGGGACAAACATGATGTGGATGGTTCGGGTCGCGCTGGAGCGACCGTACACCTTCATCGTTCTGGCCCTGTTCATCCTGATCGTCGGCCCGTTGGCGGCGCTGACGACGGCCACGGACATCTTTCCAAACATCGGTGTTCCGGTGATCGGCGTGGCCTGGAGCTACACCGGACTGTCGCCCGATGACATGGCCGGTCGGATCATCACCCCCTACGAGCGCGCCCTGCCGCTCACGGTCAACGACATCGAACACATCGAGAGCCAGTCCCTGCCGGGGATGGGCATCGTCAAGATCTACTTCCAGCCCGGCGTCGACATCCGCACCGCGACGGCTCAGGTCACCGCCGTGTCCCAGACCGTGCTCAAGCAGATGCCGCCGGACATCACGCCGCCGCTCATCGTGGACTACAACGCCTCGACCGTGCCCATCCTGCAGCTGGCGACCTCCGGCGGCGGCCTTTCGGAACAGCAGGTTCTGGATCGGACGATGAACTTCATCCGGCCGGCGCTCAGCGCGGTCGCCGGCGCGGCCATTCCCTATCCCTACGGCGGCAAGGTCCGCGAGGTCGAGATCGATCTCGACCCCAGGGCGCTGCAGGCCAAGGGGCTGTCGGCTCAGAGCGTCGAGGCGGCGATCGCCGCCCAGGACCAGCTCCTGCCGGCCGGCACGGCCAAGGTCGGCTCGCTGCAATACACCGTCAGGCTCAACGACTCGCCCGAAACGATAGAAGAGCTGAACGACCTGCCGATCGAGACGGTCGGCGGCGCGACGATCTTCATCCGCGACGTCGGACACGTGCTCGACGGCGCGCCGCCCCAGCAGAGCATCGTGCATGTCGATGGCGCGCGCGCGGTGCTCACCACCATCCTGAAGAGCGGCTCCGCCTCGACCCTCGCCGTTGTGCAGGGCATCAAGAATGTCCTGCCCAGGCTGGAGCAGACCCTGCCGAAAGGGTTTCGGATCGTCCCGCTCAACGACCAGTCCCTGTTCGTGAGGGGGGCGATTACGGGCGTGGTCAGGGAGGGCCTCATCGCCGCCGCCCTGACCAGCCTCATGATCCTGTTGTTCCTGGGCAGCTGGCGCTCCACCGTGATCATCGCGATCTCGATCCCCCTGGCCATCCTCAGCGCGCTGGCGGGCCTGTCGCTGGCGGGTCAGACGCTGAACATCATGACCCTGGGCGGCCTGGCCCTGGCCGTCGGGATCCTGGTGGACGACGGGACGGTGACGATCGAGAACATCGACTGGCACCTGGAACAGGGCAAGGATCTCAAGCCCGCCATCCTCGACGGCGCCGAGCAGATCGCCACGCCGGCCTTCGTCAGCCTGCTCTCGATCTGCATCGTCTTTGTGCCGATGTTCGCGCTCAAGGGCGTCGCGGGTTTCCTGTTCGTGCCGATGGCCTTGGCGGTCGTGTTCGCCATGATCGCCTCGTTCATCCTGTCGCGGACCCTGGTCCCGACGATGGCCCTGTATCTTCTGAAGCCGCACAGCGGGGCTGGCCACGCGGAAGGTGTGGGCGAGTCAAAGGGTTCGGGGACGCCCCGCAACCCGCTCGTCCGCTTCCAGCACGGGTTCGCCGATCGGTTTGAACAGTTCCGCGAGGTCTACCGCAACCTCCTGGCCCTGGCGCTTGCGCACAGAAGGACTTTCCTGGTCGGCTTCATCGCCGTCGTGGTGGCCTCGTTCGGCCTCGCGCCTTTGCTCGGTTCGAACTTCTTCCCGTCGGTGGATTCCGGACAGATCACCCTCCACGTTCGGCCCCCTGTGGGAACGCGGATCGAGGACTCCTCGGCCATGTTCGGCGACATCGAACGGCAGATTCGCCAGACCATTCCGCCCGGAGAGTTGCTCTCCATCGTCGACAACATCGGCATGCCGATCAGCGCGGTCAATGTGATCTACAACAACTCTGGATTGATCGGGTACCAGGACGGCGACATCTTCATCAGCCTGAACGGCAAACACCATCCCACCGCCGACTACGTGCGCAAGCTGCGCACGACGCTGCCGGCCCACTTCCCCGGGGTGACGTTCTCGTACCCGCCACCCGACATCATCAGCCAGATCCTGAACTTCGGCACGCCGGCGCCGCTCGATCTCCAGGTGAGCGGGCCGGACCAAAAAGCCGATCAGGCCTATGCGCTGGAGTTGCTGCGGCGGATGCGGACCATCCGCGGCATCGCGGACGCCCGGATGCAGCAATCGACCGACAATCCGGAGCTGCGGGTCGACGTCGACCGCGCGCGGATGGCTCAATACGGACTGACCGAAAAAGACGTCACCGACAGCGTGACCACGTCGCTGGCGGGCAGCTCGCAGACCGCGCCCGTCTTCTGGCTGAACCCCCAGAACGGGGTCTCCTACCCGATCGTCGCCCAGACGCCCGAGTATCAGGTCAACACCCTGCCGTCGTTGGCCAATATTCCGGTGACCGGCGCCATGGCGAACGCCCGTGCCCAGGTGCTGGGCGGGTTGGGCAAGATCACCCGCGACCAGTCCAGCGCCGTGGTCAGCCACTACGACATTCAGCCGGTGATCGATCTGTACGCGACCACCCAGGACCGTGACCTTGGCGGCGTCGCGCATGACGTGCAGTCGCTGATCGCCCAGACCGCGAGCCACGCGCCGCGGGGATCGATCGTCACTCTGCGCGGCCAGATCGCCACGATGAACGCAGCATTCTCGGGGCTCTTCTTTGGCATGCTGGGCGCGATCGTCCTGATCTACCTGCTGATCGTGGTGAACTTCCAGTCGTGGCTGGATCCGTTCGTGATCATCACCGCGCTGCCCGCGGCGCTGGCGGGCATTGTCTGGATGCTGTTCGCGACCCACACCACGCTGTCGGTTCCGGCTCTGACCGGCGCCATCATGTGCCTGGGCGTCGCCACGGCGAACTCCATTCTCGTGGTCAGCTTCGCACGGGAGCGCCTGGCCGCCACCGGCGATGCCGCCCTGGCGGCTGTCGAGGCCGGCTTCACGCGCTGCCGCCCGGTGCTGATGACCGCGTTGGCCATGATCATTGGCATGACGCCGATGGCGCTGGGGCTGGGAGAAGGCGGCGAGCAGAACGCCCCTCTAGGCCGAGCCGTGATCGGCGGCCTGGCCTTCGCGACGTGCGCCACCCTGATGTTCGTACCGGTCGTGTTCAGCCTCGTGCATGGCCGCAAGGCCCGCGAGCCCACCAGATCGGCGGTCGAACCGGCGCCGCGGACAGGAGAGGCCCATGCCTGACGAGCCAAATCCGCTGCGGCATAGGCTGCCTCCGCGCCTGAAGAAGGTAGGTGTCGCGGCCTTGGGCGTTGCGATCGGCGTCGCCGTCATTGGCGTCGTCACCCGCGTCAGCGCCGACCAGCAGGTGAAAGGCTGGACAGACGCCGCGGCGATCCCGACCGTCACCGTGATCGACCTGAACGGCAGCGCGCGGGAGCAAGGGCTGGCATTGCCCGCCGACATACAGGCCCTGAACACCGCGCCGATCTATGCGCGCGTCAGCGGCTATCTCAAGCGCTGGTACGTCGACATCGGCGCCCCCGTGAAGGCCGGTCAGATCCTGGCCGAGATCGACACGCCCGACCTCGACCAGCAGTTGGCCCAGGCCAAGGCGGACCTGGGCACCGCCGTCGCTAACGAGCATCTGTCGAAAACCACCGCCGTCCGCTGGGCCGGCCTGCTGGCGCAGGACGCGGTGTCGCAGCAGGACGCGGACACCAAGAACGGCGACTTGGCGGCCAAGGCGGCGATGACGGCGGCCTCGCGCGCCAATGTCGCGCGGCTCGAGGCGCTGGAGTCCTTCAAACGCGTCACCGCCCCCTTCGCCGGCGTCGTCACCACGCGGGCGACCGACATCGGCGACCTCATCACGGCCGGCGCGCCGACCGCCACGCCATTGTTTACGGTCGCCGACGAGAGCCGGCTGCGCGTCTACGTGCGGGTCCCGCAGAGCTATTCCGCCGATATCAAGCCGGGAATGACGGCCACCTTCACCGTGCCCGAGCACCCCGGGCAAACCTTCGTGGCCAACCTCGCCGCCAGCGCCGAGGCCATCACGCCGCTGAGCGGCACGCTGCTGGTCCAGCTGCAGATCGACAACTCGGATCGAGCGCTCAAGCCCGGCGGCTACGCCCGGGTCCGCTTCAGCCTGCCGCCGCAGAGCGGCGCCATCCAGGTGCCGGCCACCGCGTTGATGTTCCGCGACACCGGCATGACCGTAGCTGTCATCGGGTCCAACGGCCGCGTCGCGATAAAAAGAATAATCGTAGGGCGGGACCTGGGCCCGACGGTCCAGGTCAGCTCGGGCCTCACGCCCGCCGATCGGGTGATCGACAATCCCCCCGATTCGCTGCGGGCCGGGGACCAGGTCCGGATCGCGAACCCGCGCGTCGCATCTGGGAGCGCCGGCCATGCGACGCGCTGAGCTCGGCGCCTGCGCCGTCGCCGCTCTGGTGCTCGCGGGATGCTCGCTCGCGCCGCCCTACGCACCGCCGACGCTGACCATGCCGACAGCCTACAAGGAAGTCGGTCCTTGGACCCCGGCGAGCCCGGCGGACACCGCGCCGCGCGGCGACTGGTGGACAGTCTATGGCGACAAGACCCTGGATGGTCTCGAACAACGGATCGACAGCAGCAACCCCGACCTCGCCCTGGCGCTGGCGCGCTATGACGAAGCGCAGGCTTACGCCGCCCAGGCGCGTGCGGCCCTCTTTCCGCAGGTGGATCTCGCAGGCACGGCGACCGCCAACCGCCAGTCCGCCGACCGGCCGCTGCGGGTCGGAGGGCCGGACTACTATGCCAACAATGTCGTGGGCGCCTCGGTCTCCTACGAGCTCGACCTTTGGGGAAGGGTGCGGAACACGGTCGCCGCCGGCAAGGCCCAGGCCCAGGCGAGCCAGGCGGACGCTGCCTCGGTGCGGCTCAGCCTCGAGGCCCAACTGGCCGACGCCTACGTCAGTTTGCGCGGCCTCGACGCCACGGCCAAGCTGCTGGCCGACACGACGAAAGCCTACACGATCGCCCTGCGGCTGACGCAGACGTTGCATTCCGGGGGCGCCGTCGCGGGTCTCGACGTCGGTCGGGCCCAGACACAGCTGCAGATCGCCCGGGCCCAGGAGGTCGACATCGCCGCCCAGCGCGCCCTCTATGAACATGAGATCGCGGCCCTGGTGGGCGTGCCCGCCTCGAGCTTCTCGCTCCCTCCGGTCGCCCAGTTGCCGGAGTCTCCCAAGGTACCGGTGGCCGCCCCGTCTCTGATCCTGCAGCGCCGCCCGGACATCGCTGCCGCGGAACGGCGGGCCGCGGCCGCCAACGCAATGATCGGCGTGGCGCGGGCGGCGTTCTATCCCAGCATCAGCCTCGACGCGACCGGGGGGTTCCAGAACGCCGGCGGATCCAACTTGCTGAGCATGGCGAGCAGCTGGTGGACGATTGGCCCCACCCTCGCCATGACCCTGTTCGACGGCGGTCTGCGCAGGGCGCAGGTCCGCGCCGCGCGCGATCAGTTCGACGAGGCCAGCGACAGCTATCGGTCGACGGTGCTGGCGGCGTTTCAGCAGGTCGAGGACAACCTCGCGCTCTGCAACAAGTTGGCCGTCGAGATGGGTGAGCAGTCGGCTGGCGTCGTCGCCGCGGAGCACACCGAGGCTTTGGCGATGACACAATACAAGGAGGGCGAGGTCACCTATCTCGATGTGGTCACCGCCCAGACCATCGAACTGCAGGCCCAGGTCACGGAACTGGCTATCGCCACCCGCCGGCTGCAGGCGAGCGTCAACCTGGTCCGCTCGCTCGGCGGCGGCTGGAGCGAGCCGGCGGCGATGCGGGCTGACGCCGGGGGCGTGCAGACCCGTCATGGAGCGTCTCCGTCAAACGGCTAGGTCGTGGCAGACGGAGCGGCTGGCGAGCCGCCTGCCCCTCTCGGCCGGCATCCCGGGGTTGGGCCTGAGGGCCGGACGGGCTATCGACCGCCAGGCGCCGGCGCCGGCCGCCTAGGACAGCACGGCGCTGGCAGAACCGTCGGATCGTTCAATCGTGCCTGGGGATTGTGTGTCGCAGTCGAATTCATCGCCGAAGGAGGCTGCCTTGCTGGACCGGATAAGGCGGGTGCTCGACCCGTACATCCTCCTGATGTTCGCCACCGTGGGCCTGGCGGCGCTGTTTCCGGCCGAGGGAAAGGCCGCGCCGGTCGCCGGCGCCGCGGCGGACGCGGGCATCGTCTTCCTGTTCTTCCTCTATGGCGCCCGCCTGTCGCCCCGCGCGGCATGGGACGGCCTCAGGCAGTGGCGGCTGCATCTGGCGGTGCTGCTGAGCACCTTCGCGCTCTTTCCGGCGCTGGGCCTGGGCTTCAAGGCCGTGGCGTCGGCCAGCCTGCCGCCCGCGCTTTTCACCGGCGTGCTCTTCCTCTGCGTCCTGCCGTCCACCGTTCAGTCGTCGATCGCCTTCACCTCGATCGCGCGCGGCAATGTGCCCGCCGCCCTGTGCGCCGCCACTGTGTCGAACATGCTGGGCATCGTCGTCTCCCCCTTGCTGGCCGCATGGCTTCTGCATACGCACGGGGTTCAGCTCTCCTTCGGCGAGTTCCGGGATATCTTCCTGCAGCTCATGGCGCCCTTCCTGGCCGGGCAGGTGCTGCGGCGCTGGATCGGGGGGTGGGTGCTGGAACACAGGACGGTGCTCGGCTTCGCCGACCGGGGATCGATCCTCGTCATCATCTACGTCGCCTTCTCCAAGGGGATGGCCGAGCACATCTGGCGTCAGATCGGGCTACGTGATCTGGCGGTTCTCTGCCTGGTGCTGGCGGCGCTGCTCGGCCTCGCCCTCTGCCTCACCTGGCTGATCGGCCGCCGCCTGCTCCGCTTTCCAGTCGAGGACGAGATCGTCCTGCAGTTCTGCGGCTCCAAGAAATCGCTGGCGAGCGGCCTGCCGATGGCCAGCGTGCTCTTCGCGGGCCCGCAGCTCGGCTTGGTCGTGCTGCCCCTGATGCTTTTCCACCAGCTGCAGTTGATCGTCTGCGCCATCCTCGCCCGCCGCTACGCCGCCCGGCCGGAGGCCGAGACAATGGCTCAATCACCCAAGCCGGCGACCGCCGCAGGCTAGATTCCTGCGCCGAGGTCGAGGAAGTCCTCCGGCGCGAGGGGGTGGTCCTCCGGCGCCAGATCGCCCTCACGGGCCAGCTTCGCCACAAGGCGGTCGACCTGGACCGAGATCTCGGGCACGGCGACGATCTCCCACCAGCTGGGGCAGGTGAGGGCGCCCAGGGCGAAGAGGCGCGCCGACGGACGCCGCGAGGCCTCGATCAGCGCGCAGTCGTCCGTCTCCAGGCCCAGGCCGAGGGGGTCCGGCGTCGCCAGCCCCTGCTCGCGCAGGTCGGCGATCAGGGGGATGCCGGAAAGGGCGATGTCGCGCCTCGGGCCGGTGCAGTTGATCACCTGCCTGGCCGTGAACCGCGCCTCGGCGCAGCGTGGTCCGTGGTAGGTCGCCACGACACCGCCGTCGGCGGCCGGGGCGTAGCCCTTGATCCGTCCCGCTGCCACCCGAAGGCGGCCGCTGTCGACCAGCGCCTGGAATCGCGTGGCGACACGGGGGGCCATACGGTGGCGATGGATGTCCCAGCGCGGCCGCAGGCGCCGCAGGAACTGGCGCTTCTGGCCGAGGCTCCAGCTGCGCCACACCGCCGGCACGGCCGGACGGGCGGCGTCGAACACCCTTTGCCAGGGAACGCCCGCGTCCCGGGCCTGGGCGATCTGGCCCCGTAGCAACCCCAGGAGCGCCAGGGGCGAGGCGGGCAGGGCGTCTTCCAGGAAGGCCGGCCAGGCGCCGCCGGCGGCGTGGACCTGGGGCGTCAGGCCGCGCCGCGAGAGGGCGAGCATCGGGCCGCGATGGCCGGCCGCGTCCAGCTTCAGCACGATGTCCACGGTGGTGAGGCCGGTCCCCAGCAGCAGAACCGGGTCATCCTCGCCCACGTCGCTCAGAGCGTCGCTCGCCCAGGGATCGGGCACATAGACGTCGCTGTCGTAGAGCCAGCCGTCCGGACCGCCGGGCGTTCGGGGGGGCAGGTTGCCGGTCGCCAGTACGACGATGTCGGCGGTGAGATCGCGCCCGTCGGCGAGCCGCACGCTCATCGCCGAAGTCGCGCCCCCGCCCGCGCGAAGCCGCACCGCCTCGCCGCGCACGGCGGCCAATCCTGGCGCGCCGCCCATGGTCAGGGCCTCGCTGACGCGCGCCTGAAGATACTGGCCGAACAGCGCGCGCGGGGCGAACGCCGCCTGCAGGTCGCCGCCGCTCTCGGCCAGGGCCGGCGACATGACGGCCATGGCCGCCAGGTCGCTCTGCAGCCAGGCGGCGAAGCCCGGCGAAAGCCCCACCTCCATGCGGCTGACCGGCACGTTCAGCAGATGCTCGGGGGTGCAGGCGCCGTAGGCAACGCCCCGGCCGAGCCTCCGGCCGCTCTCTATGACCATCACCACATAGTCCGGCCGGGCGCGGCTGAGCTTCAGGGCGAAGAGCGATCCGCTGAGGCCGCCCCCGATCACCGCCACCGTCTTCGCCGGCGCCGGGGCAGGACCGGCCCTCAAGTCGCCGGGCCGGTGTCGAGCGGCAAGCCGGCGTCGCGCCAGGCCTTCATGCCGCCATCCAGGGCGGCGGCGCGGCGGAAGCCCAGGATGCGCAGGGTCTGGGCCGCGAGGGTGGAGATGTAGCCGAACTCGCAGCAGGTCAGGATCCGCGCGGTGGGGTCGGGGAGCTCGCTGTTGACCCTCAGCTCGAGCTGGCCGCGAGGCAGGTGCCGCGCGCCCGGCACGTGACCGGCGAGGTAGGCGTCCTTCTCGCGCACATCCAGGAGGATCAGTCCCAGATCGGCCGCCGCCACGCGCGCCGCCAACTCGCTCATGGCCATGAACGGCGTCGCCGCCGTCGCCTCGGCCAGCATCTGGGCCACCGTCTTGCCGCCGCTCATGTTGGTGCGCAGGGCCTCGGTCAAATGGGTCGGCGCGCTCAGGTTGAGATGGTTCATCATCTCGACGAACGCCGCCCGGTCGCGATTCTGCAGCCTGGGATTGGCCGCGATCTCGTGCGCGATCGTCGAGCAGGTGCGGCCCTTGTAGTCGTGGGCCGGATAGACGGCGAGAGCCGGGTCCAGGCGCAGCAGGCCGTTGAACAGGCTATCGTAGAGGGCGTCGGGATCACCGCTGGGCAGGTCCGTGCGCCCAGTCCCCTCGATGAGCAGGGTATCGCCAGTGAACACCCGATCCTCCGCCACCAGGCAGAGGGAATCGCGGGTGTGGCCCGGCGTATGGATCGCCTTCAGCTTCAGCCCCCCGACCAGCAGCATGTCGCCATCTTCAAGGCGCATGTCGATGTAGGGCGCCGGGCTGAGGCGGTGGGCCGCCACCGGCGCCCCGGTGGCGGCGGCGATCTCGCGCGCCGCCGAGAAATGGTCGGCGTGGGTGTGGGTGTCGATCACATAGCGGATCCGCAGACCCTCCCGCGCCGCCAGTCCCAGATAGCGATCGATCTGCCGCTGTTCAGGGTCGATCAGGATCCCGGCGCGGGTGTCGGGGCAGCCGATCAGGTAGGACTGGCAGCCGCCCGTGGCGACCTGTTCGAAGATCATCGCCACATCCCCCTTTTTCCCCTCCGCTCAGCTGGGCTGTTTGGTAGTGCGCAGATACGGCTTGTGGGTCTTGAAGCCCGGGAACAGCGTCGCCGCCTCGTCATTGCTCACCGCCGCCGTGATGATCACGTCCTCGCCCTGCTTCCAGTCGGCCGGTGTGGCCACCCGG
>Ga0210400_10004666_pt1 | contig 11813 bp, 9 predicted proteins | sample IncBWH26MmetaG_FD_155456 | JGI IMG/M metagenome (GOLD analysis project Ga0210400, IMG submission 155456) | Forest soil microbial communities from Barre Woods Harvard Forest LTER site, Petersham, Massachusetts, United States - Inc-BW-H-26-M | ecosystem: Environmental > Terrestrial > Soil >...
TCTTTCTGAAAGCCGCTAAGCGCCTCGCTGATGGATCCTTTTGTCGTCTGGTATTGTCGGGGGACCGAGATGCCATAGCCGTCGTCCCAGACGAAGATGGCGAGGGGTACCTGCAATACGCCCGCGGCGTTGAGTGTTTCCCAGAAATGGCCTTCGCTGGTGGAGGCGTCCCCGATGGTGCAGAAGCACACCTCGCTGCCGTTGTTGGACAGTTCGGTGAAAGGCTTCAATGCTTTTATTTCCCGGAAGGCCTTCGAGGCGCTGGCCAGTCCGAGGGCCCTGGGCATCTGAGCCGCGGTGGGCGCCAGGCCGGCGGTGAGGTTCCTGCGATTGACCAGGTCGAGGGTCGATCCGTCGGAGTCGACAAAAGCCGTGGCAAAATGCGAGTTCATCTGCCGGCCCGCGCTATGGGGGTCATGGCCGGGGTCGGGATCGGCGTATAGCTGGGAAAAGAATTCTTCAATGGAGGCGGCGCCCGTTGCGAAGGCAAAGGTCTGGTCGCGGTAGTAGCCGGCATAGAAATCCCCGGGTTTGAAGAATTTCGCCATCGCCACCTGGGGGACCTCCTTGCCATCGCCAAAGATGCCGAATTTGGCTTTCCCGGTGAGGACCTCTTTACGGCCGAGAAGGCTGGCTTCCCGACTCTCACAGGCATTCCGATAGTCATTTAACACTTCTTCCCGGAACCTGTCGAAGGACAGTTTTTCGGGATCGAGGACTTCAACGGGAGCTAGATTTTCCATTAGAATGAATATTTGCGACGTAGCGCTGGTTGCCCAAAATTACCTGTATCTTATTGATTGTTAAAAAAATAAAATTGGAAATAATTTGTTCGCAAAGCCGGCGTTTATTAAGTAATTTTATCAACGTCTTAACGCAGCCAAACTATGAAAAAAATAGGAATTGTGGTCGCCCTTTTTGTCACATCGCTAGCCGTCCGGGCACAAGCGGTGAATACGAGCGGCACCGCCCTACCCCGTCCGGCGGACATGCTCCAGGTAAAAGAGAACAGTCATACCTTTGGGAAGATCCCGCAGGGAAGGCCAGCTACCACTACTTTTGAGATCGTGAATATGGGTTCCACCCCGCTGAAGTTAGATAATGTCCAGGCATCCTGTGGTTGCACCACGCCTGTCTGGAGCCGGGACCCCATCGAAGCGGGCGGAACGGCAAAGATCGTCGTAGGTTACAATGCCTATGCCGAGGGGCCCTTTACCAAGACGGTGACCGTGGTTTACAATACGAATATGACCAAGACCCTTACCATTTCCGGCGAGGTGTACAAGACTCCGGCCACATCGGCGCCGGATAATGCCTCTGTACAATTATTAAAACAAATAAATTGATCATCTATGAAGAAAGTATTCCTATTTGCCAGTGCCGTAATCTTATCCGTGGGTGTTTTTGCGCAGGCAGCTCAACAGAAAAAGGCTGAAGATGTAGTAAAATTCAAGGAGCTGACATATGACTTCGGCAAGATCAAGCAGGGCGCCCCCGTCAGTCATGATTTTGTCTTTACCAATGTCACTGACAAGCCGGTGATCATCGAATCAGCCATTCCGGGCTGCGGCTGTACGACGCCAGTAAAGCCCGAAGGAGCCATCCAGCAGGGTAAGGATGACAAGATCACGGCGGGTTTCAATGCCCAGGCAATGGGGCCTTTCAATAAGAATATCACCGTTAAGGTCGCCGGGATCGATCTGCCCGTTGTTTTGCATATCACGGGTGAGGTGCTTTCGGCGCCTGATTACGCCAAATATCAGGCGGCGAAGAATAAAACGGGACGCTAAAAATTTCTTTCTGCTATAAAAAGAGGCCGTCGAGTCCATCCTATCTCGACGGCCTCTTTCATTTTCTTTACTTTTGCGCCATGTTAACCATCAGTCAACGCGGACAACAAATGCCGGCATCGCCGATCCGGAAACTCGTGCCCTTTGCCGAGGCCGCCAAAAAGAAAGGGACAAAGGTCTATCACCTGAACATCGGCCAGCCGGATATCGAAACGCCGAAAATGGCGTTGGATGCCGTCCGGCATTTTGATTTCAAGGTCCTGGAATACAGTCATAGCGCGGGCAACGAAAGTTACCGGCGGAAGCTGGCTGCATATTACAAGCGGGTCGGGATCGATGTGGACTACCAGCAGATTATTATCACCACGGGCGGATCGGAAGCCATCCTTTTTGGCTTTATGAGTTGCCTGGATGCAGGCGATGAAGTGATCATCCCCGAACCCTTTTATGCCAACTACAACGGATTTGCCGTCGCCGCGAACGTGGTGGTAAAGCCGTTGACCTCTTATATCAAGGATGGATTTGCCCTGCCGCCGGTGGCGGAATTCGAGAAGCTGATCACTCCCCGGACACGGGGCATCGTTATCTGCAATCCCAATAACCCGACGGGTTATCTCTATAGCCGGGAGGAGATGGAGACGCTGAAGGAAATTGTTATCCGGCATGGGCTGTACCTTTTCTCCGATGAGGCGTACCGGGATTTCTGTTATTCCGGTGAGCATATCAGTGCGATGAACCTGAAGGGCGCCGGGCAAAATGTGCTGATGATGGATACCATCTCGAAGCGCTATAGCGCCTGCGGCGGCCGTATCGGCGCGCTCGTCACCCGTAACCAGGCGGTGCTCGACACCGTGATGAAATTTGCCCAGGCCCGACTGAGCCCGCCCTCCTTTGCGCAGATCCTCGGCGAGGCCGCAACCGATCTGCCGGCGGATTATTTCAATGCCACCAGGGCCGAGTACCTGAAGCGGCGGGATGTGCTGGTGCAGCGGCTCAACCAGATGCCGGGTGTCTATTGTCCAAACCCGGGTGGCGCTTTTTATGCGATGGCGAGTCTGCCGGTAGACGACACCGATGTTTTTTGTCAGTGGTTGCTGGAGAGTTTTTCCTACAATAATCAGACGGTGATGCTGGCGCCTGCGGGCGGTTTTTATGGAACGAAGGGATTGGGGAAGAAGGAAGTGCGGCTGGCGTATGTGTTGAATACCGAGGATCTGACGAAGGCGATGGATTGCCTGGAGCGGGCGCTGGAAGAATATCCCGGTGTCGTGGGCAAGGAAAAAATTGCCCAGGTCGCCCGCTAAGACCAATCACACAAATTACAATATTTTACTATTTATTTATCGATTTATTGAAATAGGCGAATTTAGGGTGTAAATGGGGCGGATTCGGTAGTAAAAGACCTCAATTTTCATATTGAAAATAATACTATACATCATTTCGGAAAGAAATTCAGTAAAAAATATAAAAATGTTGATAACAGAATTTCCAATTTCCAATAAATTGCCCGATATTGCATTCAGAAACGAGCGAAAGAGGAGAGAGTGATAAAAGGATTTAGCTTTTTAACGTTTTGATATTATTACGTTCTTTTTTAAGTGTTCCGGGAGGTTTAAATTTGTGACTGCAACGAAGGATAATGGCAGGGAAGAAAAGTGAACGTTGCGATCTTACGACATCGATCTTTTGACAATTTTTCATATGGCAAGCAATCGTTAGACGGCCTTCTGTTTCTACAGAGGGCCTTTTTTATTCTCCTTCTTTTCTCCATTCATTGGAATTTTTAAGTGTGGTTTTCCGCCGGAATTTCTCTATTTTTGCGTCCCTTTACGGACAGGCCGCCGGCCGGATCCGTAAATAACCGGCGAGATAGCTCAGTTGGTTAGAGCACAGGATTCATAACCCTGAGGTCTCGGGTTCAAATCCCGATCTCGCTACCCTGCCCCATAATAATTTGATTATCAAATTTTTGTGGGGCTATTTTTATCCTCTCTCTTCTTCGGCCGCGTCAGCGCAACACCTTATATGTTAAAATTTTCCTTGATCCGAACAGGGCATTGGACCGGATCGGCCAAATTCATATCTTCAGTTCACTTATAACTATGAACCCATTAGGCAAATCCTTTTTCCAATCTATACCCTGGCCGACCCTTCTCCTCCTCCTGTTGAGCCAAAAGATACATGGCCAGAACCTGGTGCCGAATCCGTCCTTTGAAGATGTCAATACCTGCGCCGAATTCGATCAGCCTTGCAGCCCCTCCGCCTGGTTCTATTTGAGCAGGAAACTTACCACGGGCTACTTCCCCCGATTTCCTTCCGCTACGGGTAGCCGTCACCTGCAGATCGTCGCCGCCAGCCGGCTAACCGTCAACCGGCAATATTGGGAAACATTGCTCTTATGCCCGCTTGAAGCCGGAGAAAGATACACCGTCAGCTTAAAGGTCGCCAGTCCGCGTAGTAGCACTCAGCTTAATACTAGCTGCCCCAATCTGCGGGATATCGGTTTTTGGTTCACTACCCGTTTCGTTTTTGTACAGGGGGACTCTATTTTACAACCCCGGGGTTACCTTTCATTCGTCGGTGCAACGACCAAAGACCTGAAGAATGGCTGGTTCGAGATCAAAAAAGAATTCGTCCCCACCTCGAATTCCACCATCCTGATCGCCGGCAACTTTGTCCGGGCCGAGAATGCCGACATCATGGATCAGCGGAACAGCTCCAACTCTACCATCGATATCCTGATAGATGATATCTCCATTGTCCGGATGAATGGGACCACCTGTGCCGGCTATCAGAGAACAAAAGACTCGCTGTATGCCATCCTTCGGCGACATTCCGACAATGATCCCGGGGGCTGGAATCCAACTATCGCCGATACCCCCCCGGATATCAGTGGAAAGAAGCCCGACCCTCGTCAAATGATCGATACGCCGAAACCTGCCCGTCGGCCGCCGGCCCCGGACACCATCGTCATCCATAATATCCAGTTTGATTTTGACAAATACCTGGTACAGAATCCGGATACCTTACAACGATACCGACGCCTCCTGACCAAACCAGGCGTAAAGAAGATCCAGGTGGTAGGATACACCGATAATACCGGCTCGGAAGCCTACAACCTTGACCTTTCTCAAAAAAGAGCCCATGAAGTTGCTCGCCTTCTGGCGTCAAAATTCGAAATAGCTCCTGCCCTCATAGAAGCAGAAGGCAGGGGTATCTCCACGGTCTACCCGACAAAAGAGCTGAACAGAAGAGTTGAAATCTATATTTTTCACGATTAGGAAGAAGACTTTGAAACGGCTGGTAGATTCACTCCGTCCGTAAACTCTTCACCGGATTCATCATCGCGGCCCTGATGGCCTGGAAGCTTACCGTTAGTAAGGTGATGACCAGGGCGGCGCTGCCTGCCGCCGCGAATATCCACCAGGAGATGACCGTTCTGTAGGCATATTGCTGCAGCCATTGGGACAGAAGCCACCAGGCGATGGGGATGGCGATCAGGATGGAAAGGCCGACCAGGAAGACGAAGTCCCTGGAAAGTAATTTCCAAAGATGGAACAAGCTTGCCCCCAGGACCTTGCGGACACCGATCTCCCGGATGCGCTGCTCCGCAACAAAGGAAGCGAGGCCGAATAATCCCAGACAGGAAATGAGGATCGCCAGGGCAGTGAAGAAGCCGGCCAGCCGGCCGATGCGTAGCTCGTCGCGGAATTTGGCATCGTATTGCGCATCAACGAATGTATAGTCGAACGGCTCGGCAGGGTTGTATCGTGCAAACACAGGACCCATCTGGCTCAGGGCCGCGCGGGCGTCGACGCGGGGCTTGATCCTTATCGTCAGGTTGGACATGGTATAAGGCGCCAGATAGTACAAAGCGGGGATCGGCGATTCATAGGGGGATTCCATGACCACGTCCTTTACCACCCCGATCACCGTAAAGTTGGTATTCATCCAGGTTACCGTCTTCCCGATGGGGTCTTTCCAGCCCATCGCCTTTAGTGCCGTTTCGTTCAGGATCATCGTCCTGGCATCGGCGCCGGATGGATCGGTGCGAAAATCCCTTCCTTTTATGACCTGCAACCCCACTGTTTTCGCATACCCCTTTGTTACCCCCTTCATGGAAAAATCCGGATCGCCGGGAAGCGTTATGGGATGTTCGCTCCAGTGAAGCCCGCCGTTGAATGGCCAGGATTCCGTCACCGGGGCGATGGATTCGGCCACTTCTTCAATGACGCCCGTGCGCAAGAGTTCCTCACGGAAGGCCGGGAAATGGTCATAGATGTTTTTGGTATGCATTTGCATCATGACCAGCCCGCCCCGGTCATAGCCTGCGGGCCTGCTTCTGGCATACTGCACCTGCCGGAAGACGATGATCGTGCCGATGATCATCGCGATCGAAACCGTGAATTGCCCTACCACTAACACTTTGCGCGGCAAGGCAGCGAGGCGGCCTGCCCTGAAAACGCCTTTGAGTACCTTAACGGGTTGGAAGGATGAGAGATACAGGGCGGGGTAGCTTCCCGCAATGAGACCGGTGAACAGGCAGAACCCGACACAGGCGCTCCACCAGAGCGGATTCGACCAGGGAACGGACATTTTAGTATCGGCCAATTCATTGAAGAAGTGCATAGATAGTGGGACCAGGCCCAGCGCTATTCCCAATGCCAGGAAGGTCACCAACAAAGATTCACTGAAGAATTGCCCGATCAGCTGGCTGCGCAGGGAACCCACTACTTTCCGGATACCGACCTCCTTTGCCCTTTTCTCCGATCGGGCGGTACTCAGGTTCATGAAATTAATGCAGGCCAGCAAGAGTACAAGCAGACCGATCAGGCCGAATAGCCGTACATACCGGATCCTGCCGCCAGCGTCGTAGCCGTCGCTGAAATCGGAATACAGATGCCAGCGGCTCATCGGGTGCAAAAAAAGTTCGAAGTGATTGCGATTCTGTCCGGTGGAGTCGATAAAGGGATCGTTGTTCCTTTTTATGTCCCTGATCTTTGTAGAAACTTTCCCCATATCCGCATTATCCGCGAGATGCACATAGGTCAGCCAGTTATTATCGCCCCAACTGCGGCGGTTGTATTTTGTCTCGAGGTCCACGGCAACATACAAGTCCCAGGGCGCCAAAAAGGTAATGTCTCTGAACGTGCTATTATAAGGGAAGTCACTAAAGACACCGGTTACCTTTACGGACACGGTATCATCCATGCTTAGTATCCGGCCAACAGGGTCGGAACCGGCGAAAAGCGCCTTCGCCAGCGAAGAGGACAACAGAATGGAGTGGGGATCTTTCAGGCCGAGCCGATCTCCCTGGAGCATTGGCAAGTTAAAGACGTTCAGGCCTGCCGGCTCCATATATCTACCCGACTTTATCAATTTTTTGTCGCCGAAACCAAGGACATGTTCCCGTGTCTGGGAGGAAAGGAACACCGACTTGAAGTTACTCCCATATTTTGCCCGTATCTCGTCCGCTACGGGCGCGGGCAACATAGGTTGAGCACCATGTCCACCGGGGTACATCTCCCAGACCTGGGCAATGCGCTGGTAGTCGTCAAACTGCCGGTCAAAGGACCATTCATTATAGATCCAGCAGGCGATCAACATGGCTACGGCCATGCCGATCGAAAGGCCGCCAATATTGATGAGGGAGGATAGCCTGTTCTTGCGAAGGCTGCGCCAGGCAGTTTTGAAATAGTTTCGGAGCATGGAGTGGAGATTTGGGATGGTACCACTCCGTATACTGCGATTCTCAAAAAAGGTTACGGGCTTTTCCAAAGCCGCATGGCAATATGCTCGTGTACCCACCTGGCCTCTTCTTCCGGCGTCCTTTTGCCTTCTGCATCCATTCTGCTGAACGATGTTTCATTGGACATATACGGCTCACTATCATCAAAATACGGACCGACAACCCCCAACATCCAGCCGAGTTTCGCCGCCCAGTGCGGCTTGTTTACCCGGAATTTAAAGACTTCGTAGTGGGAGAAGTGGGCCTCCCCATCAAAGTCGATGCTCACTCGTTTTACATGTTCGAGCTCATCCGGACAGGCGTTTAACTCCGTAGGGAATTCAAGCCAATTGGCCATTTCGCTTTCCGCCGCTTTTATCAGGGTGTAGTATTCTTCCGGAAACAATTCCTTCTTATTCAGACTATTCAGCATGGAGAAAGTGAGTCTTCGGGTGAGGACGTTCTCGGCATAGGGAAGGACATCACCAGGGTCGGCGGACTGGCCGCTGGTCAATTTATCGTACAGCGGTCTGACCCTGTCCAGGCGCAGTCTGTTTATTTTCCTGTTCTGCGCACTGACCTTTTGAAACCGATAGATAATAAAAAGGACGATCAGGCCTGCGAGAATACCTAGGACGATCAGGACGATATTCATACAAAGGGTGTAAATGACTATTTCTTTCCGCCAATGCCAAATTGATCTCCCGCACGCACGGGCTTTTTCCCATCGAACTGCACCTCCACCATTTTCTCGCTCGCCACGCTGTTATTGAATTCATCCTTGAGGGTATACAGGATCTTGCGAGTCTTTACATCGATCACTTCGCCGCTGGAAGGATAGGCATATCTGCCGTCAATACTGAAGCTGATCCAGCCGGGCATATCCTGGAGCGCGATGGTGGTCAACTGTTGATAGGGGGGCTCGGCGTTGAACACGTGCAGGCGCATATTGTGACCATCGCAAAGCCAAAGCTCCTTCTCATCGGGTGTAAGGCCGATGCCGTGGCTGGGGTTGCCATGCCGACGGACGGGGCCGGGCTCCCACCCTTCCACCTCCACGTGGGCGATCTTTTTATCGGTTTTGAGATCGCCGACCTCGAAGCCCAGCAGACTGTCCACCGTTACGTAGACCTTGTCCTCTTTACCATTGACCGTGAAGGGTCGGATGAAGTTGGCAAAGGGGCCCACTTTTCGGGCAATCTCGTGTTTGCGGGCATCGGCGATGAACAGCCAGGGACTGCCGATATCATCCAGGTAGACGACGTCGCCGGCCCGCCCATAGATCGTATTATGTGCCCGTTTGTAGACTGGAATCTTCTTGATGATATTGCCGGTTTTGCAGTCCACGACATTCCAAAAGGTATTTTCGAGGGAAGGAAGATACATGGTGAGGCCATCGGGTGAAATGGCCATCCGATCGCAGCCGCCTTCGAAAGGTTTTTCCCATAGGATGGAATCCGTACGAAGATCGATGCGCTGCAACCCTTCGAGTGTGCTTACGTAGATGCTGTTCAGGGGAATGCTGACGGCGATGCCTTTTACATTGGAGGGCTTGCCGTTTGGGTGCAAGCCGCGGGTGGGGATGCGTTTTACCAACCGATGGTTGTTGTTGATGTCGAAGACAAGGAGGCCGTGGCCGCCATAGCCGAGATAATCCCTGATCCCGGGGGTTGCTACGTAGAGATAGCGCTGCTGTGCCGCCGCGGGCAGGGAGAAGCTAAGAACCAGGGCCAGAACGGGAAAAATGAGGAAGGCTGTCAGCCGCGTCTCAAAATCTGGTGTAGCTATCATATGCTCCAAGATAGCCTATTTCGCGGCGATTCGACCCCGCCAGGGAAAAATGTTTGTTATACGGCCCCAAAATAGGGGATGTCGTCGTGGGCTTCGGCGTCCTTCTGCTGCCAGTAGGCCAGCGTGACGATGCGGCCGTCAGGGGTCTTGAGCAGGCGGCCGAAGATGGCGTTGGTGGAATTGAAACTGACGTCGGTGACACCGACAGTGAAGGTTTCCGGGGCCGGCGGCAGAGCCGGGGCCACTGGTGTCTCGGCAGGTGGCGGGGTGGCCGCGGCGGCGGATGGTTCCGCGGCAGGCGTAGCGGGGGCCGCGGCGGGGGCCGCGGGCGCGGCTTTTGGCGGGGGGCTGGCCACTACAACCACGGTGTATCGATTGTACTCGAGTATGCTTCGCAGGAAGCCGACGCGCGCGGCGGAGACGTTCTTTTCGACGATGGCGCATTTGACGCCGTTCAACTCTTCGAACAAATGATTTTGATTGATGGCCATATCGATTAATACGGGATGCTCAATGAATAAATATAGTCATACACCCATCCGGCGATCCCCGTCACCAGGATACCCGCCATGCAGAGGGCGAAGGCGATGTTCGGCAGCAGCGGGATCGGCAGTTTCCCGATGGGTTCGGGCTGCTTGTCCATAAAGATCGCTTTTATGATCCGCAGATAGTAATACAGGGAAATGACCATATTCAGCGCTGCGATCCCGATGAACCCATAATTTCCCTTCCCCACACCCGCCATCAGCAAAAAGAACTTGCCAAAAAAACCGGCGGTCGGCGGAATGCCGGCCAGGGAGAAGAGCGAGATAGCCATCACCCATGCCAGTAGCGGGTTCCTGCTATACAATCCCCTGTACTCTTCGATGGTCTCGCGGCCCGTCTGGGCGCTGATGAGCGCGACGACGCCAAAGGCGCCGAGATTGGAGAAGACATAGATCAGCACAAAATAGATGACACTGGCGTCACCCGCCCGGGACCCACCAGCCATCCCCGCCAGGATGAACCCGGACTGGGTGATGGAAGAAAAAGCCAGCAGCCGTTTTAGTTTGTTCTGCCGGAGGGCGAAGAGATTGCCGGTGAGCATGGTCAGCACCGAGAGCAACATGATGATCCGCTGCCATTCCCCCGCCAGTGGCCTGAACGTCGTATACAGGGTCTGCACGAAAATGAAGAAGACGGCTCCTTTTGAGATGACGGACAGATAGGCCGTGACCGGTACCGGGGAACCCTCATATACGTCGGCCGTCCAGAGATGGAAGGGGACTGCGGAGACCTTAAAGGCAAAGCCGGAGAGAAGGAGGAGGAACGCGAATAACTGGAAGGCGCTGCCGTCGAGATGCCGGGCGATGGCGTCGAAGCCGATGCTTCCCGTGGCGCCGTAGAGGAGCGAGATGCCAAAGAGCAACAGGGCCGAGGAAAAAGCGGAAGAGATGATGAATTTCATCGCCGCTTCGGAAGACTGCCGCTTCTCCAAATCGAAACCCGAGAGGGCGGTCAGCGGGATGGTGGATAATTCAAGGCCGAGATAGAACATCAGCAGATTGCCGGCAGAGATCATGAAGAAGAAGCCGATCAGCGTCGCCAGCAGCAACATATAGAACTCCAGCAGCTGCCGGTGGGTCTTCAGCCAGTCATAGGCCTGTAAGGAAACGATCAGCGTGCCGAGGTTGAGGATGTTCTTTTCCAGGACGATCAGCCTGTTGGTGTGGAACATGCCGCTAAACCCGACGGCGTCGGCCCCGGGGAGGAAGCCGATCAAAAAGTTAACCGCCAGCAGGCAATTGATCCAACTGAGCAAAAGACCCGGCCGGTATTCCGTAGCGGCCAGTTTTATAAACAGCAACAGAAAGAGGATGCCCGTCACCATCAATTCCTGTCTTAGAGAAACAATCAGTCCAGTCCACATAAGCGGTTGTTCATTTATTGATCAATTCGATAAGCCAAAAAGGCGCAACCCCGATGGCAAGGATCGCGGCGACCAGCAGGATGCCCGCCAGTTTCTCGTTCCAGGTCGCGTCGCCGAGCCCGTTGTATTGAGGTTCTTTCACCGGACCCATGATCGTCTGGCCCGTGGCCCGGAGGATATACACGGCCGTTATGACGATCGAAGCGCAGGACAGGATGGTTGCCAGGCGCCAGGCCGCCTCGGGTCGCTGCCAGGAGCCCATGAAGACGGTCATCTCCGCCACGAAGCCGCTGAGCCCGGGCAGGCCGAGGGAGCAGAGACCTGCGATGACGAAGATGGTGGCGATAAAGGGCATTATTTTGAGCAGGCCGCCCAGTTTTTCTACCATCCGGGTGTGCGTCCGGTCGTAGATCATCCCGATCGCCGCGAAGAAGAGGGCCGTCATCAGGCCATGGGAGATCATCTGCAGGATGGCTCCGTTTATCGCCGTCCGGGTCCCCATGCCGATGCCCAGCAGGATAAAGCCGCAATGGCTGACGGAGGAATAGGCATTGATGTATTTCAGATCCTTCTGCATCATCGTGGCAAAAGCGCC
>Ga0210400_10004667_pt1 | contig 11811 bp, 6 predicted proteins | sample IncBWH26MmetaG_FD_155456 | JGI IMG/M metagenome (GOLD analysis project Ga0210400, IMG submission 155456) | Forest soil microbial communities from Barre Woods Harvard Forest LTER site, Petersham, Massachusetts, United States - Inc-BW-H-26-M | ecosystem: Environmental > Terrestrial > Soil >...
TTTAATGTATTCGTCCGCATTCGTTTCGTAGCAAGGCAGAGGAATATTTCTGCGATCCAGAACCTCTCTGGGCACGTTGCGAGAATAGATCAACGGCTCATGACGATTGGGCAGGCTCCGCGCTGTTAACTGCGCGACGCTCTCGTCGCAATTCTGATCTCGCCAGGATGAGACCTCGTGAACCACTGAGTAATCAAAGCCGGATTCCGAGAGCCGCGGTTCATACGGCAGGAAGTTGAAGACGAGCTTGATGAGACCACTCCACTCCTCGTGGCCAATCTCCGTTTCGGCAACGAACACCTCGTAGCTTTTGGAGAAAGAAGAGCGCGGGAGAGAGATGGCTAAGGCAACGAGACGCACTCGCATGGGAGCTTTCTTGGGAGGATAGGCCCAACGGAGCTGTCCTTCGGCCTGCCTGCCTGAACCCCCAATACAAGTCGCGGCTAGGAAAAACAGGGCTGCAGTCCAGCTCTTCATCCTGACGCTGATCACGCTCTGCTCGCTTGGGCTTGCCACATAAGCACTGAGCCTCATGCGCAACCCAGAAATCATTCCAACGATCGACGTTCTCTAGGATGCTTCTTGACAGACTAAGGAAACTTGCGAGCGGTTGCCCGGCGGCAACCCCGCAGAGCGCGCGACTGCGAAAGAAGCGTCGGAGTACTAAGTGATGCTTCTTAATTTCGTTGGTCGGCCCTAGCAGACGATTTTAGGACTTTCGTCCAAGCCCCAGGCTCAGAAATGCAGCATTTAACGGGTCCGGTTCCAAGTGAAACGGCGATTTTTCGCCACTTACAGTTCCTTTATTAGCAATGCTCGCGCGTCTTTGATGATGTCCTGTGCGATCTGTTGAACCGAACAGCCATTCGATGATTTGCAAATCCGCGAGTATCCTTTGAGTTTTCACCAGAGGTGGGAGTGCTACCAATTACTGCGGTTTTTCGCGCGGATCGTAAGTGCCTGAAAAGATGGGCTCCTCAGATAGGACTCGAACCTACAACCCTGCGGTTAACAGCCCCAACCCTATATCGTTTTAACTTTTATTGTAGACCCAGGGCAGGCGAGGCAAGTAAGCCCCAACCATCCCTTGGGTGGGATGGTTGCGAGAACCAGAGACTCTCGGTACCGCATTCCGATTCGTGCTCATTCGCGTTAATTCGTGGCTAAATCGGTTTTCGCTTTAGCCAGAACCGGCCATTGCGTTTTCTACAACTTACAAGGGAGTCTCCAGAGAGGGCATGGCCTGTCCTAGAGGTGAGCGTAGCGAGCCGAAGGAAGTTTACTCGTGCCGCAACCGTCTCAAAATCAATCGGGCTTCAGCCTGGCTTTAGCCCCTGCAGGTCCATGGCGCGCACGAAAAAGACTTTCCGCAAGCTGTTCCAGTTGTGCCGGACCCGAGTTCACTCGGGTCATAAAAAATTGAAAAAGAACTACTTCCTCTCTGCTCATTGGAACTCGACGACACGTCCGTTTCAGAGAGCGTGGCATGGGCGCCACGGTTCTGTTTCTGGGACTTTACTTGGCCTCCGGTAGTCCGAGGTTTTTCACAAATCTGTGCGCATGCATCCTCTGCGCTAGAGAAGGGTTCAGCCAAGAAACCATAGGGGTGAAGAGTTTGGCGAGCTGTGCTAGAATCCGCGAAGCCAGACTCGAAGCAGAATGACAGCCTATGAACCAGTGGAAGACCGGATCACAGCCTGCAACCGCTCAACGTCAAGGCCGATCCCTGCGCCAGCCTTTGACTATCTCCCGTGGTAGTCAGGCTACAAGTGTCGTTTTGGCGCAATCCACAAAAATATCCGGCGCGCCTCCAGTTTATCGTCTTGGTTCTCCTCTAACTTCTAATCAACCTACCGTTGCGCTGTCCTACAAGATCCCAGGCGCGCCGCCGGTTTACCAGCCGCGGCAGTGGAGTGGTCACGCACGGCCTGCTGTTCAGAAAAAAACAAACACTCCGCCAACTACTAGCGCGAGTTTTTCCCCAAAGATGGCTGCTCCTCCTGTCTATCGTCCAAACAATAGTTTGCCCGTTTTCCCACGGGCGGGTTCTCAAAAGTCCTTGAGCGGCATTCAACGCCAGATTCCGGTGCAGGTATCTCAGCGTGCGCGGGAGGTAACGAGGCTGGCTGCTCCTCCTGTCTATCGTCCAAACAATAGTTTGCCCATTTTCCCGCGGGCGGGTTCTCAAGAGTCCTTGAGCGGCATTCAACGCCAGACTCCGGTGCAGGTATCTCAGCGTGCGCAGGAGGTAACAAGGCTGGCTGCTCCTCCTGTCTATCGTCCAAACAATAGTTTGCCCATTTTCCCGCGGGTGGGTTCTCAAGAGTCCTTGAGAAGCATTCAGCGCCAGATTCCGGGACTCAAGGGATTCCCGCCGAGATCTTTTTCTCAATCGCATTCAGTGATCCAGGGTCTTATCGTAGTGGACAATGATCTGGATACTAGCAGGCTCATGGCAGCGGTCGAGATTTACAACAAGTGGAAAAAGAAAGGGAAGCCGGAGCGAATCACCACGATGCGACATGCGGATTTATCGGGCCTTAAGAGTGGCGAGAAGCTGTATCTTGTGGCACACGGTAGCGAGACAACACACGCCGACAGAACAGCCAAGGAACTGGCGGAGCTACTCCTGGACAAAGGATTGCCGGCTGGAAACGTAGTCAAGCTCATCTCCTGCAATACTGGCGATGGTGACGGCAAGTCGTTCGCTGCGCATTTAGGGAACTTGCTGGACCGGAAAAATACGATAGTCGGCATTCGCGGGTTGGAGACATCCGAACACGGACACACCAGGGCCTCCTCCAACCTTCCTGAGGAAGCGATGGAGGAGTATTACGAAATACTTGGGAACGACAAGAGCTTTCAGTTGGCGGAAGAGATTGCGCAAAAAGCTAAGATCTTTCTTTCCAAATGTGATGAGGGTGAGGTACAACAGACCATCCTCGAGGCTGCTGAACAAATAAGTAAGTTGGGCGAAACAGTGACCAAGAAATTAGATGTGTTTTTCTCAAAATGGGTGACGACGCTGGGTAAAAAAGAATCCGAATACATACACCCAGCTGAAATCAAACTCGCAAGGCCCACCGGGCCATCGGGATTTTCCTCAGACAGTTTCAACCCGGATTATCCTGGATTGGAATTCTCATTCTAGCAATCCTAGACTGATGCTTCCTGTTCCTGTCTTGACATAATCGTATAAAAAAGCTATTGAGTTGAAGAATGACCATTGGAAGCTGTTGAACTTTGTGGTTCATTAGGGCATTGGCAGCTACAAAAATATCTACATGCAGTGCTGCCGAAGCTGCCTTGGGGCGATATACTCGCTGTTATTGTTCCCAGTGTTCTGCCTGAGCCTTCTGATAGGTGCTGCATCTCCCCATGATATGGATCAAGACCCTCAATAACCTCGGGTTATAACCAAAAGGCGCCCGCTGGTGCTCTGGCGGGCGCTCAATGCGGTTAAATGGTCTAAATGATACAGCCGTTATCACCGCACGCCGCCGCACACAGGCAAGAAGTTGCTGTTTAACACTCTGCGTATGGACTCAGGCCTGCTGCCATTGAGCTCGCCGACAAAATGCGTGCGGCTTCGATATCAGTTAATCCGATTTAGACAATTTACCCCGTAATGTTGCTGTGGCAGGTCAATTCTGGCACTATGCGAAAGACACGATCGAAAGCGCTTGCGCTGAAGTTCGCTTGTCGAAAATATTGATAACTAATTGACAAAGGCGACGCCTCGCGTCCGCGGCAAGAACCCTAGGGTTACCGGAAAAGCTCTTTGACAACTGAATAATTGAGGTAAGGACCTTCTGGGAGATGCACGGGCTGGCCACGCTGCATGGCGTGTCAGCCCTTGGGGCGGGAGGCCGCTAACTAAAGGCAGTGAAGAGCAGGGGCTGCATTCTCACCGGTTTAAAGAGTGGCCCAAATTCAAGTCGGCACAAATAAGGCTCAAGTCGGCACCGGCGAAGTTCAAGTTGGCACAACCAAGCGTCAAGTCGGCACAAACGGTCGTCAAGTCGGCACAAATCAGGCCTCGAGTCGGCGCAAATTGCTAAGCGAGCCCAGAGATCTCCAATGTTTTCAACGCTGATACCGAATGTACCAGCCTGAAAGCAGTATTTGTAATTGTCCAAAAGTCTTAGAAGGGATTTCTGGCCAATTGCTAATTGCTATTTGCTCGAATGTAGCGGGTTGTAGCGGCATGTAGCGTCTCAAAACGGCGCCATTTCTAGAAGCTATTTATGGCTGTAACTGACAGAAGACAAACGGCTTCCTGGCAAAGTGGATAAGAAATGTAGCGGCGTAGCGGGTGTAGCGGCAATCTTTAGGAATCTCTGGCATTAGGGCATTCAGAAAATCCATCAACCACCCCGTGTCGGAACCTCAAATCGTCATGGCCTGAAAGCAATTTGCAATCGTCCAACGTCTTAAGTCGTCAGAAAAAGGCAGCTCATAACTCATAACCCCAATGTTTTCAACGTACCTGCGCAAATGTACCGGGTCGGGAGACAATTTTCTTGGAAGAATAAAGGAAACGCAGCCTCCACGTTCCTCGAGGAACGCGTCCTCTATGACCACATGGGAAGCATCATCTCTTCTTAAACGCGATATTCACCAGCAGCTTTTCGCCGTCAATGTCCACGACGTTGCAAAACGTCCGCTCGCCCCGGCGGGTGAAATCCAGGCCTACGCAGCTGCCGCCGATGCGCAGGTTGCGAATATGAAGGTGATCCAGCCACTCGGGTAGCGTGGGGTTCACCACGTTCAGCTCTCTGCGATGGGCGCTGGGCCGAATGCCGAGCACTGAGGTCAGCAACAGAAAGACTGCGCCGGAAGCCCATGCTTGGGGCCAGCACGAGACCGGATATTGCACCGGCCGGTCGTGTTCGCCTCGCTGGATGCCGCAGAAAAGTTCCGGCAGGCGGTAGTCGCGGAAATTCAGCGCTGCCTGGAACAGTCCGGTAAATAGCTGCAACGCAGCTTCGCGGAACTCATAGAGGGCCATGCCGTGCGCGGCAATGGAGTTGTCATGGGGCCACACCGAGCCGCGATGGTAGCTAAGGGGATTGAATACGCGCTCTTCGTGCGACATGGTGCGCAGGCCCCATCCGGAAAACATGTCTGGCTGGAGCAGGCGCTGGGTCACCATGCGGGCCCGCTCCAGGGGGATCATGCGGGTAAACAACAAATGGCCGGGATTGCTGGAAATCGCCTGGAGCTGGCGCTTATCGCCGTCCAGGGCCATAGCGTAGAAGCCGCGCTGGGGCATCCAGTAGGCCTTTTCGAATCGCCTGGCCGTCTCAGCGGCTTCTTTCTTGAGCTTGTCGGCGGTCTTTATGTCGCCGAAGGAGCGCAGCAGCGAGGCCATCCGGTACTTGGCTTCGTAGACATAGCCTTGCACCTCACATAGAGCGATGGGCGGCTTGGCCAGTTCGCCGTCGATATGCACGTTGGCGTCCCAGGAATCTTTCCATCCTTGATTGGCCAGCCCTTTGGGCGAGCGCCTCAGATATTCGACAAAGCCATCGCCATCCAGGTCGCCATAGCGGTCAATCCACTCAAGCGCGCGGTGCGCGTGGGGGAGCATGTCTTTCACGAGTTGCTCATCGGCCGTCCAGTTGAAAGTCTCGCTCAGCAGGACCAGCCACAGTGGGGTCGCATCCACGGAGCCGTAATAAGGCCCAAAGGGCATTTCGCCGGCGCGGGTCATCTCGCCTTCGCGGTATTCATGCAGAATCTTGCCGGGCTCTTCATCCTGCCAGTCGTTCTTTTCTTTACCCTGAGAGCGGGCCAGTACGCGCAGCGTCTCACCGGCAAGCCGAGGATTCAGCAGAAGCGATTGAAATGCGGCGATGATCGAGTCACGGCCGAACATGGTGGCAAACCAGGGGACACCTGCGCCTATGACGTGCTCCCTTTCGTCAGGGATCTGCAGTGCGTGAAAATCGCCAACACAGGTCTTGATCAACTGGTCGAAGATGCGGTTGCTGGATTCAAACTGGGCTGACTGCGATTCCCACCTGCTGACCGCCTCACGCCGCGCCCGCAGGCTCTGGGAAAAATCGGCGCGGACGGCGCGGGAGCGCCTGGGCTCAATCAGTGGCGTGATCGAGGTTTGAAGTTGGAAGCGCTTGAACGGCGGCAGCGTGAACTTCCAGTGCGGGGTGGCATCCTCAATTTGCTCCGGCTGCGGGGAAACATGGATGACGGTCTCCCGCACAACTTCATCGCGCCCGAGATAGCAAAAAATCAGGGAGTCGCCCTGCACCAACGCCTTGTAGTATTGGCCCATCTCCTTGCGGGCGGTGCCGCGTACCTGGAAAACGTCCATGTAGTCGGCCTCATAGGCCAGCTCAATCGTCAGATCCAGTTCGTGGAAGTTGAAATTTTCGAACGTGAGGTAGTCGTAAAGGACATCTGAGCAGAGCAACTGCTCACGCCGTATGTGGACCGTATTTTCGGGAATCTCATAGGTCTCGCGCAACGTGCCCCGGCCAGTGGTCAACTCAATCTGCGACATAAAGGTCTGCTCGGTGCTTGAGGACAACAGGCCCGTACGGTGTCCGCCCACGCGCAACTCCATGCGGCTCAGGAACCGCGTGTCATTATGAAAAAAACCTACGTCCGGCGCGCCGGGCGGCATAATGTCCCCGGATGGATTGGTCGAAAGGAAGGTCTTGCCATCAATCAACGTGAGGTTATTGGCGTTGCGCGCCTCGGCGCCCTGGTACGCAATGCGCGGCTCAGGATAAGGCGAGGGAATTTCGACTAGCTCGTGATAGGGAATGACCAGTTTTGCGCTCATGTCTTAGGCCGTTATGCCGCAAGTTGCGAGAATTTTGGTCTCGTCTTGATGTGGGCGGCACGTTGAGAAATTGGTAATTGGTAATTGCGTAATTAGGTAATTTTGTAATTTCAGATCATGACTGGTTAGCTTATTTTCGGTCTGATGGCCGCGGCGAAATTTCATGCAACCATGGTCTCCGGTTCACCTGAACGTCGCACGATTCCTGAAACAATCTCGGAATAAAGTTTATGGTAGTCCCCGGCCATGCGTTGGACGGAGAAGTTTTCCTCCATGTAGCGCCGCACGTCCGCCGGAGCGATCTTCAGGTTCCGGGAGCACTCCGCCAGTTCATCAATCGAGTTTCGTACATGACCGGCTACGCCCTCTTTGACAATCTCCATCACCGATCCGCCCTGCAGGGCCAGCACTGGGGTGCCGCAGGCCATGGCCTCAATCATGACCAGTCCAAATGGTTCATCCCATTGGATGGGAAACAGCAGGGCCCTCGAATTTCCCAGCAACTCATTTTTTTCCTCCGGGCCCAGTTGGCCTACATACTCGATGAACTTTCCATCCACGTGCGGTTTCACCTGACTTTCCCAATAATCCTGGTACACAGGCTGAATCTCTCCGGCAATCTTCAGGGCGATCCCCGATTTTTTTGCGATCTCGACTGCCAGATGCGTCCCTTTGGGAGGAGCCACGCGCCCCAGAAAGCACAGGTAAGGTTGCTTGGTTTCTTTCAATTGGTACTGAGATGGCTTAATGCCGTGATGGATAGTGCGCAGGTGGGGCATCGTGAGTTTCTGCCGCTGAAAGTCACTGATCGTGACATAGTGAATGTCTGGCAGCTTTGCGTAATATTCCGTGAGCGAACGTTCGTAGGCATGGTGGACGGTGCAGACGAACGGCTTATTCACAAAATACGAGAAGCTCAATCCGGGGGCGCTATTCAGATGAATAACATCCGCTTCGCGCACAGCATCCCGAATCGCCCATGCCACATGGGCAAGCCCTTTCAAGCTTGCTTCAGGCTCACTCTGGAGCGGCCAGTCTTCTTCCTCATAGATCCAGCGGGTCTCTACCGGGGCTGTGGATTTCCCGTTGGCATACAGCACGACCTTGACTCCTTCCTGCTGGAGTTGTTCCGCCAGTTCGGCAACAAACAACTCCGTCCCGCCATATTTCTTGGGGGGTACTGCGATAAAGGGAGGAGCGACCAGCGCGATTTTCATAACAACCGCATGAGGGAAACCTTAAGAGCATCCCTATTACAGATGCCGGATGGAGCCGCAATGTTTCTTCAAAGAAACTCCCTCATCGCTGAGGATGTTGGGTATAGGTTTAGGATTCTTAATCACCAGAGCATCCGATCACCCAATTCAGGATACGGTCTCAACAGTCACGTTTCTTTGACTCGCGATTTCCACGGCCCGCTCGAACTCGCGAGCGCGCGCATCGCTGGTGTGCCTGGCCATGACTCGCGCCTGGGCGGCAAGTCCGATTTGCCGCAGATAGGCTGTGTCATATTCGGAGATGTAGCGGAGAACGTCGTCGCCGCTCGCGGGAAGCAGGATCTCTTTTCCGGGAATGAAGAAGCTATCCAGTCCTGGCCAGTTATCGGAAACAATGGTGGCGGCGCAGGCGGAAGCCTCAAATAAGCGCACGGAAGGCGAGAAGCCGGCCATTACCATGTCCCGCCGCGTGACGTTGAGAGTGAGACGGCAAGAACCGTAGAATTCGGCATGATGCCGCGGGCTGACGTGCTTGATGCGCTCTACGTTGTCCGGCCATGCAATCGACTTCGGATATTGGGGGCCGGCCACAATAAATCTTCTGTCAGGCAGCCGTCGCGCTGGTGCGCACAATAGCTCTTCTATCTTCGGTTGGCGGTCAGGAGCATAGGTGCCCATGTAGCTGAGATCGCAATTGAATTTGGCATTAGCAGGCAGCCGGCGGTACTTCTCCGGATCAAACGAACAATAGAGAGGCGTGGCTAAACGAACTTTAAATTTCTCTTCCAATTTTTTCAGGATTGGACCGCCGGTAAAGCTGAAATAGACATCGAGCTCCGCCAAGTGGCGCTTCAGCAGATAGTCGGTTCTATCCTGCTTCTCAAGTGCAGCGACAGTAATGGGAGTATCAATGTCATAAAACGCTTTGACCGGCACGTTGGATTCGAGCACCTCATCCAGCGCAGCGATTCCATCCGGAAAATATGAGCCCACCACGGCGACGTCTGTATCTTTTAGCTCCGCCCGTACTTCCGGCAGGACTTTATTCCAGTCCTCAAAGAGTCTGGTCTCACAGTAGGCCGGCTCAGGCAGATCACGGTTGTTCCGGTACCACTCCAGGTCGTGCTCGAAAAACACGATCCTATGCCCGCGATTGTAGAGAGCACTGCACAGCGCGCGAAATGTAGTGGCGTGCCCGTTTCCCCAGGACGAGGTAATCGAGAGTCCGAAGATGGTGATTTTCATGGTGAGATGCTGCTGGCTGCTAGCTGCTAGCTACTAGCTTCTGGCTACTAGCCCTTAGTACTTAGCCGTTAGTACTTAGTAAAATCTGTTTTCATCCACTGCGCTATTTTTCAATGACTTGATTATGTTCTTGAAACCTTGTTTTTCTCGCAAATTCTTCATGCCCATTTCGACGTTATGAAGCTCACCGGGTTTTCTCCGCGCCCTCCTTGATTTGTTCGGGTTCCCTCCGCGTCTCCGCGCCTCCGCGGTGAACCTGGTTCTGGTTTTCTCCGTGCCTCCGTGTCTCCGTGGTAGATTTTGACTAAATTCGCGTATATTCGCGTTCATTCGTGGCCAAATCGCTTTTATTCTCGCTCGCGTTTGCCACGATGTCGTCAAACTGCCTTGCCCGTAACTCGTAAGTGTGGTCTTGCAAAGCCCTTTCGCGCATACTGTTGCCGATTTGCCTGGCCTCCGCTTCAGAGACCTTTCGCAGATAGTTCACCACTTCTTCTGCGCTGGTCGCTACCAGAATTTCGCGGTCAGGCTCAAAGAAAGTCTCAATGCCAATCCAATGATCGGTGATGAGGCAGGCCCCCGCTCCGGCGGCCTCGAACACGCGGGTAGGAGGCGAAAAGCCCACGCCGGCCATGGAGTCGCGGTTGATATTCAGCACCATGCGGGCTGAGCAGTTCACGCGATTGTGGTCGCCGGTGCCCACATGGCCTATCCAGCGAACATTCCTGGGCAAGGCCTTGTCTCCCCAGCCCTCGCCGCCCAGCGCAAACTGAAATTCAGGGGCCAGCTCAGCGGCGCGAAGAAAGAATTCCTGGACGCGGCGTTCACGGTCAGGCAAACGGTGTCCTACAAATACCAGGTCATAGCGCAGATCAGGATCGGAAGGGACGGGGTGATGCGTTTCCGGATCAAGGCCGTTGTAAATCGGATGGCAATTGGCTGCTCCCAACTCCGTATAGTGCTCCACCACTGGAGGGCCGCCGCCATAGGTAAAAATAAAATCGTATTCAGGAATAAGATCGCGGAAAGGGTCCTGCGGATTGCCCTCCACTCGCTCCAGGGTCGCGGGTGCGTCTACGTCCCAGAATGCAATCTTAGTTTTATCTGAGCGGCACTCCAGGACTTGGGCTTCCAGCACCGCATCGAAGACGCCCACTCCGCTGTGCTTGATCATCAGGTCACATGCACAGGCTTCTTTCAGCAATGTTGGAATTTCCTGCTCAGTCTTGTACACAATGGAATTCACATAGGAAAAATCGTCCGTGTCCCGCTTTTGCTGGCGGCCATAGGCATCGGGCTCGGCAAATGTAACTTGATGGCCGAGGGCATGAAGGTGTTTGTAGATCCCGCGATAATAAGTTGCGGCCCCATTCCAATAAGAAGAGGTAATGCTGGAGCCGAAGGCAAAAATTTTCATGCGGCAATTTCCTCGCAAATAGAGATCAACTGCTCCGCCCGGTGGACGCACGTGTGGTGTTTGTGGATGGTCTTCAGCCCGTGTTCGCCAATCTGCCTTCGGGCCTTCTCATCACCCAACAGATATTTCAACTCCCAGGCCATCTGCTTGCCGTCTTTCACCACCACGTAGTCTTCTCCGGGATGAAACAGGTGCTCTGCATCGTTCCAGGGTGAGCAGACCAGCGGGATGCCACAGGCCAGGGCCTCGAAAACCCGGATCGTAGGTATACCGGTCAGTCCGTTTGCATATTGCTGCCGGGGAACATGCAGGGCCACCGCGCTCTCCGCGTAAACTTCCGGTGAAAACAGATTAGGGAGGTAGCCCCGATACTCTATCCCGGCGGACTGAAATTTCTCCAGAGCCGAATCGGGATAGCGGACGCCATGGACCACTACTCTTCTGTCGGGAAGCGCGGTTGCCGGTTCAATCAGGAATTCCTGCAATTCGCGGGCCCGCTCGTCATCGCCCCAATTGCCTATCCAGATCACGTCAATTTCCTGGCGCCGGTATAGCGGCCTGAAAGCATCGATGTCCGCAGCTTCGTGGAAGGTCCAGGCGCGCGGGACGCCAAAACCATCGGTATAAATCCGGCGAATGGCCTCGCCAAAGGCCAGCACGCCATCAATCAGGTGCAGATGGAACTTCAGAATGGCGCCTGCCTGGGTATAGGCCCGATGATGGCTATCATGGAACAACGCGATGAACCCGAATTTCTTCTTGAGGGCCAGCACGCTATTGATCACAAAGGGATCATTCCACTCGTGCAGCAGGACAACATCCATCTCTTTCAACTCTTCTTCAAGAAAATGCTGGAAATTATCGGCTGATTTGTAGAAGCGTATGTCCAATTCAGCATAGTTCCTGCGGAAGTGATCAATGGCCTCAATGGCGCGCTCACCCTCAGAGCGCATGAGATTGTTGAGCGACCAGGAGCCGAGTTCTTCATAAGACCTCACGCGGTGGCCCATGCGCCCCAGGGAGCGCACCAGGCCGCGCAGGAAATGGGCGTTGCCGTGGTTCCAGTCTGAAATTAGAGAGTGGCAAAACAGCGCAATGTTGAGTGGGGATCTCATGCAGTC
>Ga0210400_10004668_pt1 | contig 11811 bp, 4 predicted proteins | sample IncBWH26MmetaG_FD_155456 | JGI IMG/M metagenome (GOLD analysis project Ga0210400, IMG submission 155456) | Forest soil microbial communities from Barre Woods Harvard Forest LTER site, Petersham, Massachusetts, United States - Inc-BW-H-26-M | ecosystem: Environmental > Terrestrial > Soil >...
ATCTCCTTTCGCCACCTGCTGTCCGGCGCGCACGTAGCGGCGCGCCACCAGACTGTCGAAGGGCGCGGTGATGCGGGTCTTTTCGAGATCGAGTTCCAGGGAACGCTCGGTCTGGCGGGCATCGTTGAGCAATTCCTTGACCCGCAGAATGTCCCAGGTTTCCGATTCCGCCTTGAACTTGGCGTGTTCGAGTTGCTCTTTGGTGATGATCTCCGCGTCCCACATTTTCTGGGCGCGGTCGTAGTCGGACTGCATGACTTTGGCTTCGGCCTCCCAGTTCTTCAGGTCGGCTTCAATGCTGCGTGTGCGGGCGCGAGCCGCTTCGAGGTTGGCCGTGATCTGCCGGTCGACATCCACTTCGTGCTCCACCACGAGCGGGCCCGACACGACAATCGGATCAGCCTTGGGGGCCGGGGTGGACGGTTGCGCTGCGACTGGCTCCGCGGGTGCCGCAGCGGCAACGCCGGGAGTGCTCTCGCGGCAACCCGCGCCCAGCAGAGTAAGAGCCAGCACCAGCGCGGCTACGAAATATTTACGGACCATATCCTCCCCCGACGATCACTGCTACAGCTTACAGACCAAACCAATCCCACACGTGCGAGTAAATCCAGATTCCGGCGTGGCGGAAAATCACGTAGCCCGCGGGATACCATCCAGCGCTCACCTTGCCGCGACCTTCCATGCCAGCGCGAATCGTTCCATCCGCATTCGGGATCGCGACCCGCGCAAAGAAGACTCTCGACTCGCCCTGCACCACGCCGACCGGACTGACTACTTCGACGGTGCCGCGAAAGGTGCGCGTCGGATAACTATTTAACTTGACGGCCCCGGCCGCGCCCACGCGCAGCAGGCTGGTATCGGTGTAGTCGATGCCGACGTCGGCCAGCACGCTCGAAGTGTCCACCACTTCGGCGAAGCTGTCCCCGAATTGCAGGCGGCGCCCGGTCATGTCCGCGACGTGCGGGGTCGCGATGGTGCCGTCGATCGGCGAACGCAGCTTGGTCTGGTTGAGCCGCGCGCTCGCCCGGTCCACTTCCGACTTCCAGTAATCGGCCTGCACCCGCTGAATCCCGGCCTCGCTGCCGTCATTGCCGGCGAGCGCATGGTTCATGTGCAACATCGCCGTCTGATATTTCGCTTCTGCCTGGCCTAAGGCCGAGCGATATTCCCAGTCCTGCAGTTCGGCGATGACCTGCCCCCGCGTGACTTTTTCACCCTCATGCACCAGCACGCGGGAGACGACTCCTTCGACCTCGGGTTGCACCTTGCTCGAATGAGCGGGCGCGACTATGGCGTCGCCATCCACGCGCAGCGGCAGCGGAAACGCCGCCAGAAAGATGACCGCCGCAGCCGCCAGAACCATAATCAGAGTGCGGCGGCGCTTTTCCAGCGCCATGAACTTGCGTTTGCGCTCCAGCACTGGCTCCAGCACTGAGATGAACGGCACTTCCTTGTACATCTGCGCATTACGCAAGGCAACGGTGGCCTGGCCCGCCAACACCTGTAGAATTTCCAGATGAGCAGTTGAGAGAAAATCCGGGTCGCTGCTTTCGAGTCCCAGGATCCCGACGCGGCCAGTGTCGTCACTGAGCGGCGTGGCGTAGAAACCGCGCATCCCGGTTTCCTCAAAATAGGCGCGGAACTTGGCCTGGGTTTCCGGGCGGGGATCGGAAATTTCGTCGCCGTGTTGTTTTACGTGAATCACTTCCTCGGCCAGCAGGGCCCAACGCAGAATGTTGTTGAGCGGCGCAATCTCCGGGGCATCGGAATCGAGTTGGGCTACTCCCGTAACCGCGCTCAGCTTGTATTTGCCATGATGTTCCAGGGCGACCGCGGCGCGTTCGTACGGGATCACCGCCTGCGGCGCGTTGACGATGGTCTGCAGCATGCGCTCCAGATTCAGTGTCGAGGTGATCTCGTGGCTGACTGTGACCAGAGTTTCGAGGACTTCTACTTTGCGTTCCGCCGCCAGCAGGCTGGCATTGTGCAGCGCGATGGCCGCCGACTCCGCCAGCCGGCTGAGGGTGAATAAGTCGTCGTCGTCGAAAGCGGATCCATCGAGTTTATTCGCCGCTTCGATCACGCCCACCAGCGACTCCTGGTCCATGATCGCCGCCACAATGAGCGAAACGACGCCACTTTCTTCGATGCCTTGATTCCGCCGCAGCAGCCGGTCGTCGTCCGAGCGCTCGATCAGCACCGCTTCGCCGTTATCCGATACATCGCCGGGCACACCTTCCCCCGGCCTCTGCAAATCTCCTACGCGGACCGTGAAATCGTTGCCCGCCTGGTGCATCAGGCGCAGGCTTTCATCCGCCTCCAGCAGCCATAAATTGACCGCCTCGCACTCCAGCATCTCCCGCACCTTGGAACCGATGATGGGAAACAGCTGATCCATTTCCAGCGTCGAGCTGAAAACCTTCTCGATGTCGTAGAGTTGGGTAAGCCGGGTAATCGATTCGAGCGTGTTGTGGTGCTCGTCCTCGTACATCTGAGCCCCAAACAGCGCGGCGCTGAACACTTCCGCCACCGCGGCTAGGTCGTTCATTTGCGCCTGGCTCAGCGTGCTCTCGAAGCTGAGGATCTCAATGGCGCCGATCAGCGCTTCATTCCGGATGAGAGGAAGATAAGACAGCGAGTGCAACGTCCGGCGGACGTTGACATGGGCATATTCCTCCCGGCTCAGGCTTCTGCCCTCGAACAGTAATGGTTTGGGGTCGCGGGCCAGAATGCCGAGCGTCCCAGTCTGCAGCGGGATTGTCGCCTCGGGCGCGGCCGCTTCGCCGGCGGTCGCCATCACCGTCCAGGCATCGCCCTCGGGTAGAGGCGCGACGGCGTACACGTTGACGGCGCTTCCGGGCAGGGCTTCCGCCAGGATCTGGGCGGTGATGCGGGCACGAGGAGAAACTTCGCGTTCCTCCAACAATCGAGCGGACAGCGCAGCTATACTCAGCGAAAGCCCTGAACTCTGGATAGCCATGAAGTGGTCTAAAGTCTCGTGCTGCCGGCCGCGCGGGGGGAGCGTTTGCGATTTGCAAATTCGCGGAGCTTCTTCTAAGTTGGAACCGCACTTTAGCAGACGATCCAGCGAGTGTCAATCTGCGCCAGTCACGACGCAGCGAAACTGAGCCGGACCTGCATCAAGTCGCAGGGGGAGAACCGTTGGACATCGAGCTTCGCAGTCAATCCGGCGTAAAGGTGATCAAACTCCGCGGCCGCCTGAATCTGGGCGACGCGGTGGACAACCTCCGGCAAACCTTCGACGATTCGCTGGCCGCCGGTGATACCCGATTTGTGATGGATCTGGGAGAAGTCACCATGCTCGACTCCAGCGGCATCGGACTGCTGGTCCGCTGCCTCACCGCTGCCAAGCAACACACCGGGTCCGTCAAACTCCTGAACCCTTCCAAGTTCGCGGTCCAGACCCTGAGAATGACCGGACTGCTCAAGCTGTTTGAAGTGTTCGATGACCTGGATCAGGCCGTGGCCTCCTTCGGCTAATTTCCAGACTGTCCTTTCAGTCGCGCTGGGCCCGACACTTAGAGACATACGTGCGGAACGATCACGCAACCTGGATCACCTCCAGGGACGCCCCGCCACGGGCATGAAACGGCGCGCAAACCCTCGGCGGGCGTGCGTTGCCTGGAGCACGAGCCACGGCGGAAAAGCCTTCCGGCGCAGAGCCTCCTAAGAAACCTCTTATCACTTTGCGAGCAACCTTGGCTTCTCGATTGCTAACGACGCCGTGTTCGTCCGCCGTCGACGCGACGTGACGCCTTCGGGCTGGTCGAACTGGGGCGGGTTTATCGCGGAAGCTCGGGCTGAGGTGTGTCGCGACGCGAAGCAGGAATTTCTCTCGCGGCGAGGCTCGAGCCAAGCGACTGCACGACAATTCAGGAGATCCGAATGCGTTCAGCCAGAAATTCTTTTGCCGGTTTTATTTTGCGACACGCCTTCTTACCGGCGATTCTTGCGGTTCTAACTGTCTCTGGATTCGCCAGCTCTCCCATCCCGGTTCCGATCATCACCTTCCTGTCGCCGGTATCGGCGAATCCAGGAGGCGCGGACTTTACTCTCACCGTGAACGGAGCGAATTTCGTGAACGGAGTTTCGGTGGTGAATTGGACGCGAGGCGCTCTGGCCACGACCTTCGTCAGTTCCACGAAGTTGACGGCAACCATTCCAGCGGCGCAGACCGCGAGCCCGGGAACGGGCTGGATTACCGTGGTTAATCCAAGCTGCGGCGGGGCATGCAGCCTAACCTCGAACCTGGTTTTTTTTCCCGTCGCCGGACCCGTGGCGGCGTATACCGCGGCCGAGTTGACTGCGCCGGTGGGCAGCGGCCCCTTACAGCTCTCTCGTGGCGATTTCAACGGCGACGGCAACCTGGACCTGGCGGTCTCGAACTACGAGAGCAATACGGTGTCGATCCTGCTGGGCAACGGGCATGGAACCTTTCAAACCCAGACGACTCTGAGCACCCTCAGCGAACCCTTCGGAATCGCGGTGGGCGATCTGAATGGCGACGGCTCCCTGGATCTGGTGGTGGGCAATGAGTCGTCCAGCGGCGGTCTGAACGTTTTCCTGGGAAACGGTAGCGGCGGTTTTACCACGGGCGTCACGCTCGGCGGCGGACATTGTCTCCTGGAGCCCATTCTGGCGGACGTGAATCGCGATGGAAAACTCGATATCGTGGCCGGCAATTATTGTGGAACCGGGATCGAGGTATATCTGGGAAATGGCGATGGAACTTTTGCATCGCCCATCCTGGTGAGCGGCTCGGGTGAGGTTTTCGGCCTGCTGGTTGCCGATTTCAATCGCGACGGAGTTCTCGACCTCGCCGCCGCCAGTTATAACACCAATCTGCTCGACGTCTATCTCGGGGCGGGCGACGGAACCTTCGGCAGCGTAAGCCACATCGCCATGCCGGCGGTGTATCAACTGACTGCGGGCGACGTGGATGGCGACGGTAAAGTCGATCTGATCACGGCCAGCGACAGCGGCGGCATCAACTTGCTCTACGGAAATGGCGACGGCTCTTTCAAACCGGCGGTTCTGGTCGCATCCGGCAGCTATTACGCTTTGGCCACCGGAGACTTGAATGGCGACGGCAACCTGGACATCGTGGCGGTCAGCAGCAGCGATCTGGTGCAGGCGTGGTTTGCGGAAGGCGGCGGAACCTTTCAGCCCGCCAAAACCCTGGGCAGCGCTTTTTCCTATGGGATCGCGCTGGGCAATTTTTCGTCGAATGGTGGTCTCGACATCGCGGTGGCCAACTACTCCGGCAACCAGGCCGACATTTTCCTGCCTACCGTCGTGATCACTCCCTCGAGCAAGAATTTTGGTTCGGTGGGGGTGGGCTCGCCGACCGAGCAGAGCTTTACCGTAACCAACAATGGTTCGGGCACGGTTGCGATCAGCGCCGTCTCCTTCACCGGGACAAACCCCGGCGACTTTGCGCAGATTAATACCTGCAGCTTGCCGTTGGCTCCGGCCGGAGCCTGCTCCGTGACCGTCACTTTTACGCCGGCAGCTGTCGGAGCCCGCGCAGGCACCCTCATCGTGACCGACGACGGCCCGGCCAGTCCACAAACCGCGGGTCTAACCGGGACCGGCACAGCCGCACCCGTTGCCACGCTCTCCGCCACCACGCTCGGCTTTGGCAACCAGACTCTGCACGTCACGTCCGCGGCGCAGCCCGTGATCTTGACCAACACCGGAAGCGCGTCTCTGACCGGCGTTACGATCAGCGTCACCGGAAGCACCGACTTTGGTCAGACCAACAACTGCCCCGCCACCCTGACCGTCAGTTCCCTATGCACCGTGAGCCTGACCTTTACCCCGGCGGCGGTGGGTTTGGAAACCGCGGCATTGCAACTCTCCGACAACGCGGGCAACAGTCCACAAGCCGTGGCGCTCTCGGGCACCGGGCTGGACGTGCCCGCCAAACTAAACTACATGCAGGCGCCCCCGGCATCGTTGCTGGCGGGCTCGGCGATCGGAACCATCAGCGTGGGCGTGTATGACGCGAATTCCCAGTTCGTCACCACCTCCTCCGCAAGCGTGACGGTGGCGATCACGGGACCGAACGCTTTTTCCCAGAGCCAGACGGTGGCCGCCTCGGCCGGAATTGCCACATTCGATTTCAGCGGCGTCCCGCTGGATACCGCGGGGCAATACACCGAGACCGCATCCAGCTCGACGATTAGTTCCGCGGTCAGCACGACCGCGGTTACGCCACTGCTCACCTCCGAAATCATGGTGGTGGCGGGATATCCTTCGCCGACCTATGCCAGCGTGCCGCACCCATTCACCGTCAGCGTGACGGATTCGTTCGGCAACGCGGTGACATCCTACACCGGGACGGTCACGCTGATCAGTTCCGATGCCAATGTGGTGGTTGCGCCGACGCCGTACACTTTTGTTGGCGCGGATATGGGCACGCACACCTTTACCGCAACCTTCCCAACCGTGGGCACGCAGACGATTACGGTCGGCGACGGAGTCCTCGGCGGCATCCAGTCCGGAATCGTGGTGAACCCGCGGCCCCAGCTGGTAGTCAACTTGTTGGCGGATGATACTGGCAGCGCGGCTTCGGCCTGCGACGGCAGCGTCCCCTGCTCGCTGCGCAGCGCGATCAGCCAGGCGAACTCGCTGGGCGCGGGCGACATCACCATCGATACTTCACAGTTTGGCGGCACTACGCCGTGGACCTCGACTCTGACCACCGGCGTCCTCGGACTGAGTTCCAATCTCAGCATCACCGGGCCGGGACAGGAGCATCTCATCCTCTCGGGAGACAACTTATCCAGCATTTTCCAGGTAGCAAACGGCGCGGTCGCCACCATCAGCGGCCTCTCAGTAACTGCGGGTAACTCCGCGAGTAATGGCGGCGGCATCACCAACGCAGGTATGCTCACCTTGTCGAACGTGGCCGTAACCAACAGTGTGGCGACACAAGACGGCGGCGGAATTTACAGCTCGGGCACCCTGACCGTAAACTCCACTACGATTTCGGGGAACACGGCGGCCGGGAATGGCGGCGGCGTAGCTACCACGGGAACGTCTGTTTTCTATGACAGTACGCTATCGGGCAACACCGCGACGGGAAACGGTGGCGGCATCGACAACCGCGGCACACTCTTGATTCCGCAAAGCACGTTCTACGGCAACACCGCCGCCGACGGCGCAGGCCTCGAGAATGAAGCCTCCGCCACGCTGCTGCTGGCGCAGAGCACCGTGTCGGGCAACCTTGCCAGCAGTGCGACGGGCGGGACCGTCACCAACCAGAACGCCGTCCAATCGGCGGTGACGATTCTGAACAGCATTGTGGCCGGCAACACCGCTCCGGGCGGGGATTGCGTAAGCTGCGGCACCCAGGTCAGCTTTAATTTGTTCGACGTCGCCGCGGCGACCTTGAAGCTCGGCCCGCTGGCGAACAATGGCGGTCCCACTGAAACCCTGCTTCCGCTCGCCAGCAGCCCCGCGATTGGCAGCGGCAGTGTCAGCCTGGCCACCAATTCGGGATTGCCCCAGTCCCTGGTTAACGAGTCTCTGGTTAACGACCAGCGCGGAACTGGCTATAGCCGGATCGTCAGCAACAGCGTCGACCTCGGTTCCATTCAGGATAACTCCGGGCCTCCGAACTCCATCGTATTGGCGGTCACCGGTTCCGCCGTCGCCGGCAATACGCTGAGCGCTACGCTACAAGCGCTGACGGCCAGCGCCAGCGTTGACCCGGCGTACTCCGGCACAGTCCACTTCACCAGCAGTGATTCGAATGCGATGTTGCCCTCCGACTACACGTTTGTGCCGTCGGACAATGGCTCTCACGTTTTCAGCGTGGCTCTGCGAAGCAGCGGGTCGCAGTCGATAACCGCGACCGACACGGAAGCATCCGCGCTGCGAGCCTCGCAAACCATCACCGTGACTCCGGCAGCTGCGGCAACAATCACCCTCAACGCTGGATCGGGACAAACCGCGAACGACGGATCAGCGTTCACAACCACGCTATCGGCAAAAGTCAGCGATAGTTTCGGAAACTCCGTGCCCGGTACGACCGTAGTCTTCACCGCACCCGCACCCTCCAGCGGCGCCAGCGGCACGTTTGCCGGCGGCAGCAGCAGCGCTTCAGTGGCCACCGGCAGCAACGGCGTGGCCACCGCTCCGGCCTTCACTGCCAATAGCACGGCCGGGCAATACTCGGTGTCCGCTGCGGCGCAGGGGCTCACGCCGATAACGTTTGCTCTCACCAATGTGATTCCAGCGGATTACTCGATTTCCGCCACTCCGACGTCGTTGACCATCGTACAAGGGCAGTCGGGGAGTACGGTTCTGACCCTCACACCAGGCGGAGGCATGACCGGCACGATCGTATTTGCCTGCGCGGCCCTGCCGGCAAAAGCCAATTGTGCCTTCGCGCCCGCCCAGTTGGTGATGAGCGGGAACGATGCCGTCCAGACTGCGACTCTGACCGTCAATACCACGGGAGCCAACGGAGTTGTTTCACAGGGTCGGCTAGGCCCCCCGGCCGCGACGGGTTCGAGCGCGTGGTTTGGGTTGCCGGCTGGATTCCTGTTGTTGGCCATCCCGGCATGGATCACGACGGGGAGGAAACAGCGGCGTTATATCGCGGTCTCGCTTCTGATGCTGCTGGTGGCCTTCACTGCAATTGGATTGACCGCCTGCAGCGGAGTCAGTTCTCCGGGCGGTGGAACTGGAGGAGGAACTCCGCCGGGACAATATTCCGTCACGGCCGCGGCCTCAATCAGCGGCTCGAACAGCCACTCGGCGCTGGTGTCCATCACGATCACCCAATGAGCGATAGAACGACGGCGCGACGGCGCGACTGCGCGACGGCGCGATGGGGCGATAGAGTGATAAGGTGATGCGCGCCCCGGCTGCCCGGACGTGTCCGTCGCCTCCTCGCCCTCTCACGGATGGATCGTGCAAGCATCCGTATACGCCGGATCGTGCGGGTTATAGGTCGCATCCAGCGAAGTCGCCAGCCACTCGTAACAGTACGCGTTCCGAATGGCCTGATCGAACCCCAGCCCCTTCACACCTTGGTGCGGCAAGATGCAAACCGGGCTGTCGCCCGTACCCGGATGCCCGGAGATCCTTAAGAGTGTGTGAGCTCGCTCATGCACCAGCGTGACGGCCTGGTCTGCCGGCTTCAAATCCAGGTACAGCGGCGAGAAGTTCACCGTGGTGTCGCTGAAGTTCCGCGAGGTCCACGCCCCCAGGATCTCGTTGGGGTTGTCGTGGTACACCTTGGGGAAGACCACATCGAATCCGTTGCGCACGGTTTGAAAATTTGTCCGCAGGATGTTGAGCCGCATCTCGTCGATTTTCGCGCGCGGGTCCAGGTCCGCGTCCACCAGAATGGAGAAGATGTTGAAGAGCAGAGTCCGCACCCAGTCAATCTTGGGTTGGATCAACCTTCGATCCACCGATCGCAGAGCAGCCTCGACCGTACGCTGGCTGGTGGAGTTCAACACCTGATCGCACATCCGCTTGGCCGCGGGAAGATTGGTGAGGCGAATCATATCCTCGACCTCCCCGCTGAAATTGGTGTACTCGCCCATAGGCTACCTTCTTCCCTCGGAGGGTAATGCCCAACTAGCAAAGAGCGGCGCGGTGTCCAGGGAGCAGACACCTAACACTATTGACACGACCCTCCGCTCTTCGTGAACCGATAGATGAACTGAGTGGTTGTGTTGGGATCGTAAGCAACCGATACGTAAACGCAGCCATCGGGACCCTGGACCAGATCCGTTGGATAGAACACCCCTGCGGCGCTGGAAGAGGAAAGGTCAATCACGAGTTTGCTACTGACCACGTTTCCTGGATTACTTGAGTCGTACTCGTCTACCGCGTACTGGTAAATCGTAGTGACATAGTAGCCTGCTACCAGCACAGTGTTCTGGAGTTGAGGCATCAGGGGATTCGTATAGAAGATCGTGCCGCTTGGTACCTGACTTTGGGTCCTGAAACTGTCGTTCGTGTTTCCACCCAAGAGAGCGTCTGTGACTGATGAAGTACATTGGGCGGAAGTGGTGAAACCGAATCCCTCGGAATTTCCGCCACCTGGACTAATGCGGTCCAGAGCGTCATACCACGCAGTCGCGCCGCTTATGTTCCCTTCGTTCCCGTTATCGCTCGAGTACAGAGCTCCGTCGGGGTGGAAGTCGAATCCGAAACTGTTTCGGGTACCGCAGGCATAGGTTGCGGTTCCAGAGAATGCACCCTTCATGTTCCCGCTGGTGTCAAAACGCAATATCTTGCCGGATAGGCTGCTCGGATCCTGAGACAGACTTTCATCTACGTCGCTCCCGCCAGTACTGGCGTAGACGTAGGTGATACCGCTCGTAGGATCCTTGTGGACGGCAAGCTTGCCGCCGTTCAAGTAGGGCAGGTCGGTGCTACCGGCAACGGGTAGGCTCGTGGAGAAGTTCGTGGTGCTCCCTCCCTTGCTGACCTTCCCGATCAGGTTTTCGGAACTGCTTGCGGTATAGAAGACGTACACGACGCCGCCCGCCGACGGAGGATTCGAAGGATCAAGGGCCATTCCCAACAACCCAAGGTTCGGATTCGCTGTGCTCGTGTAGACAGGAACTGTGGCCCAAACTGCTACCGTGGTCACACCGTGACTGATGGTTACCCGATCGATGTTGCCAGTCTGCTGCTCCGCGACAAACAGGCTCGCGTCAGCGGAGTCAAAGGCCAGCCTCGCGGGGAAATTACCGAAACTTGTTAGCCCGGGGATGTTGACGCTCAACGACGTGTCCCAGGCGATGGTCACTGCCGACTCGACTGTCAACGTTCCCGAGCCACTGGCGCCTGGAACGGTGATGGTCGCCGAGCCGGCGGTAGTAATTTCCGCCGTGGGAACGATCGCCGTAAGCGTGGTCGAGTTCACGAATGTCGTCGACAGGGCGGTGCCATTGAATTCGACCGTCGAGCCGCCGTTGCTGAAGTTCGTCCCCGTCACGGTCAACTGGAAGCCGGGCGTGCCTGCTCCGATGCTCGTCGGTGAGATCGAGCTGACCGTCGAACTGACCGAGTAGGTGAAGCCACTAGTCAGCGTTCCACTCTGTGTGTCGGTGTTGGTCACTACTACGTTGACCGCTCCAGCGGCATGCGCTGCCGTCGTCGCCGTGATCGTCGTGCTGTTGACTACGACCACGCTAGTGGCCGCTGTTCCCCCTAGCGTAACCGTCGCTCCACTCAGGAAGCCCGTGCCGCCAATCGTCACCGGCGTCCCACCTGTTGCTGGTCCCGTTGTTGGCGAGATCGAAGTCACCGTCGGCGCCGGGTTGGTATAGCTGTATCCGTTGGTCAGCGTTCCGCTTTGGGTATCAGTGTTGGTCACCACCACATTAACTGCCCCGGCGGCATGCGCTGCCGTCTTGGCTGTGATCGAGGTGCTGCTCACCACTACCACGTTCGTCGCCGCATTTCCCCCGAGAGTTACCGTCGCTCCAGTCAGGAAGTTCGTGCCTGTAATCGTCACCGCCGTCGCACCGGCCGCTGGTCCAGAGGTCGGTGAGATCGAGGTCACTGTCGGCGCTGGGTTCGTGTAGGTGTATCCGTTGGTCAGCGTTCCGCCTTGGGTATCAGTGTTGGTCACCACCACGTTGACTGCCCCGGCTGCGTGCGCTGCCGTCTTGGCCGTGATCGAGGTGCTGCTGACCACCACCACGTTGGTCGCCGCTGTTCCCCCGAGCGTGACGGTCGCTCCAGTCAGGAAGCCCGTGCCCGTAATCGTCACCGCCGTCGCACCGGCCGCTGGTCCAGAGGTCGGCGAGA
>Ga0210400_10004669_pt1 | contig 11809 bp, 9 predicted proteins | sample IncBWH26MmetaG_FD_155456 | JGI IMG/M metagenome (GOLD analysis project Ga0210400, IMG submission 155456) | Forest soil microbial communities from Barre Woods Harvard Forest LTER site, Petersham, Massachusetts, United States - Inc-BW-H-26-M | ecosystem: Environmental > Terrestrial > Soil >...
ACACCTGATGCGCAAACTCGTTCACTGGCCGGCGCTCTCCGAATGGCGCTGCTGCATCCGCTGGTGAAGCGCGGTGATGCGGCCATCGCCGGTCGGCTGGTAGAACACCGAATAACGCTTGGCGGTAAGCGTAAATGCGTCCGCGTCGCTGGCCTTTTTCACCTCAAAAGCATCAAAGCCGGCGCGCAGCATGAACACGAACTGGTCGCGCAACACCTGGCCGGTGGCGCGCAGCTCCCCCCGATACAAATGGCGTTCCCGCAGCAACCGCGCCTGGCTGTAAGCGCGGCCGTCGCGAAAGGTCGGAAACACCAAACCGATCACCGCGAGCCGGCCGAGATACGGCACGAGATCGTCGACGTTGCGATTGTTCGGCCAGATCACGCCGGTCTTTCCGCCACGGCGCAAAAGCGTCTCCGGATCGTCGAGAAAACGCGCCGAAGAAATCAGGATCGCGCCCTCGCCCGGAATTTCGGCATCGTCCGCCACATGGACGAACGCATCGCCAGAGATTTTTCCATTCTTAACGAGTGGCATAGACCCGCTCCCTGAAAGGTTCGACGCCGAGACGCTTCACCGTGTCGATGAACAGCTCATCGGGACGGGCGCGCAGCGCCAGATAAGCCTCGACAATATCCTCAATCACATCGGCGACCTCGCCATAAGGCACGGCGGGCCCGATCAAGGTGCCGACCTCGGCGTTCTCGTCGGCGCGGCCGCCGATCGTGATCTGATAGAATTCCTCGCCGTTCTTCTCGACGCCGAGAATGCCGATATGGCCGACGTGGTGATGGCCGCAGGCATTGATGCAGCCGGAGATGTTGATGTGCAGCCGTCCGATCAGATTGGCGGTATCGTGATTGGCGAAACGCCGCGTCAATTCCTGCGCGATCGGGATCGAGCGCGCGTTCGCCAGCGAGCAATAATCCAGTCCCGGGCAGGCGATGATATCGGACACCAGATTGACGTTCGGCGTCGCCACGCCGATCTTGTCCAGCGCCCGCCACAGCGCCGGCAGGTCGCGGCGGGCGACGTGGGGCAGCGCGAGGTTCTGCTCGTGCCCGACGCGAATTTCGCCAAAGGAATATTTGTCGGCGAGGTCGGCGATCGCGTCCATCTGGTCGGCGGTGGCGTCGCCGGGCGGTCCACCCACCGGCTTTAACGACAGCGTGACGATCGCATAGCCCTGCACCTTGTGCGGCGCGACCGAATTCTTGCGCCATGCCTCGAAATGCGGGTCGTGCGCGGCCTTCTTCGACTCCTCCGGCATGTGCGGCAGTTTTTCGTAAGTTGGATAGGTGAAACGGGAGCGGATTTCCTCGACCACCGCATTATCCAGCGTCAGCGCGCTGTTGTCGCGCATCTGTCGCCACTCGTCCTCGACTTCTTTCGCAAATTTCTCGATGCCGAGCTCATGCACCAGGATCTTGATACGGGCCTTGTAGATATTGTCGCGGCGGCCGTACTGGTTGTAGACGCGCAGGATCGTCTCTACATAGCTCAGGAGATCGCGGCCGGCCACGAACGGTTTTATCGTTTTGCCGATGAATGGCGTGCGGCCCAATCCGCCGCCGACCAGCACTTCGAAGCCGGTTTCACCTTCGGAATTCTTGTGCAGGCGCAGGCCGATATCGTGCACCTTGATGGCGGCGCGATCATGGGCCGAAGCGGTGATGGCGAATTTGAACTTGCGCGGCAGGAACGAGAATTCCGGGTGCAGCGTCGTGTATTGGCGCAACAGCTCCGACCAGATGCGGGGATCCTCGACCTCGTCCGGCGCCACGCCGGCCCATTGATCCGAGGTGACGTTGCGCGTGTTGTTGCCCGATGTCTGCATCGCGTGAATGCCGACCTCGGCGAGATCCGAAAGCGCGTCCGGCAATTCGGCGAGCTTGATCCAGTTGAACTGGATGTTCTGCCGGGTGGTGAAATGGCCATAGCCGCGGTCGTAGCGCCGCGCAACATGCGCCAGCCGCCGCAATTGCTTCGACGACAGCGTGCCGTAGGGGATAGCCACGCGGAACATGTAAGCGTGCAGTTGCAGATAGACGCCGTTCTGCAACCGCAACATCTTGAATTCGTCCTCGGTGAGTTCACCGGACAGCCGGCGCTTCACCTGATCGCGAAATTCTGAAACACGTTCGTTGATGAGCGTGCGATCGAGTTCGTCATATGCGTACATGATGGAGTGGCCTTGACTTGTCTTACGCCGGAACCGGAAGATCGATGGTGACGCCTTCCGACCGGATGTGTTCACGCAGGTTGCCGGGCTTGATCTGGCCCCCGCCCTTGACTTCGACAGGCGCGATGTAGGCGCCGACCGCGCTGACGTCGTCGGCCACCGATTCCGCCAGCAGGGCGCGGGCTTCGTCGGAGGTGCGAACGATCGCCGCGTCCGACAGGTCCGCCGACCAGCCCCGCTGGGCGGTGCGGTAGATCACGATGCCATCCCAGGTGCGGTTGGCGGTGACGATCGAAGGACCGGCAATCCTGATCTTTTTCTGTTCGAGCGGAGAGGTCATTCGGCGGCTTCCAGCAATTTTGCGATGACTTGATTGAAGTTTTGGGCGCGCCCTTTTTGCGCAAGCCACGGCGCGGAGTGCGCAACCACGTCGCCGATGATGAGCACCGCGGGTCCACCGTCGATCTTCTCGACCAGCCCGGGCAGGTCTTCCAATCTCCCGACGACCGCCTGTGAATCCGGCCGCGTCACCCGGGCGAACACGCCAACCGGCGTTTGCGGTGAGCGTCCCGCGGCCAGCAGGCCGTCGCGGACCGAGGGCGCCGCAGTCATGCCCATATAGACCACGATCGTCATCTTCTCGTCCGTCAGCACCGACCAGTCGACGGCTTCAGCGTCCACGGCCTTGTGCGCGGTGAGGAAGGTGATGCGCAGCGCCTCTTGCCGGAAAGTCAGCGGCACCTCGAACTCGGCGGCCGCACCCAGTGCCGCGGTAATGCCCGGCACCACCGAACAGGTGACGCCAGCCTCGCGCAACGCTTCGATTTCCTCGCCGCCACGGCCGAACACAAAGCCGTCGCCGCCCTTGAGACGCACCGCGCGCTGCCCCGACTTCGCAGCCTCGATCAGAAGTCCGTTGATCGCATCCTGGCCAATGCCGGGCTTGCCGACGCGGCGGCCGACCGGCACGCGCGACGCATCGCGCCGCGCGCGATCGAGAATCTCCGGTGACACCAGTTCGTCGTAAAACACCACGTCGGCATCCTGCAACGCGCGCAACGCCTTGACAGTGAGCAAATCCGGATCGCCGGGGCCGGCGCCGACCAGCGTCACCCTGCCCTCCGCGCGACCGCTCGCCAGCGCACCGGCGAAATCGGCGGGATTGCGAATATCCTTCAGCGCCGCTTCCGCTTCGCCAAGGCGGCCGGCGAGAACCAGCGCGCCGATCGGGCCGTCAATCACGCGCTCCCAGAACCGGCGTCGCAGCGGCATCTCCGCAATGCGGTCATGTATCTGTTTGCGCCAGCGGCCAATAAAGCCGGCAAGATCACCGATCCGCGCCGGCAGGATGGCCTCGACAGTTTCGCGCACGCGGCGCGCCACCACCGGCGAGGTGCCGCCCGTGCCAACGGCCACCACCACGTCACCGCGATCGACGATGGCCGGGAAAATGAAAGTTGAATGCGCGAGGTCGTCCATCACATTCACAGGCAGGCCGACGGCCTTTGCCCGCGCCGACATCGCCGGACCCACGTCGCCGGCGCCCGCGCACAGGATCGCGATCACCCCGCCGAGATCGGCGGTCAGGGGATCGCCTTGCGCAAATTCGATCCGCACGACGTCCGCCGTCTCCAAACCGCTTACGTCGTGATGACCGTCGGTTGCATACCAGCGAACACGCGCGCCCGCGGCGGCGAGCAGGCGCAGTTTAGCCCGCGCCAGGTCACCGGCACCGACCAAGAGTACCGGACCGGCTTGCAGATCGATAAATACCGGCAGAAATCGCATGCGATACTCGCTTCCCCAACTAACGGGGTTGACTGGAATTATTTTCTATATATGTCTCATCTCGCGCCAGCAAAGAGAAAATTATTGTTAATCTATTGCAGTGCAACTATAGAATTTTCGTCTTCAAAATCCAATGGCCAGAGATGCATCTTCTCGACAACGATCAAGCAAATGACCGGTTGCGCGGGGCTGACCCGTTCGTGGTATCTGCGGTCAAGCAAACCTCAACCAATGGACGTCTCCAAGAGCCCTCCCGAGAACCCGATTACCAGCCCTCCATGGACCACCTCGACGCGCTCGAGGCCCAGAGCATCTACATTTTCAGGGAAGCCTTCGCGCGACTGAAAAAGCTGGCGCTGCTCTGGTCGCTCGGCAAGGATTCCAACGTGATGATCTGGCTGGCGCGCAAGGCCTTCTTCGGCCGCGTGCCGTTCCCCGCCATGCACGTCGATACCGGCAAGAAATTTCCGGAGATGTACGCGTTTCGCGATCGCTACGGCAAGGAATGGGAGCTCGATCTCAAGATCGAACCGTGTCCACCGCTGGAAACCATCGATCCGACCCTGCCGCCGGCCGCGCGATCGGCCGCACGCAAGACCGACGGGCTGAAGCTGGCGCTCGCCAAATATGGGTTCGACGGATTGATCGCCGGCATCCGCCGCGACGAAGAAGCCACCCGCGCCAAGGAGCGGGTGTTCTCACCGCGCGGCACCGAAGGCGGATGGGACGTGCGCGATCAGCCGCCGGAATTCTGGGATCAGTTCAACGCCTCGCCGCCACCGGGCGCACATTTGCGTGTGCATCCGATCCTGCATTGGACCGAAGCCGATATCTGGGCCTATACCAAGCGCGAAAACATCCCGATCATTCCGCTGTATCTCTCCCAGGGCGGCAAGCGCTATCGTTCGCTGGGCGACGCCGACATCACCAATCCCGTGATTTCGACCGCGTCGAACATCGAAGAAATTCTCATCGAACTCGACCGCACCAGAGTGCCGGAGCGTTCCGGGCGCGCGCTCGATCACGAAACCGAAGACGCCTTCGAACGGCTGCGCGTCGCCGGCTATCTCTGACCGATACTGGGTTGAGCGTTGCGATGAACATGACCGTTGCCCCGGCGATATCAACAACACCCAACGGCACCACGCGCCCGCAGGTTCGCATCGTCATCGTCGGCCATGTCGATCACGGCAAATCGACGCTGGTGGGGCGGCTGTTGCATGAAACCGGCAGCCTGCCCGAAGGCAAGCTGGAAATGCTCAAAACCGTCAGCGCGCGGCGGGGCATGCCGTTCGAATGGTCGTTCCTGCTCGATGCGCTACAGACCGAGCGCGATCAGGGCATCACCATCGACACGACGCAGATCCGCTTCCGTACCAAGTCCCGCGACGTGGTGCTGATCGACGCCCCCGGCCATGCCGAATTCCTGCGCAACATGATCACCGGTGCTTCGCAGGCGGATGGCGCCGTGCTAATCATCGACGCACTGGAAGGCGTGCGCGACCAGACCCGGCGCCACGGCTATCTGTTGCATCTTCTCGGCATCAAGCAGGTCGCGGTCGTCGTCAACAAGATGGACCGGGTCGATTTCAGTGCGACGCGATTTGCCGAGATCAGCGCCGAGATTTGCGCGCATCTGACCGGTCTCGGCGTCACGCCCTCGGCGGTGATTCCGATTTCGGCCCGCGACGGCGACGGCGTGGCCGAACGGACGCCGCGGACCCAATGGTACAAAGGTCCGACCGTGGTCGAGGCGCTCGATGCACTCGAACCGGCGCGGCCGCTGGCAGAGCTGGCGCTGCGGCTGCCGGTACAGGCGATCTACAAATTCGACGATCGTCGCATCGTCGCAGGCCGCATCGAATCCGGTCATCTCGACGCCGGAGACGAGATCGTGGTGATGCCCAAGGGCAAGCTCGCGAAGATCAGGAGCGTCGAGAGCTGGCCGATGGCGCCGGTCCACGAAGCTCAAACCGCGGGACGCTCGGTCGGCATCACGCTCGACCGCGAACTCTTTATCGAGCGTGGCGACGTCATCGCCCATGTCGGCAGCAGCCCGCGCGACACCCGCCGGATTCGGGCGCGGATTTTCTGGCTGCACGACCAGCCACTGGTGCCTGGCGCGTCAATCCTGGTGCGCCTCGGCACCAAGGAAACCCGCGCCACCGTGGTCGCGATCGAGAAAGCGGTCGATCCCGGCGTGCTCGCGAGCATGGAGACGCAGTCGATCGCGCGCAACCATGTCGGCGAGATCGATATTTCACTGGCGCAGGCGCTGGCGGCCGATCCCTTTACCGACAATCCCCGCACCGGACGCATGGTGATCGAGGTCCACGGCCGGATCGCCGGCGGCGGCCTGGTGCTGGCGGTCGATTCCGGGCAGCGCGCTGTTCCCGTCAATATCGTGCCGGTGGAATCGGCGCTGCGAGCTGACGAACGCTCGGCCCGCTACCGCCATGGCGGCGCGGTGATCTGGCTGACGGGGCTGCCGGGCTCCGGAAAATCGACTTTGGCGCGCGCGCTGGAAAGCCGATTGTTCGGCAATGGCGGCTCGCCGGTCCTGCTCGACGGCGATACGCTGCGCGCCGGACTTAACAGCGATCTCGGCTTCATCCCGGCCGATCGCACCGAGAACATTCGCCGGCTGGCCGAAGTCGCCACCCATCTCGCGCGCAACGGCCACATCGCCATCGTCGCCGCGGTTTCGCCCTCGGCGCAAGACCGTGCCGCGGCGCGCCGCATCGCCGACACGGCATTCCGTGAGGTCTACGTCGCAACGCCAGTCGAAGTCTGCGAAAGCCGCGATCCCAAGGGCCATTACGCCAAGGCCCGTGCCGGCGCGCTGCATGCGTTCACCGGCATCGGCAACGATTACCAGCCGCCCGCAGCCAGCGAGTTGACGATCGACACCTCGATTTGTTCCGTGATCGAGGCGACCGACGAGATCGAGCGAATGCTGGCGCGAACGGGCATTCTGTTCGACGAACTCGTCGATCTCGCTGCCAATATCTGAACTTCAGCTGACTTAGAGCTGACCTAGCTACCGCCGCTGATATGGGCTGTCGCGGGGCGCCAAAGGCCTTCTCATCCCCCCGGCTTTGGCGCTAAAAGGGCAGTGAAAGCTTGCCTTTGCGGCGCCTTTTTGCCGTTTTTTCCGCCGAAACAGCGCGTAAATCGCCGTTTCCTGTACGAGATCCCCCGAGAAACCACACAATGAAAACCACACAATGAATCGTATCGTTGCCCACGGACTGAAAATCGCCCCCGTTTTGTGCGACTTTATCGCCAAGGAAGCGACCCCCAACACCGGTATTTCGCCTGACGCATTCTGGGGCGGCCTCGCGGCCATTGTCCGGGATCTGGCGCCGAAAAATCGTGAGCTGCTCGCCTTCCGCGATACACTACAGGCGAAAATCGACGGCTGGCACCGCGCCCACAAAGGCAAGCCGTTCGACTTGAATGCATACACCGCATTTTTGAAGGAAATCGGCTACCTGCTGCCGGAACCGGCGACCCAGAAGGTCGAGACCGCCAACGTCGACGAGGAAATCGGGAAAATCTGCGGACCGCAGTTGGTCGTCCCCCTCACCAACGCGCGCTATGCCCTGAACGCCGCCAACGCGCGCTGGGGCAGTCTTTACGACGCGCTGTACGGCACCGATGCGATCGCGCACGAAGCCGGTGAGACCGGCAAGGGCTACAACAAGGCCCGCGGCGCCAAGGTCATCGCCAAGGCAAAGGCATTTCTCGACGCTGCCGTCCCCCTGGCAAGCGGAAGTCACACCGATGCGACCTCCTACAGCGTCATCGCCGGCAAGCTCGCGGTCAAGCTGAAAAGCGGCAACGCCACCGCGCTGAGCTCGAACGCGCAGTTCGCGGGCTATCAGGGCGATCCCGCCGCACCGACCGCGATCCTGCTGGTCCACAACGGGATGCATGTCGAAGTCAAAATCGACCGCAGCCATATCATCGGCAAGGACGATCCGGCCGGCGTTGCCGACATGGTGCTGGAATCGGCCGTCAGCACGATCCTGGACATGGAAGACAGCGTCGCGACGGTCGATGCCGAAGACAAGGTGCTGGTCTATCGCAACACGCTCGGCCTGATGAACGGCACATTGTCCGCCGAATTCGAGAAGGGCGGCAAGACACTCACGCGCGCGCTCAACCCCGACCGCGTCTACAAGACGCCGGACGGCAAGGAACTCAAGCTGCATGGCCGCAGCCTGCTGTTGATGCGCAATGTCGGCCATCACATGTTCACCGACGCGGTGCTCGACGGTGCCGGTGAAGAAATTCCCGAAGGACTGCTCGATGCCGCCATCGCCGGCCTGCTGGCCATCCACGATCTCAAGGGCGGCTCGAAAACACGCAACAGCCGTACCGGCTCGGTTTACATCGTGAAGCCGAAGATGCATGGCCCCGACGAGGTCGCGCTGACCTGCGAACTGTTCGCCCGGGTCGAGAAGATGTTGTCGTTGCCTGAGAATACCCTGAAGGTCGGCATCATGGACGAGGAGCGCCGCACCACGGTCAACCTCAAGGCCTGTATCCAGAACGCCTTGAAGCGTATCTGCTTCATCAATACCGGCTTCCTCGACCGCACCGGCGACGAGATCCACACCTCGATGGAAGCCGGGCCGATGATCCGCAAGAACGACATGAAGGCCCAGCCGTGGATCAAAGGCTATGAAGACTGGAACGTTGATGTCGGGCTGATCGACGGCCTGCCCGGCCATGCCCAGATCGGCAAGGGCATGTGGGCCGCGCCCGACATGATGGCGGACATGCTGGCACAGAAGATCGCACATCCGCAGGCCGGCGCGACCACCGCATGGGTGCCCTCGCCGACCGCCGCAACCCTGCACGCGCTGCATTATCACCAGGTCAACGTGCAGGCGCGCCAGCAGGAACTGGCCAAGGGCGGTCCGCGCGCCAAGCTGTCCGACATCCTCACCATTCCGGTATCGCAATCGAACTGGGCACCTGACGATGTGAAGCAGGAAATCGACAACAATTGCCAGGGCATCCTCGGCTATGTCGTGCGCTGGATCGACCAGGGGGTCGGCTGCTCCAAGGTGCCTGACATCCACGATATCGGCCTGATGGAAGATCGCGCCACGCTGCGTATTTCGAGCCAGCACCTGGCGAACTGGCTGCATCAGGGCGTCATCACGAGGGATCGGGTGATGGAATCGCTGAAGCGGATGGCGATTGTGGTGGATGGACAGAACAAGGGCGATCCGCTGTACCGGCCGATGGCGCCAGGTTTCGACGGCGTCGCCTTCAAGGCCGCCTGCGATCTCATCTTCAAGGGACGCGAGCAGCCGAACGGCTACACCGAATACATCCTGACCGCACGGCGCAGGGAAGCCAAGGCGGCGGGTTGATCGCATCCTCCTGTCCCCGTTTTGTCCGGTCGCTTTCCCGGAACGTGTGACGTTCCGGGAACGCTTCAATTGCCTGACCGTTGGAAGGCCATCTCAACGCAAGGGAGATGGCCATGGATTGGAACAGGATTGAAGGCAACTGGAAGCAGTTCAAGGGCGCCGCGAAGGAAAAGTGGGGCAAGCTTACCGACGACGATCTCAATGTGATCGAGGGCCGCCGCGAGCAGCTCGAAGGTAAATTGCAGCAGCGCTACGGCTTCGCCAGGGACCAGATCCACCGGGATGTCGACGACTGGTTCAGAACGCTGAAGTAAATTGCCCGATCGGATCAGGCAGAAGCCCCGGCAGTCGCCGGGGCTTTTTTGTCGGAAGTGCAAGGGGTCACTTTTTCGTGGCGCCCCGGGTAAGGCATTCCCGAGACCAGCCAAAACGCGCGCCTAAAACACAGTGATATATTTCAGCAGTGAAATGACGCCGAGGACGATTACGACGACGCGCACGATTTGCTTGGCGCGGCCGTCGAGCGGCAACAGGTTGACTAAATAGAGAATGAGAATAACGACGAGAAATGTAACAAGTGCACCTACTAGCATTCGAAATCCCCCTGGTAGACGCGAAAAGAGAAGGTCGTACGGCGTCAAACCTCAACGCGAAGCAGGCGCCCCCGGTTCCACGCGAGGAACTGCCTGCCCGTCGTCTGCCCGAAAATGCGGCATTGCGGCCGTCCAGACGGCCATAACGGCAGGGTTGCTGTCTAAATATTTACTCTTTTTTGTCTAAGTGACCGAAATTGCCGGGGGGCCAATCCATGTTGAATCGTCTGACGGTGTCGTCGCTGATCCAATCGGTTGTCGTCCTGATGTCGACCTGCATGATGGCCCTGCTCTGCGTCAGCGCCTGGAACTCCTGGGAACGCCTCACCGTGACGAGCCGGATTTCGGTGGTTGCCGACGCATCATCGAATTTGTTCAAGGCGATGCATAATCTGCGCAGTGACCGCGCGAGCACCATCCGCAGCCTGAACGAGGATGCGTTGGTGCAACCGGACATCGGGAAATACCTTCGCGACGGTCGCGATGCCGAAATGCCGGCGATGCGCGCCGCGGCCGCGGTGCTCGACGCCGTCGAATTCGCCGATCAAAAGACGCTGGTTCCGGAATTGACCCGGCTGATAGAGACGATGACAGCGCTCGAAGCCGAGTCATGGGATGCGATGCACAAGCCCAAGGCCTCGCGTCGCCCGGGCATCGCCAAGGAATACGCGGAAACCACGGCGGCGTTGCTCGATACCATGGACAAGGTATCCGTCCGGCTCGCCGCGGCCGTGAACCACAACGACGCGGTGATCGATCAATGGCTGATGATCAAGCAGGTTGCCTGGCTGCTGCGCAACGCGGCCGGCGAAACATCGCTGATGATATCGACCGGGCTTGGGGTCGGCCACGTCGCACCCGACGCGCGACAAACCTATACCAAGTACCTGGGCCGCATCGAGACGGCGTGGGACGCGCTGGAGACCGTGGCGGCCGGAACCCAGTTGCCGCCGCGCTTCGTTGAGGCGATGACGGAAGCGAAGACGGCTTATTTTGATTCCCGATATCTGGAACTGCGGGATCGATTGCTTAACGCCCTCGTGACCGGTGAAAAGCCCGAAATGTCGGCCAGCCAGTGGAGCCCGTACACCGTTGGGCGCATGCTTGCCGCAGTCACCGTCGCCGAACGCGCGCTGGACGCCGCGAGAGAATACACAATGGCCCAGCACTCCCTGGCCAAACGTTCACTGGCGCTGCAACTGGTGCTGCTGGCTTCCGCACTTGCGTTGACCGTCGGCACCATGATCGCCGTCACGCGCCGCGTCATCCGGCCGTTGCACACGATGCGCGACGCCATGTTGAAAGTCGAGGCCGGCGATCTGACCGTCGATACCGGATATGCGCAGCGCCGGGACGAGATCGGGGCACTGGCCGGCGCGCTGGAAACCTTCAAGCAACAGGCCGTCGACAAGCTGCGCATCGAAGAGCAGGAACGCGAACGCAACGCCGGCGCCGCCGCGCGTCAGCGCAGCATCGAAGCCTATGTCGGCGAATTCGAGAGCGCGGTGCGCCGGACGCTGGACCAATTGGGCGATGCTTCCGGCCAGATGCGGACGACTTCGGCCGGCTTGTCGGAGGTCTCCAGCCAGACCAACGCGCGCGTTCAGATTGCGGAGCGGGCGTCCGGCGAGGCTTCGATGAGCGTCGACAGCGTGGCTTCCGCATCGGTCGAACTGAGCGCATCGATCGACGATATCAGCCGGCAGGCATCGCACGCCGCCGGCATCGCCGGTCGCGCGGTCAATCGGGCGCGGGAAACCGACGACACCGTCCAGGGGCTGGCGAAAACGGCGGCCCGGATTGGCGAAGTGGTCGGGCTGATCAATTCCATCGCCGCCCAAACCAACCTTCTGGCG
>Ga0210400_10004672_pt1 | contig 11794 bp, 15 predicted proteins | sample IncBWH26MmetaG_FD_155456 | JGI IMG/M metagenome (GOLD analysis project Ga0210400, IMG submission 155456) | Forest soil microbial communities from Barre Woods Harvard Forest LTER site, Petersham, Massachusetts, United States - Inc-BW-H-26-M | ecosystem: Environmental > Terrestrial > Soil >...
TTTCGCTGCCACAATTCGGAGCCATTGGAAGACGTGGATGGCCGGGTCAAGCCCGGCGAAAATTGCCTCTCGCGGGGCTTGAAAACACCAAGTATAAAGCCATCTTTCGAGCGTTTCTGCCCCCACTCCCCGCGCCGGGGATACAACGGGGGATACAATGGAGCCTTGGAGAGTGGCACGGCAACCGGATGTATCATGGGATTCGCAGCGCGGGCGACTTGTTATCAACTGGCGTATCCCGGCGGAACTACAACCGCTGCTGTCCCGGCGCGTATGCAAGCGCATATCCCGCAATGGCGACTGGTATCGTGATCGTTTTGCCAAATCCACGACGCCGGAGCAAGCCGCCCGCCTGAAGGCAGAGAGACTGGCGGAGTACCACGCGCTGCTCGATGCGGCCCGGTCGCGGCTCGGCACGCCGGAGGGACAGCGGGAAGCCTGCGAGGTGATACAGCGTGCCATCGAGGCCGCGTCCGAGCGCTGGCGCACCGTCACGGAGCCGACGGTACTCGCCGAAATTGGCCACCTCAACGATCAGGCCAGCTTGCTCGAACTCGGCCGGCGGCTCGGCGTGCCGGTCAATCTTCCGGTTGCGCCCAAGGTCTATACGTTCACGCAAGCCATCGACGACCTGTGGATTCCCAACCGCCGACGCCACGGCAAGGCGGCCGACGACGCCACGGTGAACCGCTTGATGCGCAGTAAGATGGCGCGCCTGATCGCCTATCTCGGCCACGACGATATGGCCAAGGTCACTCGCGACGATCTGGAAACCTATTTCGACACGAAGTTTCCGGGTGCAGCGGTCGGCACGCTCCGCGACCATATCATCCAGACTAAAGCGCTGTTCGCCATCGCCGCTGAACGCGAAAAGATCGACAGCAACCCGGCGAAGCGGCTGCGCTACTCGAAAGACAATGACAACCCCGGCCGTCCTTTCCAACCGTCGGAGCGCAACGCCATTGCGCGGCTCGCATGGCAGGAGTCCGACGACGAGACGGTCAAATGGCTATGGTCGCTCGCGTGCATATACGGACCAAGGATCGCCGAGTTTGCCGAAGCCCGCTTGAAAGATGTCGTCGAGGAAGACGGCGTGCCGATCCTGTTTCTTGACCGGCTGCACCGCAAGGGTGCCGAGAAGACTCTAAAGACCACCGATTCCAAACGCTGGCTGCCGATCCATAGTGCGGTGCGCGCGCCGTTCATGGCGAGGGTGGAGGGGCTGCGAAAAAAATACGGCGAGGATGGCCCGTTGTTCCGCGACTTGCGCGTGTACGGCGGCCGGAGAAACAAGGCTGCGTCGATGCGGGCGAACGCATGGCTCGATGCGATGGTAGAGGCCGGCAAGATCACGATCGCCGATGCCGACAACAAAAGCTTTCACTCGCTGCGGCACACTGTCTCGACGATGCTGAAGGGCCGAAAATGGGCCGACTTCATCACCGGCCATGCCGCGCCGAATGTGAAGGGACGGGTATACGAGCACCCACCGCTCAATGAAGTCGTGGCGGATGTCGAGACATTGGACTGGCCATCAGTGGCCGGAGCCGGCTAATGACCTGCGGCATCATTCCGTCACCGCTGCGACCTTCGGGCGATGACAGCGCGGCGCGGCGGTGGGCGGGAACATCGCGGCGCGGCGGCAGTGGGTGCGCGCGGCGCGGCGGCGGTGCCAGGGTGTGCCGATGTCATCCTTCTTGCCATCCTGACCAGTCGGGAGCCGTTCGGAATTGGCGGAACCCCTCGCGTTTTATGCGGACAGCTTCGGACAAGAAAAAGACGACTTTTGAAGCCGCCCTTTAATTAACATTATGATTTAATTGTGAAATGTTGCCTTCACAAAGCGGTCACTTCCTGGAACTCTAACGCTAAGGTACCGCCTCAATAACGCCAAGATTTCCGCCAGTTCTTTCGGCCATGTCATGATTTTGGGCTTTTTTGTCATCCTGACGGCCGACCAGAACCGCCGACACTGCGCCGTGAATCATTTCCGTCTCCGCCTCGCTCTCCGGGAAAAGATGACCGTAAATGTCCATCGTCATGCTCAACGTGGCGTGACCGAGCAGCTTCTGCACCCGCTTCGGCCGCAAACCCGCCTCGATCATGATCGAGGCATAGAAATGCCTCAGACCGTGAAAGACGTACTTGTAGCGGCCGTCTTCCGATTTCATGCCAACGTCGTCCAGCAACGGATACCATATCTGATCGAGTAGGCCGCGATGAGACATCGGCTTCCCGGTCAGAGTGGGGAAGACCAATGCATCGGGTGTCGTGTCCGGGCAAATCTCCCTCCACCGGCACAGGTCTTCGACAACGTCGGGAGGGATGAGGAGATCGCGGTAACTGCTATCGGTCTTCGGGCCTGCGAGTAGCCCATCTGCATCGAGGCCGTGCATGACACGAATGAAGCCATCGGTGAGATGGACGTACTTCCACAGCAGCGCTCGCAACTCCTCGGCGCGCATGCCGGTCGCGACATCGAGGACAATGACTGTGTACGAGCGCCAAATACAGAACGGCAGGTTTCCCTTTCCTCGCCGACGACGAGCCCGATCAGGAATTGCCGCGTCCAGCATTGCCCGAATATCCGATTTATCGGGTATGTCGACACCGATCTGCAAAGGAGGTTTGGCGCGATCAATTCCGTCCATGATGACCGACTCGGCCGGGTTGCGCTTCATGAGTCCTCGGCGGCGGGCATCCTTGAGAATGCTTTTGAAGGCAGCGAAGGATCGCTTGGCAGTGTACGCTGGCTTGATCTCCCTCAAACGAAGCCAAATGGCATCACAGATTGGGCTCGTCAGCCGCGAGAGTTTGAAATCAGCTAATTCGCCGCGCCAACTGTTTGGCTGATCCGGTGGGATGGTGAGGGGCGCGAGATGAACGCGCAGATACACCTCGTATGTCACTTGGCTCGATTTGGCATTCTTATTAATTCGCTTTCGATCCAGCCAGAATTTGCCGGCGGTCCCGAATGTGACCGACTGACTGTCCGGCACATGAGTCCCGTCTTCGAGTTCGCCCCTGACTTCGACTTCATGCGCCTTGGCGGCGCGCTTGCGCGTGAAGGTCTTCTGCCGCTGCTTCCCATCGGCATCGTCCCACTGGCAGACCCAGGCCGTGCGGACGCCGTCTTTGCTCTCCCATTTGCGTTCCCGAACAGACATTGATCATACCTTCTTCGAGTTGTTTCATGAGTTTGCTGATCGGACATCCGGCAAAAGATCGCGCCGCCGAGCACATAGCCCGCCGACAAAGGCTGGCTTGAGCCCAACCCACGTTAATCCTCCGCTCCACCATGCGCGGGCTATCGACTCGTATCCGTCATCCTCGGGCTTGCCGCAGACCATCGGCCGCGACACGCCGAGCGGCGGAAGACCGGCCGGCGGCGCGTCATAGCGCGGCACGACTAACCTCCGCCTTCCGCCGGAGCACAGGTTCCTGCGGCGGCCTGAGACGGTAATAGAGCATGTATATGCGTGTTTGGCAATACGTATATTACATACTCCTCTCCACCCCGCCGCCAAACCCATTCGGGGTCATGTTGCCCTATGAAGCCAACGAATAGCCGTGTAAAGTCAACGATTTTCCGCAGTTTGACACTTGGCAAACTCAACGCTTTTCCGCAGTGGGGATCTCGCAAAGTCAACGCTTTTCCGCAACGTTAAGCTTGCGAAGTATATAGACTATATCGCAAATCACGAAGTCAGCGCTTTTGCGCACGGTTTATTCACGCGCATACCCCCTGGAGGATCGCGAGCAGCGTTTCGCGCCTTCCATGCCCTCGCAAGCTTGCGACCAGGGTCGGAGCCCCGCTCAATGCCGAGCCGCCCGCGCGTGGTTTGGACTCACCCAGGCGGAATTGTGTTCTCTGGCGGAAATCGCGCTATCCACCGTCAAGAATTTGAAGCCGGGATACGCCAATCACACGTCGCGAGCATCAGGCCGCTTCAGCGGGCTTTCGAGCAAGCGGGCGTTACTTTTCAGATGGACGACGAGGGAAAGGCGCTCGGAATTTCTGTGTCTCCGACTGACTATTGGCGTACATACACAGGTATGCTCGACCAACGAAACCCGGGGAGACCGAAGAAACCTGTAGGATAGCTTTCCTGTTCTCAGTCTCTAATCGAGACCGAAATGCCGCAATAGCATCCGTTTGCTGGCGACGAGTCGGTTCCCGATCTTCTTAACCGGCAATCGACCATCCGCTGCCCATTGGAAGACCTTCTTCTCGTTCATGTCAGAGAAGCCGAGGTGAACGAGGTATCGGGCGATCATCTTGGCACCGTCGAGTATCTGGCCCGCGTAGGCTTCGTTATCGGGGACGCCAGAGTTGAGGTCGGTCATAGCGCAATCGGGTTGGTATTTGTCATTTCGAGTGCTCTCCAGTCGTTGTCTCACCGTCGTGGTGACTCCTGATCCGGCGAAGCATCCATTCGGGAGGCGAGATGAGCGGGAAGTCGTCTTCGAGATCGTCAATCGTCTCAGTCGCGCTTTCCGGGGTCTGATCGACGTTGCCGGTGAGCCCCGCAACGAGCCGATCGTGAAAGGCGTGCACGACAATGTCGAAGACCGCATTCCGAACGACATCAGAACGGGCCAGAGAGCGGTCCAGTCCGTGTCCTACGAACTCGTCGCCAATCGCGAACATAACTGCCTTCGTCACCGTCTTGGCATCTCGGATCAGGTTCCCGACAACCCACTCGATCACTTCTCTTCCCGAATGGCCGTCCGGTTGCGGACGCGGTGATACCTGTTCTTCCCGGTCGTCTACGACCGGGACAACCAGACGAAGATGCGGCGGGGAACGGCGGCGTCTCATTGACCGCCTCCGACAATATCGGCAACGACAGCGACAAACTGCTCTCGGACATCGAGCACACCCCGGATCAGCTTGGCGCGCTTGGCAAAAATCTGTTGATTAGACTTGCTTTGCGCTGCATCCAACTCGGTCAGATCACGGCCGAGACGAAGTAGGGTGTCGAACATGTCGTCGCACGCCTTACTCAATACGAACGAGTAAAGTCTTGACGCCTTGTCGTCCCGTTCCTCTGCACCGAGTCGCTGAACGAAATTGTCGAGCACGATCCGCCGCAAAATCGCGACCATCACCGGCACCCGTTCCGGCGCGCACACAATCGTGTTGTCGACCACCGCCACTTCCCGACAGTTGGCCGGCATTGTCGTCGTCGACAGAATGCCGAACGCGGCTGCTTCCCGTATTTGATTGCCCCGCAAGACGCGCGTGTACGAGCTACTCCATCTACTGACAGCCTTGCTCTCGATGATGATCTTGCCAGCGGTCTCGCCATTGTCGGTTACGACTTCCACCAGCACGTCGGCACCGCGAACACCTGGGCCGACACGGCTGACCCGGTCGAGCGGCGCGACATCGGACAGGATGGCCGCGATCTCGTCGTGAAGCGATTTTTCGGCGGGCGGGCCGACAGCGTGAGGCGGTTTTGCCTGGACGCGCCGGGTCAGGTCCGACAGTGCGGTTTCAAGCTTCAGCTTCTCGGTCGCATGCTCGAGCTTTGCCGCCTGGAAAGCCGCATCGAACCGCTTGGCACCGGCCTCCCGCTCGGCGGCGACTTTCGCCGTAATCATTGCCTCCCGATTCGCGCGAAGCAGTTCCACCTTCCGACTCATGACTGCTGTAGCGTCGCTGACGGCTTTCGTGATATCGGCCTTCGCCTTGCGCTGGGCCTGCTGCTGCTCGCGCGAGAACTGCTGTCTCAGCATAGCCTCCAAGCTGGCATCCCGCCGCTTTTCCTCTGCCTCGACGCGCCGCTTGACCGAAAGCACGGCCGATGGTGCGATCGGAGATAGACAGTATGGACAAAGCTCCTGGATCGAACCGATTTGGCGATGGCCAGCGTGTCCGTTCTGACGAAGCGTGGAGGTGCGGGTCGGCATTGCAGGCAATCCTGTATATTCGGTGGCAATACCTCATTTATGGGGATTTACCCTCGCTGTCAATCCGAAAAATGGTTACCATGCAGACCTATCGCCGGCTGGGAGATCGCGCACGGTGACGGAGCAGGTCGATCGCGCGTGGCAGGATCGAGCCCGTGGTCTGTTGCGCGCCGAACTCGCCCGCCGGGGCATAGGGTTCAGGGAATTGGCCGAGCGGCTGAGGGAGATCGGTATCGTCGAAACGGAGAAGAACTTGTCCAACAAAATCTCTCGTGGCACCTTCTCTGCGGCATTCCTCCTTCAATGCATGAGTGTCCTGGGAGTCCGAAACATCCGCTTGGGCGATGACGATAGCTGAGAAAGGCGTTTGATTGAGCGGCAGCGCAAGCGCCGCTCAACGGACCTGTTCGACCGCCAGTGAGCCTGTGGGCAATGGACGCAGGAGATCGGGTTCGTTGCCGGTCTGCTCCAGCCATCCCGACCACTCCGATCGGTTCAGCACCACCATCTGCCGATCATGGATCGGCGCGACATCCTCGCTCGGATCGACCGTCAGCAGCGTGAACGCTGCGTCGCCTTCAGGCATCGGACGCCATAGGCCAGCGAAGCAGAACCAGGGCTCGCCGACTTTCGTGAACTTCCACTTCGACTTGGGCGATTTCGATCCGGTGAACTCGTAGAAGAATGACGCTCGCACGAGACATCGGCCGACCGGAAAGCGCCCCTCTTAACGAAAATTGATAATCGGTGGCCGCTTCGGCCGAGCCGGCGGGAAGCCCCATCGGAGTTCGCTGAACTCGTTCGACCCGTCTTCGAGACGACGGATCACCGGGGCGCGGTCGGTCGGCCAGATATCATCGCGCGGCTGGAGGTTAGGGATCGCGTCGGGCCATTTCACGGGGATGCGGGTCTGGGAGAATGCGGCGAGGTAATCGTCGTAATCGACGTGATTTCCGTAATCGTTGCACATACACAGACCCGCAGTAGAGAAATCTCCGAAGGCATGCCTTGGTAAATGCAGTTCACCGTCAAAAGGTGAAGGTGCGGTTTTCGAGACCGTCTTCTTCCACTAGATAATCGTCCACAGTGATAAAGGCCCTTCCAAGATCGTTCAGTTCGACGAGAAGACGATAACCATCGACTTCGCCGCCTCTCGAAATGGGCTGAATACCATCAGGTGGAGCGAAATATTCAGAAAAAGGCATAGAATAGAACGTCTCACCAGTTTCTTTATCATGCCACATATAGCATTCGTTCATCCATTCGTTTTCCATAAAATTTTCCCATGCCGTTTCGTCCATACGGAAATCAGCCCAAGGAAGCAAATGTGCGAGTAGCTCTTCAAAAGATAAGCCCGGCCCATAGGTCATAGGCCATTGCTGGCTCTCAATATCGTTTCTCGTATCGCAACCAATTTCGACTGCAAAGCGCGGCAGCGATTTGTTGACCCAATCGTCAAATTCCACGTACACGACTTCGCCGCTCGCGACGAGGTCAATCCATTTCCGGTCAAGGCGAAGCCTGTTAAGCCTCTGTGTGTATGGAGGCGGTTGCGTCAGAGCCTTTAGTTTGGGAAGACTTTCCTCCGACAGAATATTTTGTTTCGGTACGTCAATCCGCCAGTCTTTTCCAGTTCGCCTGACGTTATCTTTCGATATGGCTTCCCAATAAAATACATCCTTATCTACATCGTATAGCGCTACGATGACAGGCAATCGATGTCGAACCCAATATTCGACGTGCTTATCGTTAGATCGAAAGATGATTGATTTATCGTTTGTCTTGGCGAAATAGCTTAGCCCTGATTTGATCTGTATGCCTATGAGAGCACCGAGAGCCTTGTCGCCCTCGGCTATTTCAACATGAGCGTCAATGCCAAAGTCTTCAGTCGGCTGCTCCCTGAACAGCCAACCAACCCGAGCGAAAAACTCGCCGAGCTTATGAACGCCAATCCGCTCTGTTCTCTGAGTGCGAGCCATATCGATCATTTTAGGCTACCGGTAGATTACGCAACCGAATTCGCTTCGGATGCTGCGCTGCCCAACATAGCGGCGCGCTTCAGCTATATGGCACGCCCCGATGCACGTCGATCACCGGCTTGTCCTCGCACTCTGCGGTGACATCCGCTACCGACCATCGAATAGCCGCTTCATCGCTTTCTGCAAGCCGGACTCCATTGCTCTTCCGATTCCTCTCGCAGAAGAGACGGCGATGATCCCGCCGGGAACGGTGAGCAGCAGCAAAATGGGATGATCCCACGGCGCAGCGCCGAAGCCGACCAGTGTCCCGATCCAGATCGGGGTATTGCCACTGTCAAGGACACCTTTGAGCGAGATCGAGAATGGTGGCGAATGCTCCATTACGATCTCTTGGTCGAGGAGGTAATCGACGATGGACGGGTTCTCCAGGTGGTCGTCGCGAGGAATACGGAGGAATTCCGGCTCGGCCCCGTCGCGTAAACACAGATCGAGGAGCCCGCGAATCTGATGGCGATTCGGATAATCCGGCTGTTCCGGTTGAAGCGGTCTGAATGCCTTGATGTTTTCGATATCTGCGCGGTCAATCATAGCGTCCGTTCGGAACCAAGCGAACGCGATACCCGGCTGCTCCTCGTCACCGCGCGGGCCGCTAGGTGACCGACGCCTCAACCCGCCGAAGCCCCTGACATCCTGCGGCTCGAAATACATTTCAGTTCGGATCACGCGCATCCGGCGTCCCCGCGTCAGTCGGTATCTCGATGCGGGAGCACCGCAGCAAGATCACCTTCGATGTCGATGTCGTAGTGGCCTGCTAGGAGAGCTACCTGTTGGCCGACCGTGGCCCGCAGCACTCCCAGCGCTGCGAAGAAGCCGACCCCGATACTTCGATGGTCAGGTCGGTCGAAGAAGCGAAAATCCATATTCTCGTCATCGTGAAACCGGCGACAGGCTTCGCGGATGGCGCGGATCGGCACGGCTGCAAACGATTTCGCGCCGAGCCGTCGCAACACGTCGGTGCATTCGTGGCGAATCTCGTGCAGCGGATGGTGCACCTGAGACGGGACTTCGAGGTCGTATGGGTTGCAGAGAACACGTCTATCTTCGAGGAAGACCAGGAACCCGCGCACCGCTTCGTGTTCGGCCGGGCCCGGATCAGCCCATTGAAGTCCACCGAACGGCGTGCCGATTCCTGTGCTGCGCCGCGCCGTCGCTGCGGTGACCTTCTCGGTCTTCCGAAACCATCCCCGCATTTCAGTACCTCGCGGTCAGGGGTCGAGCGATCACGCGGCTTCTTCACACTCCAGAGCCGGCGCAAATGCCGATATTACCGTCGATATCCCCGTGCGGTCTTTCATCCACTCCATGAAAGCGTTGCACTCGTCATCGTTCGCTCGCAGAAGGCGGATCGGCCCCGGTTTGACATCTGCGGATTTCCACTGACTCTGATCACCCTCTATCTGAAAAGTGAGTCCAGAAATCGCGCAGTACGCCAGCAGATGATCTCCGAATTGAATGTACCTGATCCACACGGTTTGCGTGATTTCAGCCAAATCGATGAAGTGATGCTTCGATATTATAAGTGACAAATCGCCCGGAATGCCCTCAATGATTTCGCTGGCTCGATGAATCTCCTCGGAGTTCTGCTCGATCTCATCCATCAGAAAGGCGAAGTCGGTCGGGGCTCCGGCTCTCTTCAATAGGCCGGCGAGCTTCTCGCAGACATCCAACCACCGTTGGCACCGCTCTGCTCGAAGGTCGGTCGAGGTATGTGTGAGGGCAAGCCGCGACCTGCCGGGCAGAGACCTAGCTTGAAATTCGACTTCGGCGTTTCCCAACGAAAATGCCAAATACAAACGAGCTAGATTTACCCACCGTTCTGCCGTGTGCTTCTCCGAGTACAAATCCTTCGCCTGTCTGAATTTTATTTTCTTTGCGGCGCTGATAATGAGGGCGAACTGATCGCACGTAACCATCAGTTTGAAATACTGCGTCGGCACCCGAATGCCCGGCAAGATTAGCTGGCCTTGGAAAACCGCCGGCTCCGCAAAGGTCGGATGGCTTACCCAAAGAGTGCACTCGTCTGCGGGATTGGGTTTGATAGTGATCGTGCCACCTTTGGAAGAACTGTCGGTCGTCGGCAGGCGTATGCCGAACCGTTCCTCGTAGACGGTAAAGTCGATGATCCGGGTCTTTTCCCGCAGTCCAAGGAAAATATCGGCAACATCGTTCCAATCGGCGATGTCGCCTATTGTGAACGTGCCGCCGTATGGGAGCGCGTCAAACCCGAGTTTCTTGAGTTCGGCTTCTTTACGGGTGGAATACTCATGCATGTTCGAGCCGATCTCCTGGCGGAGCTTGTCGCGGAACGCCCCGCCTGTCGGTCGCAACACGACACCGTCCTCATCAATCGGGATTGAGATGGTCTTTCGATTGATACGGTCGCGGTTGCCGGCGGCTTCTTCTTTGCGGAGACGCTTTAGTATCCGCGCCAGAGTCGCACCAGTGATGTGGATAAGTACCGAATCTAAAAAGGTCAGTTCGTCGGTCGCTATCCTAAAAACATAAATGAAGGTCGGCTTGATCTCTTTGGCCAGACGCTCTGCGGCTGATAATCGTAGGGTAATTCTGGTGGTCGTCGCGAGTACCGTTTTGACCTGGGTATGACAGGACAGCGGCACCCGTCTGCTGTCGATGGGTAACGCGGCGACCTCTGCATCGAAGGGAAACTCGACGATGTAATCCCAGCCCGTGCGGTCACGGTTCGATTTATTGCAGACCAGTTTGGCGTCGACGCAGATTTCTTGAAACCGACTCTGTCCCTTTTCGCCGAGATCGTCAGCGTTCATCTTTGCGCCAAGGGGGTTTAATCCCCTGCCCCCACCATTTTCCGTCGTAGCAGCGAGCCCAGCACCCCCGCGCCGAACTCCCGTCGTATATGGGGAACAAGCTACCACAAGTTAAGGTTTAGCCCCTCGGGGATACGGCGTCGCTTCCCGTCATTGCGCGAGATTGGCAAGACGGGGTTGAAGGCGCGTGCTGAGCGCTTCGAGGCCTTCGCCATTATTGAGGTATCGGACATATCGGAGGTGCCGTAGGTCGAAGGGTATATCCGCGTCTGCCTGAGAAATCAGGATGACCTCCCTACCTAGCGTGTGTGCGATGCCGATCTCGTAGAATACGTTTGGGTTCCTACCCGTGCAGTCGCAGATGACCACCTTAGATCGATCAATGAGCGAGACGACATCCTGGATCACAAGAGGATTTTCCCAGATATCGTCTGCCCTGCGACATCGGAGTCCGACCGCCTCTGCCGTGCGCTGTAGGGTGGCATAGACGGCATCGAAGCTCGGATGAAATGGCATCATGGCCGACATAAGGATCGGCTCGATATTCTCGTGCTCGGTTAACTGGAAGACCGTGGGTCGAGGGCGACGCGGTTGAGAGTTCCGCAGTAAAACTCGGTACAGATCAACATCCTTGACTGCCCAATGCGTACGATAAAACTCAAAATCGTGACCTATATCAAGTTCAGCGCAGAAACTTTGCAGGGCCGTATTTGGTATACTAGGAATATTAAGATCGTAGGTGTACTCAAATGCGATATTTGTTCCGGTAATTCTTGCGCGGGTGATCGTTCCGACGTGCGCAACCTGGTTATTTTGCCCAGAAGTTTCTTGGACAAACAGAGTGGGTAGCGCCATCAGCGCGGGAAAGTCGAGTTGGCCACCCGGCATGAATCTCGCCACCAATGGGGCGTCGGTGTACTCAAATGCGCGAGAGGCAAGGAAGGTGTCTCGGCCATCAGCCCATCCGGCCGCATTGACGATCAAGTTGAACATCTACATCCTCCGAGATGCTCGTAGCTGTCTGCGTGCGCGTTGCGCTGCGGCCATTTCCAG
>Ga0210400_10004673_pt1 | contig 11794 bp, 14 predicted proteins | sample IncBWH26MmetaG_FD_155456 | JGI IMG/M metagenome (GOLD analysis project Ga0210400, IMG submission 155456) | Forest soil microbial communities from Barre Woods Harvard Forest LTER site, Petersham, Massachusetts, United States - Inc-BW-H-26-M | ecosystem: Environmental > Terrestrial > Soil >...
CGCGAGGGAACGCTCCAGGTGAGCGTCACCTTGTCTCCCTTACGAGTCGCATGCAAATCCGTCGGCGGCTTCGGCAATTCCAGCGAAGGCGCCTCCGGCGGCCCAATCGAAGCGCAACCGCTTAGCCAAGCGAGCGCCCCCATCGTCAGCAACAATTTCCCCGTCGGAAGTTTCATGCCACCCAACACTGACCACAGCCCACTAATCACTGCCCACTGCTCTCACCCCTCACCCCGCCAACTCCCGCACCGCATCGCGGAAAACCTTGCTGTGCAAATCCACGTCATCCTTTTCCGTCTGCGGCGACATCAACGCCATATTGTGAAACGGCGTCAACAAAATCCCGCGATTCATCGCATACAGATGCATGAACCGCTCCAACTCGAAGTCCATTGCGTCATGCGCCTCCGTCCCATTCTTTGGAGCATCGCGGCCAAACATATATTCCGCGCGGCATCCCAGGCGGGTCACGTGCCATGGTAATTCGGCCTCCGCAATCGCCTTAGCCACTCCCAAAGTCCACAGCTCTGCCATGGGCATCATCCGGTCAAACGCCTCTTTGGTCAGAACCTTTATCAAGGTTGCGCGCATCGCCGCCAGGGACAAAGCATTTCCCGCCAACGTCCCGCCAATTCCGCCCACATCGCAATCTTCCAAATTTTGCGCCGCCGCAATCCGCTCCGCGACTTCCTGAGAAAATCCGTAAGCCGCTCCAGGAATTCCGCCCCCAATCGCCTTCCCGAACACCAGCACATCGGGTTCCAGATTCCCCGCCCGCGTATAGCCACCCGGTCCGGCACAAATCGTATGCGTCTCGTCGATAATCAGCAGCGCCCCATGCTTGCGCGTCAACTCGCGCATCGCGGGATGAAATCCCGGCGCGGCGTGGACGATTCCCACATTCGTCATCGCCGGCTCCGCCAGCACGCAGGCCACATCTCCCGCCGCCAGCGCCGCCTCCAACCCAGGCACATCGTTGAACTCGACGACGCGAGTCGTCTCCGCCGGATTCACCGGAGGCCCGATATTCCCCCGCCGCGCACCCGCCGCGCCGTCGCGACCAAGCGCGATGAAAGTTTCGTCCACCGTCCCGTGATAGCACCAGTTGAAAACCAGAATCTTCGCCCGCCCGGTAATCTGTCGCGCCAAGCGGATGGAGAATCGGTTCGCATCCGTGGCCGTCAGCGCAAACTGCCAGTACGGAAGCCCAAACCGCTTCGCCAACTCCTCGGCGACAAAAATGGAATCCTCACCCGGCAACATCAACGTAATCCCGCGCCGCGACTGCTCCTCCACCGCCTTCACCGTGGCGAACGGAGAATGCCCCGTCATCGCCCCGGTATCCCCCAGACAAAAATCAGTGTAACGATGCCCATCCACATCAAAAAAATGCGCCCCCTGGGCCTCCCTTACAAACGGAGGAAATGCCCCCGCCCACTTCACCATCCAATTCATGGGAACGCCCGCCAGCAACGACTTCCGCGCTCGCTCAAACAAGGCCTTGGCCTTCGGCCGTTCGTCCACGAACTTCTTCTGTTCGCGCACCATCAGGGAAGCAAGCCTCGTTCGATTAATCGTCTTCATGACGAGGCAGAATAACAGACCGTGCAGGAAAAGATAGGCCGCGGCAAATCCCTCGCGATGGGCGAGTCAGCCACCATTTGGATCCCTCGCCAAGATGTCGCGATCAAACCAAGCCTCAGGGCTGGTTAGGCAATAACGCCTCTTGATGCCAGACAAATCGTTGATTCTAAATGGAATACTGCGTGGAGACCATGACGCGAGAAAGATAAATAAAAAAGTGCTTGCGTTTTCGATAGTGTTGTAGTTAACTACATCACCAGAACTGCTGTGCGAATCTTTTGAGTTGGTACAGCAAACCAAGAAGGGAATTTAAGGAGAACCGAACATGAAATCACGCATCGCACTTTCCGTTGTATTCGTTCTGATGGCCGCCACCGCATTCGCAGCGGACACCACCACCACCCCGTCTGACGCGCAAAAGTCCTCCGTGGCTCCGGCGCCGTCCGAGGCGCAGAAATCCTTCACAACCATGAAAAGCCTGGCGGGAGAGTGGGAAGGCCCGGTCACCGTCCCGGAGGCGCCGGAGATGTCAGGCGGCAAGATGCACCTCTCGCTGCGCGTGACATCGAGGGGGAACACCCTGGTGCACGAGTTCCAGGAAGCAGGAACACCGTTGGATGCGACCAAATACGACCACCCGGTCACGATGCTTTATGTGGACGGAGACCAGCTCACGCTGGTCCACTATTGCGACGCGGGGAACCGGCCGCGCATGACCGGCAAGATGTCGCCCGATGGCAAGGTGGTCGAGTTCGAGCTCAAGGACATCAGCGGGAGCACGGAGATGCACATGCACCATTCCGTGTTCACCATCATCGACGCCAATCATCACACCGAGGATTGGACGTTCATGATGGGAGACAAGCCGATGCACGCGCACTTCGACCTTCAGCGGAAGAATTGACCGAAGCATATCTCGGGTAAGGGCTATCTGGGAAAAGATTATGGACCGTGAATGGAACGACAGTCAGCCGATTTACCGCCAGCTTCGCGACCGCGTCGTCGCCATGATACTCGATGGCGTGCTCAAGGAAGGCGATCCCTTGCCGTCCGTGCGCAATGTCGCGGCCGAATATCGGGTGAATCCGCTCACGGTTCTGAAGGGCTATCAGGAATTGGTCGACGAAGGGCTGGTCGAAACCCGGCGAGGTCTCGGCATGTTCATCAATGCCGGCGCGCGCAACTTGTTGCTGCGGGGCGAACGGCAGAAGTTTCTTGGCGAAGAATGGCCCAGGATCCACGCCACCATTCAGCGCCTCGGGCTGAAAGCGGAAGAATTGCTGCAGAACGGCGCCGGCGGCCAATCTTCGTCAGAGACTCCGTCAGGAACTAGCTCGAATCCCAAGAAAGAGGAGGGACTCTGATCCCATGCCATGCATAGAAGCACGTGGGCTCCGTAAGGCGTTCGGCACCACCATCGCGTTGGACGGCATCAATTTGCGTGTCGAAGAGGGCCGCATTCTCGGAATGATCGGCCCCAACGGCGCAGGCAAGACGACCGCGCTCAACGCAATTCTCGGCCTCACGCCCTTTCAGGGAGAGCTGAGAGTGCTGGGCCGCGACCCCTGGGCGGAGCGCGATCAGCTGATGCGCGACGTGTGCTTCATCGCCGATGTCGCTGTGCTGCCGCGCTGGATGCGGGTTTCGCAAGCGCTCGACTACGTAGCCGGCGTGCATCCGCGGTTCGATCGAGCCAAGGCAGAAGGCTTGTTGGCCAAAACCACCATCAAGCACGCGAGCAAGATCCGCCATTTATCGAAGGGCATGGTGGCACAACTGCACCTCGCTCTGGTGATGGCGATCGATGCCAGGTTGCTAGTCCTGGATGAGCCGACGCTTGGGCTTGACATCCTGTTTCGCAAGCAGTTTTACGATTCCCTGCTCAATGATTACTTCGATCGCAGCCGCACCATTCTGGTCACAACGCACCAGGTGGAAGAGCTGCAGCACATTCTTACCGACTTGATGTTCATAGACCGCGGCCGAATCGTGTTGAATTGCAGCATGGACGAACTCGAGTCGCGCTACGTGGAAGTGACGGTGAATCCGGACCGGGTCGCCGCGGCACGCGCGCTCAAGCCGATCTATGAGCGCAATGTGTTCGGGCGTAGCGTTCTGCTCTTCGACATAAAGCCGGATCTCGGCGCCAATAAGATTGTCGATCGTCCGCAACTCGCGGCGCTGGGCGAAGCCCGCACGCCCAGCATTGCCGACTTATTCATAGCGGTGGTGGGCAACCAATACGCCGCACAAGGAGCGGCTCAATGAACACTCAATCGAATGCCATGACTGAGTCTTCTATCCAGTCGCAGGGAACAGCGCCCACGGCCGTGTCGCCAGCTCGAGTGATGTACTGGTCGATTCGACGCGAACTTTGGGAGAACCGTTCCATCTACATCGCGCCGCTGGCCGCCGCCGGCCTGTTCTTGTTCGGTTTCGTGATCAACCTGGCTGGCATGCGGCGCCACATCGCCGCATCGCTGCTCGGCCCAGGCCAACAGCGCGACTTGCTCATGACGCGATACGAACTATCGGCGTCACTCATCATGGGAACAGCTCTTATAGTGGGAATTTTTTACTCTCTCGATGCCCTCTATGGCGAGCGCCGCGATCGCAGCATCCTTTTCTGGAAGTCGCTGCCGGTTTCCGACCTCCTGACCGTACTCTCGAAGCTGGCCATTCCCATCGTGATCCTGCCGCTTCTCAGCTTCGCCATCACCTTGGCAACGCAATTCATCATGCTCGTATTGGCCAGCGTAATGCTGCTGGGCAGCGGCGCTAACATCGCCGCCCTATGGACACAGGTGTCGTTCCCGCAAGTGTCCGGCGTGTTGCTCTATCACCTTCTGACAGTTCATGGTCTCTACTACGCCCCAATCTACGGCTGGCTGCTGATGGTTTCAGCATGGGCACCACGCGCTCCATTTATCTGGGCGTTCTTGCCGCCGTTCGTGATCTCCGGAGTAGAGAAGATTGCCTTCAACACTACGTATTTCCTCTCGCTGCTGGAGGAGCGCCTGGTGGGGGGACCGGAAAGCTCGATGGCTGCGAACGACCACGCGAAGGATTGGACGGGAACACTCATTCCCCACCATTTTTTTGGCACGCCCGGTCTGTGGATTGGGCTGGCCATCGCAGCGGTATTCCTCGCTGTAGCGGTCCGTCTGCGCCGCTATCGGGGACCGATCTAATCGCATGCAACATGATTCAAACGCTCGAATAAGGAGAGACGAAGATGAGCACCACTGGAGTGAACAAACGGATTGCAGAAGCGTCGCCGCTTTTTAAGGCCAGAATCACCGCTATCTTTTATTTGGTCACCATACTGGCGGGAGGAGTCGTTCTGTCCTTTCACGGCAAGTTGGGTTTGGGCTTCGACATCATTACGGCCGCTTGCTATGTCGCTGTGACAGCTGTCTTCTATGAATTAAGCCGGTGAGCCGCGAGCCTCTCGGCATAGGGTCTGCAGCGTTAACGTCGAGTCTAACCAGTCTGGTTCGGAGAAACGATTATGAGCACCGTTGTAATGACGGAACCCGCCACAGAAACATCGCCGCGTCTCAAAGCCAGAATCGCGGGCGCTTTCTCTCTCCTCACCATACTGACGGGAATATTCGCTCAGGGTTTCGTGAGCGACAGGCTTGTAGTCGATGGCGACGCCGCGGCTACGGCGGCCAACATCCTGGCGCACAGAGGCTTGTTTCAGTGGGGTTACGCAGTCTTCCTCATCGAAATGGCGTGCAATATCGCTATGACGGCTCTCTTCTATGACTTGCTCAAGCCGGCGGGCCGGAGCGTCTCGTTGCTGGCTGCGTTCCTGGGCTTCGCAGGCTGTGTCATCAAGACTTTTAGCCGCGTCTTTTTTATCGTCCCCTTGTTTATCTTGGGAGGTGCTCACTACTTGAGTGCATTCAGCGCCGAACAGTTGCAGGCGCTGGCGCTCCTGTTTCTTAAGGTGAATGACCGGGGCGCTGGCATGGCCTTGGTATTTTTCGGATTCTATGCACTCCTGACGGGCTACCTCATTGTCAGGTCCACCTTCCTGCCTCGCATTCTCGGTGTGTTGGCGATGCTCGGAGGTTTGGGATGGCTGACTTCCTATATCAGCCACTCGCCCACCGTTTGTTTCTCTACGTTGTCGCCTTGGCCCTTCTCGGGGCGCTGGCGGAGATCGTGTGGCTGCTCATCTTCGGGGTGGACGAACAGCGCTGGAGGGAGCAGGCGCGCGCGGCGGGAGAAGGGCGATCGTAACCCTTGCGTCCTTGTCCAAACGGCGCATTGAGGAGAAACGAGTATGCACGCAGCAAGAGCAAAGGAACAGATGGCAGAAGCGTCACCGCGTTTCAAGGCCGGAATTACGGGTGTCTTTTACTTGATCACCATCCTGACGGGAGGAGTCGTCCTCCTCTTTCAGGGCAGGCTAGGGTTGGTCGTCGACCTCATCGCAACCACTTGTTATATCGCCGTGACGGCCCTTTTCTATCGCTTAAGCCGGTGAGCGCGCGCCCTCTTTGCTCGCGGCATCTTGGGCCGCGGCGTGAACGCTTCACGATGGAAATTCGTTGAAAACAGATCTGGTAAGGAGAAACGATATGAGCACCGCCGTATTGACTAGTTCATTGCCCCGCCGTTGGCAGCTGAGTTCGGTTGCCAACACCGCGTTGGTAGTTGCCGCGCGCTCTTGGTTTGTTGTGACCGTCGTCGGCCAGTTGTTTTTCGCATTTGCCATAGCCAGCTTCTATACGCTCACGGCGCTGCGGGGCGATTACCACGGATGGAACTTTACCCATGGCTTTGTCCCCGGAGTCACCAAGGGCAACTGGGCGGTGGTCATGCACCTCGCCTCGGCCGCGGCCATCATGCTTGCCGGAGCGGCGCAACTAGTTCCCCAGGTTCGCAACCGTTTTCCCGTCTTCCACCATTGGAATGGCCGCATTTACATGCTGGCCGTGGTCACACTCAGCGCGGCTGGTCTTTATATGACCTGGTTCCGGGGCAGCGTTGGCGATCTTCCGCAACACCTTGGCGGCACCCTGAACGCCATCCTGATGTGGCTCTTCGCCGCCCTGGCGCTGCGCTATGCGCTGGCTCGCGATTTCAAAACTCATCGTCGCTGGGCCCTTCGCCTCTTCCTCGCAGTGAGCGGATCGTGGTTCTACCGCATCGGATTTTTCCTGGCCATTGTCCTCAACAAAGGGCCATTCGGATTTGATCCCGCGACGTTTACCGGCCCGTTCCCCACATTCATGTCGTTCGCCAATTACCTGTTTCCTCTGGCCGTTCTTGAAGTTTATTTCCTTGCGCAGGACCGCCCAGGCGCGCTGCGCCGCATGGCCACCGCCGGCTTGCTTTTTGTCCTTACCCTGGGCATGATCGCGGGACTGTTTGCCGTCACCCTGTCCATCTGGGTGCCTCAGGTCAAAGCCGCCTTCGATCCGCGCAAATCCATTGCCGAAACTCTCTCCGCCACCATCGCTTCCAGCGGCATCGACACGGCCATCAAGCAATACCACGAACTCAAGACCACCGCCCCCGCGACTTACAACTTCGATGAAGGCCAACTCAACGGTTTGGGTTATCGGCTCATTCGCGCCAATAATTTCAAGGACGCGATCCGCATTCTCCAGCTTAACGTCGAAGCTTATCCGCAATCCGGGAACGTCTACGACAGCCTTGGTGAGGCTTACATGGACGACGGCAACAAAGCGCTGGCCATCGCTAACTACAGGAAATCCCTGCAGCTAAATCCAAAGAACGGTGGCGCCGTCTCGATGCTTCAGAAACTCAACGCACCCTGAGCAGCGCGGATGCGCAGGAAATTGCCGTCTACATTGGATGGTCGCCGAAGCGCCAACTGCGGGCATACCGCCCCTACAATATTCTCACCCCTCATTCGTCTACATCTGTAGGTGAAGGACGTGGCAAGCCTGGACCTAATGGCACTCGAACAGGACCAGCGGATCTCCGAGGTGGTCACGCGGGAGCAATCTCGGCTGCGCAATTTCATTCGCCGCCGCGTACCCGACCCCCGCGACGCCGACGACATTCTGCAGGACGTCTTCTACGAACTGGTGGAAGCCAATCGCCTGCTCATGCCGATCGAGCACGTAACCGGCTGGCTGTTTCGCGTGGCGCGCAACCGCATCATCGATCTCTTCCGCAAGAAGAGGCCTGAGAACTTCAGCGATGCAGCCGTTACGCCCGACGATGAGGACGACGAACTATTGCAGTTCGAAGACTTGCTCCCTTCGCCCGATGCCGGACCCGAGGCGCTTTACGTCCGCAACCTGCTTCTCGATGAGCTCGAACTTGCGCTAGACGAGCTGCCCGAGGAGCAGCGCAAAGTATTTGTTGCGCACGAACTGGAAGGGCGCAGCTTCAAGGAAATGGCGGCCGAGACCGGCGTGAACGTGAATACGCTGCTCTCGCGCAAACGCGCTGCGGTGCTGCATCTGCGCGAGCGATTGCAAAATATTTACGACGAATTTACGAAAGCGTGAGGAACTGAATATGAGAAAGAAATGGTTTTTGATTCCGCTGGCGATTCTGGCGATTCCGCTGTTTCTCTTCATCGGTGGCGAACTGGTGATGCACCTGTGGAATTGGCTGCTGCCGCCGCTCTTCGGCTGGCGCCAGCTTACCTTCTGGCAAGCGCTTGGACTTTTGGCCCTCTGCCGGATCCTCTTCGGCGGATTTGGACGTCACAGTTCCAGTCGCTCCAATTTCCGTCATCGCATGCGAGAGCGTTGCGGGCGAATGACTCCGGAAGAGCGGGAACGCTTTCGGCGAGGCATTCGCGAAGGCTGGGGCTTCGGCCCACCCACCGGCGAGAGCAAGGGCGCCGGCGGCCCCGCGTAACCCGAGAGAGAGACCATGTGGGAGCGCGCGACTCGCCCGCTCCCACGGTTCCTGCCGATTCCTACAGAATATATCTCGACAAATCCTGGTCCTTCACAACATCCGTCAACATCTTCCGCACATAATCCGCGTCAATGATCACGTGATCGCCCTTGCGCTCCGGAGCATCGAAGCTCAACTCATCGAGCACCCGCTCCATGATGGTATGCAGCCGCCGCGCGCCGATATTCTCCGTGCTCTCGTTGACTCGAAATGCAAAGTGCGCAATCTCCTGCAGCGCCTCCGGAGTGAACTCCAGCTTTACTCCTTCAGTCTCCAGCAGAGCCGTGTACTGCTTCACCAAAGAAGATTTCGGCTCGGTCAGGATGCGCACGAAATCTTCCATAGTCAGCGACTGCAGCTCCACGCGAATCGGAAACCGCCCCTGCAGTTCCGGAATCAGATCGCTCGGCTTCGAGACGTGAAACGCTCCCGCCGCGATAAACAAAATGTGATCCGTGCGCACCATCCCGTAGCGCGTGTTCACGGTCGTGCCTTCGACAATCGGAAGAATGTCGCGCTGCACCCCTTCGCGCGAAACGTCCGGACCATGCCCGCCTTCGCGCCCCGCAATCTTGTCGATCTCATCCAGAAATACGATCCCCGAATTCTCTACTCGATCAATCGCCGTGCGGGTGACGTGATCCATATCGATCAGCCGCTGCTCTTCTTCCTGAATCAGATACTCGAACGCCTCGTTCACCTTCATCTTGCGCTTCTTGGTCCGCGCCCCAAAGATGTTCGGCAGCATGTCCTTGATGTTGATATCCATCTCCTCAACACCCTGATTGCTCATAATTTCAAACGTAGGAAAATTCCGCTCGCGGACATCGATCTCCACCTGCCGCTCGTCGAGCTTGCCTTCGCGCAATTGCTGACGCAATTTTTCCCGTGTCCGCGAGGAAGATTCCGCCAGGGCGGTATTTCCATCGATCACGACTCCGCCCGCAGTTGTCGTTTCCGCGGGCCGCGGCGGTGGAGACGGCGGCAGCAGAATATCCAGCAGCCGTTCCTCCGCATTCAACTCGGCCTTGTCGGCAACATCCTCAAGTTTCTCTTCGCGCACATTATCAATCGCAATCTCCACCAGATCGCGCACCATCGACTCCACATCCCGCCCCACATATCCAACCTCGGTAAACTTAGAAGCCTCCACCTTCAAAAACGGCGAATTCGCTAACTTAGCCAGCCGCCGCGCAATCTCCGTCTTCCCCACACCCGTCGGCCCGATCATGATTATGTTCTTGGGGATAATTTCCTCGGCCAGATCGGGAGTCAGTTTTTGGCGGCGGGTGCGATTGCGGAGGGCGATGGCGACGGCGCGTTTCGCGTCTTTCTGGCCGATCACGTGTTTGTCGAGTTCGACGACGATCTCGCGGGGAGTGAGTTCGTCGAGGGCGAGTTGCTCTTCTTCGGCGCTGCTGGGTAAGTAGATGGCCATAAATTCGTCGTTGGTCGTTGGTCGTTGGTCGCTCGCCGTATGGGGTTGATCCAACGACTAACGACCAGCGACTAACGATGCTTCACAATTCCTCAATCGTTACTGCGTCATTGGTATAGATGCACATTTTGCCGGCGATCTTCATGGCTTCTTCGGCGATTTTGCGGGCGGAGAGTTCGGTGTGGCGGGCCAGCGCTTCGGCGGCGGCTTGCGCGTACGGTCCTCCGCTGCCGATGGCCGCCACGCCGCCATCCGGTTCGATCACGTCGCCTTGTCCGCTGAGCAGGAAAGTCTGCTCTTTGTCGCAGACCAGCAGCAGCGCTTCGAGGTGACGCAGGAATTTATCAGTGCGCCAGTCCTTGGCGAGTTCGACGGCCCCGCGCCCGAGGTTGCCGTGATACTGCTCGAGCTTGGACTCGAAGCGGCTGAAGAGGGTGAAGGCGTCGGCTGTGGAGCCGGCGAATCCGGCGAGAATTTTGTCGTTGTACAGCCGGCGGATTTTTTTCGCGGTGTGTTTAATCACCGACTCGCCGAGCGTGACCTGCCCGTCGCCCGCGAGAACTACGCTGCCGTTGCGGCGGATGGACAGAACTGTTGTGGAACGTATCAGACGTTTCGTGGGCATGAGCGCAATCCTTGATTATAGCAGCGGGGGAGCGCTTCCCCTGCGATCGACAAGCGTCGGATATTAAGTCTGGATCACCCTGCATTAGCTATCCCCAAGCGTGCTCCGCTGATTGTTGTTTTTCAAGGATTCCCGCATAATCCCTGCATCAAGCGAAACGCCACAATACGAGGCGCCCGGCCTTCGCGGAGCCGAGCGCCCGCGCCCCATGAGCAGGCGACCGACGTTCGCATCGGCCGTATTGTTCGACTGTTGATGGAGCACGCAACGGTCGTGGTCAGCGGGACCAAGATCGCGCAGGAGATTTCCTCGAATCGTTTCGAGGTCTGGCGGCTGATTCAACAACTGCGCGGCCTCGGCGTCGACGTGGCCGGACATCCGGCTACTGGTTATCAGCTCAAATCCGTTCCCGATCTTCTTCTGCCTGAAATCCTGGGACCGTTAATTCGTGGCACCCTCTTCGACGCTCATATTCATCACTTCTACAAAATCGGATCCACCAACACCGTGGCCCTGGCTGCCGCTGCCGAAGGCGCTCCTGAAGGCAGCGTCTTTCTTGCCGAAGAGCAGACTGCCGGCCGCGGCCGTGGAGCGCACTCCTGGGAGTCGGCACGTTCGGCTGGCGTCTACTGCTCAGTGGTGTTGCGTCCGGCGCTCCCGCCATCGGACGCACTGGTCATGGCATTGGCCGCCGGACTGGCTGTGCGGCGGGCCATTGAGCAGGTTGACGCGCGAGTGACCCCAGACTTGAAATGGCCCAATGACGTGCTCATCTCCGGCAAGAAAGTCTGCGGCATACTCACCGAGATGAACGCCGAAGCCACGCGCGTGCGCTACATCGTCGTGGGCATCGGCATCAACGTGAATCATTTCAACTTTCCCCAAGAATTGGAGAACGAGGCGATATCCCTGCGAATGATCACTGGCAGCGAATGGTCTCGCGTGGAATTGGCAGCGGCTTTGTTAAAATCGCTGGATCGCGAATATCGTCTGCTGATTGAACAAAAAGACGCGCGGCAATCGATCCTGCAACGCTTTGCCCAGCAATCATCCTGGGTGCGAGATAAGCAAGTGTGGGTCGTGGATAACGAATCGAGAACCGAGGGAAAGACGGAAGGTTTGGATGATCGAGGTTTTCTCCAGTTACGAACTGCACAAGGATTGCAGACAATTTTGAGTGGCACCGTAAGAGCGAACAGCAATTAGCAATTGGCCCACTGCCGCGCCGCTACATAAGAACTGAATGC
>Ga0210400_10004674_pt1 | contig 11790 bp, 9 predicted proteins | sample IncBWH26MmetaG_FD_155456 | JGI IMG/M metagenome (GOLD analysis project Ga0210400, IMG submission 155456) | Forest soil microbial communities from Barre Woods Harvard Forest LTER site, Petersham, Massachusetts, United States - Inc-BW-H-26-M | ecosystem: Environmental > Terrestrial > Soil >...
GACATCACTCCACCCATAAGCCCGGCGGGTGTCTTCTGCAACCGTGTGGCCTGACCCTCCTCCCGGCGGCGCTGGTCCGTTGATGCGTGAGAGGTAGGGATCGACGAGGATAACCGTGCTTCCATCGCTGATTTCCCACCCTGCCGTTCCCAGGTATTTCAGGGTGACTTGACTGGTCTTCCTCGGGCTCAGATCCTGAGCCGTCAGGGTTGAGAGCAAACTTGCGATGTACATCAAGCGGAAGAAGCCAGTTTTCGCCATCACGATGCTCCAGGCAAAGTTGGGGCAAAGTCTATTTCAGCCGCGAAGGCGGGTCAAATGGCCTCTCGGACCGAATTCCACCAGGAGCCAAGACGGATATGGACGTCGGCGACTGTCCGCCCTTGTCCCGCATCCAATATGCTAGGCTAAAAGAGATACGCTAGGGCAACTCCCGCCCGCTGAGGGATTTCACAGTTTGATTAACACTCTGATTGGCAAGGTCTTTGGGACCAAGAACGAGCGGGTCATCAAGAGCTTGATGCCCAAGGTTGAGGCCATCAACGCCCTCGAACCGCAAATGCAGAAGCTCACGGATGCGGAACTGCTAGCGAAAACGGACGAGTTCCGGCAGCGAATCCAGGAGCGGCTCAGTCATGTCGGGAGTGGTGCACCAGCGGACTCCGAAGCCGAGGCGGAAAGCGATCCGGACCGCGCGAAGCAAGTCGAGAAAGAACAATACGAAGCTCTGCAGGAAGTTCTGGATGAAATTCTGGTGGAGGCCTTCGCTGTGGTGCGCGAGGCCGGACGCCGCGTGCTTAACATGCGCCACTTCGATGTGCAGTTGATCGGCGGCATGGTGCAGCACAAGGGCATGATTTCGGAAATGAAGACGGGCGAAGGCAAGACCCTGGTCGCCACGCTTCCGGTCTATCTCAACGCACTCAGCGGACGCGGTGTGCACGTCGTAACCGTCAACGACTACCTGGCCAAGCGCGACTCGGAATGGATGGGCAAGCTCTATCGCTTCCTCGGCCTCACGGTGGGGGTGATCGTTCACGACCTCGACGACGAAGAACGGCGCGCCGCCTACGCTGCCGACGTCACTTACGGCACCAACAATGAATTCGGTTTCGACTACCTGCGCGACAACATGAAGTTCGATCTGAAAGATTGCGTGCAGCGCGGCCACAATTTCGCCATCGTCGATGAAGTTGACTCCATCCTCATCGACGAGGCGCGCACCCCGCTTATCATTTCAGGCGCCAGCGAGGAATCGACCGACAAGTATTACAAGGTCAACCGCATCATCCCCAAGCTGGAGAAGGGCGAAGAGCTTGAGGTCGCTCCCGGGGAGCCGGCGCAACTCACGGGCGACTTCGTGGTCGACGAAAAGCACCGCAACATCACCGTCACCGACGAAGGTTGGACGAAAGTCGAGGGGCTGCTCGGCATCGGAAACATCGCCGACCCGGAGAACTGGCCGCTCAAACATCACGTCGAGACTGCGATCAAGGCGCACGCGCTCTATCGCCGCGATGTGGAGTACGTGATTAAAGACGGAGAAGTCATCATCGTCGACGAGTTCACCGGACGCATGATGCCCGGCCGGCGCTGGTCTGACGGCCTTCATCAGGCGATCGAGGCCAAAGAAGGCGTCAAAATCGAGCGCGAGAATCAGACCCTCGCCACTATCACCTTCCAGAATTACTTCCGCATGTTCAAAAAACTCTCCGGCATGACGGGCACGGCGGAAACGGAAGCCGCCGAGTTCGACAAGATTTATAAGCTCGAAGTCACCGTCATTCCCACCAACAAGCCGATGCTTAGGTTGGAGAATCCCGACGTCGTCTTTCGCACCGAGAAAGAGAAATACTTCGCGGTGGCCGACGAGATTCAAAAGTTGGCCGAGAAAGGCCAGCCCGTCCTGGTGGGCACCACGTCGGTGGAAAAATCCGAGCGCCTCTCCGAATTGTTGAAGAAGAAAGGCATCAAACAGCACGTCGTTTTGAACGCAAAGTTCCACGAGCGCGAAGCTGAATTCGTGGCCCAGGCGGGACGAAAGGGCATGGTCACCATCGCCACCAATATGGCGGGACGCGGCACCGACATTCTGCTGGGTGGCAATCCCGAATTCATGGCGAAGCAGGAGCTGGTGAAGAAGGGAATCGCGCAGCAATTGCGAGTGGCCCAGGGAAAGATCGAAGGGCCCCAGGAAGACGGGCAGATTTCGGTGTTCTATTACAACGGCAACGAATATACCGTTCCGACTGACAAGTGGATGGAGGCCTTCAACCGCTACAAGGCGCAAACCGACTCAGAGCACGACGAAGTCACGGCCGTCGGCGGCCTGCACATTCTTGGCACTGAGCGCCACGAGTCGCGCCGCATCGACAACCAGTTACGCGGACGCGCCGGCCGCCAGGGCGATCCCGGCTCTTCCCGCTTCTACCTCGCTCTTGAAGATGACCTGATGCGCATCTTCGCCAAGGAGTGGGTCTCGAAACTGCTTGAGCGTCTGGGCATGGAAGAAGGCATTCCCATCGAGTCGAAGCTGATTAGCCGCCGCATTGAGACGGCGCAGAAAGCGGTGGAAGGCCAGCACTTCGAATCCCGCAAACATCTGCTCGAATACGACGACGTCATGAACAAGCAGCGCGAGGCCGTTTACGGCCTGCGCCGGCGCCTGCTCGAGGGCATGGATCAGAAAGATCTCATCCTCGAGGACTACGTCTCCGCCATTCTCGGCGACCTGATGGAGGAGTACTGTCCTCCCAAGGGCCACGCCGCCGACTGGAACATCAAGGGTCTGAAAGACGCGGTTTTCACCCGCTTCGGCGTGGATTTCATCGCGGAGGGCGTGAAGCCCGAAGCGCTGAACCGGCAGGAACTGGGTGACGCGATTTTCGAGAAGCTGAAGGAACGCTACGACGCGAAAGAAAAGCTGATCGGACCTGATGCCATGCGCCATCACGAGCGCATGATTATGCTCAGCGTGATCGACCAGCAGTGGAAAGATCACCTGCTCAGCATGGACCATCTCAAAGAGGGCATTGGCCTGCGCGGCTATGGCCAGCACGATCCTCTGGTCGAGTACAAGAAAGAATCATTCGAGATGTTCGAGGCCATGTTGCAGCGCTTTCAGGAAGATACCGCGCGCTATCTCTACCTGATGCAGATTATCGAGCGCCCGCCAGACCCCGGCACAGGTTCGCCGGGAGGCGAGCCCGCCCATGGCCCGGAACCGGGAGTGCCGTCACAACAGGGAACTGGTGGCAATGGACGTCGTCCGCCGCGTCTGGTCGCAACTTCCGCCGATGATCTGGAAGAAGCCTTCATGCGCCGCAAACGTCGCGAACTGGAACAGGCGCGTATGGCTGGAGCCGGCGACGTGCAGCCGGTTCAACAGGTCGTTCGCGGGCAGGAAAAAGTGGGCCGCAACGATCCCTGTCCATGCGGCTCGGGGAAGAAATACAAAAAATGCCATGGGGCCGGCTAATCCGTCCTCGGTTCGTGTGGGGACGGGCGCATTCGCCCGTCCAGCCCAGCGTAGCGAGAGCGGAGGTAGAAGGCGTGAAAGTGGGTCTTAGGATACTTCTAGCCCTCGCTTCCATTCCTATCGCCGCTCTTATTGCAAGTTATGCAGCGAGCTTTACTGGCGGGCCGCTAGGCCGCGGCAAGGAAGCGACGCCGGTCACTGTGACAGTACTTTTTGCAGTTTTTGTGTTGAGCTTGAGTCTGTTTCTTGTGATCGGCAACATCTTGATAAGCCGCTATTTTCGGGGGCGTTCGAAGTAGTGCTCAGTTCCTATCGCCGACACTTCACGTCTGCAACTTTTTGAAGGTCATGTCCTTTGCCTTGCTGCTGGTCCTTGCCTTCCACTCCAAAAACAACCCAGTATAATTCTTCGTGATGTAATCCGCCCTCGTCACGCCTAATTTCCTTGCCGTGGCATCGATCCACCGCGGCGACCCTTCGATCTCGCAGAAGTTTCCAATGGGCGTGTCGTCCACGACGACTTGCCCTTTTCCATCGGTCCACGCAGCGCGAAATTTGTCGTAGCGGAACGATGGCGCGTATCCCAGCGCGCGCAAAATCAAATCCATCTTTTTGCCGTCCATTACTCCTGTTTCTAACTCTTCGCGTTTGCTGTGCCGGCTGATTTGCTTCCCGGCTTTATGCGTCAGCGTCCACTCCGAGCCGTACTTGCGCAGGCGCAACAGTTCCTTGCGCCCGCGCAGAACCTCGCCGGGCAGGTCATAGAGGGTATTCATCTCATGGGCGCGCCGCGTCACCACACGAAACCCTGCCGCCCGCAGTTTGCGCGCCAGTGTGCGCGGGTCAGCCACGCGAAATTTGATTTCGATTTCCTGGCTCATCGGGAAATTCTATTACGGAACGCGAACCGATGATCCTCCGACGCCTGCGGTGACGTCAGGAGCAACCGCCTTCGGTTGCATCTTCCAGACTACGGTCTCCACTGGACCGACTACGAAGACCCAGTGGAGCGCGCCTATCCAGGCAATCAGTGATGTGATCAGAAAAGGCCAATAGAAAGTTCCGGTTCGTCCAACCAGAAATCCAGTGAGCGCGGGGGCAACCGCGCCTGCCAGGTTAGCCACGAAGTTCTGAGCGCCCATCCATCGTCCGACGGCGTGCGGGCCCGCAAGGGTTTGCGTGATCGCGTTGAGGTTCGAACTGATCAACCCAAACGACCCGCCTGCCAGAAGCAACAGCACCACCAGGAGTCTGTTGGGCGCCACCGCGCAGCCCACCAGAAAGAGTCCGTTGCAGGCCATTCCCACGCCCATGAAAGTCTTGCGGACGCGGGTTGCCGTGGCGCCTGCGGCAATCCAGCGATCCGAAAGCCAGCCGCAGACCGGCGAAGACAAGGCCGCTAGCAAAAAGGTCAATCCACCAATCCTCGCCATACCATCCGCGGAAAAATGACGCTCCCGCTGAAGATAGAACGGCAGCCAGGTAAGCAAGAAATAAAAAAAGTAGTTCGCGCAAAAATGGCCGATCCACGTTCCCCACGAGGATCGGTGGCGGATAATCTCCGAGAGTCCGGGACCCTGTCTCATGTCCTGCACACCGGCGGCGGCAGTGCGAGGCATCCATCGAAACCACGGAGGCAGCCACAAGAGGCTGACCAGTCCGAGAACGATGAAGAACGGTCTCCAGCCAAATTGCGCCACCAGAGTTCCGCCGAAAAGAATACCCAGCGCAGGTCCCAGAGATTGACCCGCCCCGACGATAGAATTGGCGAAGCCGCGCTGGCTTTCGACGAAATGATTTGCGAAGATTTTGGCGTAGGCTGGGTAAGCCACAGCCTCTCCGATGCCCAGAACCACGCGTATAAGAAGCAGAGCGGCGAAGGCGTGCAGGGCACCGGTGAATGCGGTGGCCAGCGACCACACAAAGAACCCGATCCCTAAAATCCACTTCACCTCGAAGCGGTCTACCAGCCAGCCGGCAAGAAACTGCATGCAGGCATACGTCCAGAAAAAAGCGGAAAGCAGAATTCCCAGTTGCGAGTGCGAGAGACCCAGTTCGTCTTGCAGCAGGGGGGCGGCAACCGAAAGGTTGGCCCGATCGATATAGTTGATGAAAACGGAAAGGCCAAGCAGGAAAAGTACGCGGTTCATCCCGCTGGCGCGTGCAGCATCGTGGGGTGGCAGGTCACTCATAGTTGCAGAGCGCGATAATGCTATACCATCCTGCAAGTTCTCCGGAATTCATGTATCCGTTGGCCACGAGGGTGCTATCATTTTCGGCGTTCAGCCGGAGCGAAGGGGTTTAGAAATGCAAAATCTATTTCAACCCGAAGCGGTCGCGCTAGTGATCTCCAGAATCGACACGCTGCAACCCGCTACCCAACACCAGTGGGGGAAAATGGATGTCGCCCAGATGATGGCGCACTGTTCCGCGACACTCGACGTGGCCTGCGGGCGCGTGGTCTTGCCCCGGATGCTCATTGGCCGGATACTCGGGCCATTCGTCCGCCCAGTCTTCACCAACGACAAGCCGTTTTCCAGGAACGGCCCTACGGACAAACATTTTGTGATTGCCGGTAAAAGAGATTTCGCGAAGGAACAGGAGCAGCTCAAGGCGCGCGTCCGTCAGTTTCACGAGGGTGGGGAAGCGCAATGCACCAAGCATCCGCATTCCTTCTTCGGTCCGATTACGCCACAGGAATGGGCTACGGGGATGTACAAACACCTCGATCACCACTTGCGTCAGTTCGGGGTGTGATGCAGTTCTTAATGGTCAATAAGCTTAACGATCAACGACTAACGACCGACGACTAGCTAAACGTCGGCAGTTTCACCAGATCGTTCTGAGGCACCGACTCCACTGGCTCCCCAGCCTTGCGCCAGGCAGTCAATCCGCCAACAATCACGAACGTGTTGAATCCTTTTTCCCGCAGCAGGTGCGCCACCCGGGCGCTGGTCGCTTCGCGCGCTCAAGTGCAGTACAGATAAATGTCCTTGTCTTTGGGCAGGTTCTTGACCTCTTCCTCAAGATTGTTGGGCTCGATGCGGATCGAGCCTTTGATGCGCGCCCCTCCCGAGTCATAGTAGCCATGGCTGCGGACGTCGACGATTAGGACGCGGCCAGCATCCTCCGAAGCCAGACGCGCGGCCAATTCTTGTACCTGCACCCGCGGCACCACGCGATACATCTTGTGTTTGCGATATTGGACTATGCGGTAGATCGCATACACGACCAGCGCGGCGACAATCACCCCCTCCATCGCCCGCCCAGCTGCGTGAAACCCGCGCAGGATCGCCTTCAGAAAATCGCGCGAAAGGAATCCGACCAGGAGATAGGTGAGGGCATACGTTAAGGCTCCCGCGAAATCCAGGCGCAGAAACTGCCAGAAGCGCATCTTCATGCTTCCGGCCAGTGGCGCCGCCATGGTGTTTACGCCGGGGATGAACTTGGCAATCACCAGCGTGGCTTTGCCGCGCTTATAGAACGACTCCGCGGAGCGCAGAATGCAGGTTTCCGGATTGATCGACACGCGGCACAGAAATCCCAGCAGCAGCCAGCCCATGTATCGTCCCAGCCAGAACTGCACGGTGTCGCCCAGCAGCAGGGCCGTGACCGCCGCCAGCAACACGTATGGACCCCACAATGTGTGCGCCGCGACCGCTGCTCCCGCCGCCACCAGCGCGATCGCAGCCGGGAAGGGAAGCCCTATGGCCTCTGCCAGCAACAGGCCAAAGGTCAAGGCATATCCGTGGCGCGCCATCAAAGAAAACAAATTCATGACAGTGTTGGATAAGGGAAATCAGGAAAGGGTTCAATATAGCAAAGCCGAGGGGCCTTGCGGAGACCGGTAGCGGAAAAAATTGCGGGACGGACGGACCGAGCCGCCCCGCTCATCTTAGACCTGCAAAGCTACTTGCTCATGGAGTCGCTCTTGGCGTCGGCCTTCACCATCTTGACGCTCATGATCTGAATCGAGTTCTTGTCGGCATAGACATGGGCGCTCAGCTGCACGTGATGTCCCTCGTGTCCCTTCAGTTCCTCTGGGTTCATCACGTCCCAGCTCTGACCGTCCTTGTCGCTGACGAACGTGAATTTGTCGCCTTCGGCCTTGACCGTTCCTTTCAACGTTAAGAGTGGAGCCTTGGCACTCGCCTGATCTGCCTGGGTTTGCGACATGTTGTTTTGAGACGCGCTGGCCTCTTGTTGCGCGAAGGCACTCAAGCTCATCGCGAAAGTCAGAGCCAGCAGACAAACCAATACTTTTTTCATTGGAGATCTCCTTTGTCTTTTGTCTTTGTGGAAGCCTGGCCAGATTCCTACTGCTGTTTACGTACTTGGGATCACAGACGGATTGGTGCGCCTTCGGATATGCTGACTGTTTGTAGACAGAACAGAGGGAGAGGTTGCTCTAAATAAGTGATAACGATCTCAAAATCAATCCGAGCATGGGAACGGCTACTTCTCCCTGGCCACCACATACTCGGGCGCCCACAACAGTGCGCGCTTGATCTCGGAATCCGGGAAGGTGCAGATTGCCTTCCGCGCGGACTCTGCATACTGTCCGGCGCGAGCAGTCGCCGCTTCCAGCGATCCATAGCGCCGCAGAATCCCCATGATCTGCGCATGGGTCACGCCGTTGAAGGCGCGGAGGCGAAGAATGGTTTCAATCCGGGCTCGTTCCTCGGGCGTGCAGCGCTCCAGTGCGTGGATTACCGCCATTGTGGCTTTGCCCTCACGGAGATCGCTCGCCACAGGCTTACCCAGAACATCCTCGGACGCGGTCAGGTCAAGCACATCGTCCACGATCTGAAACGCCATGCCGAGGTCGTGGCCATACCGGCCCAGAGCCTCTTCCTGCGCGGCCGTCGCTCCCCCTAAAATCGCCCCCAGCCGCATGCACACGGAAAACAGGCAAGCCGTCTTACGGAAGATGAGGTCGAAATACTCGTCGAGCGTGATTGATTTGCCCAACTTTTCCATCTGCAGTAGTTCGCCTTCCACCATCTGCTGCGTCAGTTCAATCAGGGTATCGAGGATGCGGAAGTTTCGCTCCTGCACCGCTACCTTGAAGGCCTGCATGTAGAGCCAGTCGCCTGCCAGCACGCACTTCGAGTTGCCCCACTGCGTATTGGCGGCAGGACGGCCGCGGCGCGTCTTCGCCTCATCGATGATGTCGTCATGCACCAGCGTGGCGGTGTGAATGATCTCAACCACCGCGCCCAGCCGCACTGCTCCTCGTCCTTCGTAATGGAAAAGCTTGGAAGAAAGAAAAAGCAACGCTGGACGAATCCGCTTGCCTCCACCCGACCGCAAATACTCCCCAATCTCTGTGATGGCCTGCACGCCCGAGACGGTATCTTGTCCGAACTCGCCTTCCAGCGCTGTGAGATCGTCGCGCAGCAGGTCGAAGACTTCTTTCCCGTTAATGATGGCCGGTGCGCTCAACTTCCCTGTGCTCCTCTGTGTCCTCGGTGGTCAAGAATTTGCTTTTAATTCGTCCGGTAATTCGTAAATTGCAAATCGATCCCGAAGTCGTGTCCTCGCAACATGGCGATCACTTCCTGCAGCGTGTCGCGATCCTTGCTGCTGATCCGCACCAGGTCTCCCTGGATTGACGCCTGCGCCTTCTTCTTCGAATCCTTGACCAGCTTCACGATCTCCCGCGCTTTTTCGATGGCGATGCCCTGCTGCATGGTGACTTTGCGCTTCGCAGTTCCGCCGGCCGCCGGTTCCACTGCGCCGTACGTTAGTCCCTTCAACGAGACGCCGCGCTTGACCAGTTTCTGCTGCAGGATATCGTTCACCGCCTTCAGCTTGTACTCGTCGGCGGAGTGCAGCACGATGGCGTCCTTCTCCAGTTCGACGTTCGACTTTGAATCCTTCAAGTCGAAGCGCGTGTGGATCTCCTTCAGCGCCTGCTGGATCGCGTTCGACACCTCTTGCAGGTCAATCTTGCTCACGATGTCAAAGGTGTTTTCGGGCATCGGATTTCAATTCTTTCTGAAATGATGGAATCTGACTCTTGAGGGTACCAGAAGACGCCCTCCGGGAGGAGGGTTAACCTGCCGAAACTTTGCTTTCAGCGGTTTCAGTCAATTTGAAAAATTTGTAGAAATTGCGGGTGGTTCGCTGGCCGACTTCCTCCGCTGGCAATCCTCGCAACTCGCCCAGTTTCCGCGCCGTTTCCTTTACGAATGCGGGTTCGTTGCGCTTGCCGCGATGCGGCACTGGCGCCAGGTAGGGCGAGTCCGTCTCAATCAGCATGCGTTCCACCGGAACCTCCAGCGCGGCATCGCGAATCTGCTGCGCTTTGGGAAAGGTCACATTGCCCGCGAACGAAATCATGAAACCCAGATCGAGGGCGCGCTTCGCCTGCGGCCAGGTTCCCGTGAAGCAATGCAGGATACCTCCCAGTCCGTTCGCTGCCCAATGCTCTCGCATTAGTTCAAGACAATCTTCCCATGCGTTTTCGCTGCCTTCCGATGGACGGCAGTGAATTACGATCGGCAGCTTTGCGGCCGCAGCCAGCCCCATCTGCTTGGTGAAGACTTCTTTTTGCACATCGCGCGGCGAATGGTCGTAGAAATAGTCCAACCCAATCTCACCCCAAGCGATGACTTTGGGATGCCTCGCCAGCCGCTCCATGTTCTGATAGGCAGTTTCATCGGCAAGTATCGCTTCGTGCGGATGAATGCCCAGAGTCGCGTAAATAAAATCGTACTTCTCCGCCAACCGGATTCCGCAATCAACTTGCGCAGGCCCGTCGCCGTTGCCGATGGCGACGATGGTCTGCACCCCAGCCTCTCTCGCGCGCGCAATCACCTGCTCGCGGTCGGAGTCGAACTGCTTTCCATCAAGATGCGCGTGAGAATCAACAAACATGGCTGTGTTGGTTGTGTGGGGGCGGGCGCCCTTGCCCGTCCATGCTGACCGAAAGCTCGGCTGGGTTTTGATTTCCTCTCCAGGAGAACTGACCTAGCTCCCTACTTCAACCTGGCCCCCACCGGCACATCCTCCAGAAAGCCCGCCAGCACCGGCTTCCCGTCTTCGAGCGAAGCCGCCACGATCATTCCATTCGACTCCATACCGCGCAGCTTCCTCGGCGCCAGGTTGGCCACGATCACGACTTTCCGCCCAATCAGAGTCTCTGGTGCGTACGCTTCGGCGATCCCGGCCAGCACCTGCCGCACTTCGGTTCCAATATCAATCTCCAGCCGCAAAAGCTTATCCGCCTTAGGCACTCTCTCGGCGACTTTCACCAGCCCCACGCGCAGCTCGATCTTGGCGAAGTCGTCGATTGAAATCTTGTCGTTCCCCACTTGAACTGTCGCGGGCGCCGCAGGTGCTGAAGTCGCCGCTAGCGATTTCGACTGCGCTTGCGTCCCCGCCGCCGGAGCCTCAGCGACCGGCGTGCCCCTCTGCTCCTCTTCCATCTTCTGCATCCTTTCAATCGCGCTCTTGTCGGCGCGCGGAAACACAGGCTGCACATCGCCAAGCTTGGTGCCCAAAGGCAATTGTCCCCACGCCAACGCGTTCAAATCGAGCTTCTTGATGTCTCCCAGCCCCATCTGCGTCCAGATTTTCGGTGTCGCCTCCGGCATTACCGGATAGGCCAGCGCCGTCACAATTCGCAACGCCTCTGCCGCCGTGTAAAGCACCGTAGCCAAACGCGCGCGGCTGTCTTCATCCTGCTTTTCGCCCAGCGCCCACGGTTCATTCTCGACGATGTATTTGTCCACCGCCGCCACCAGCGCCCACGCGGCCTCGAGGGCGCGCGAAAACTGGAACTGATCGAACAGCACCCCAAATTCGCGGATAGTCTTTCGCGCCACCTCGGCAATGGCATCGTCCGCAGCGGTTCTCGACGCCCCAGGCGACGGATACGGCACCTCGCCCTTGAAGTACCGATTGATCATGGTCAGCGTGCGGCTGGCCAGATTTCCCAGCCCATTTGCCAGGTCGGAGTTGTAGCGCTGCACCAGCGCGTCGAAAGAGAACGAGCCATCCTGCCCGAACACAACTTCCCGCAGCAGGAAATAGCGCAACGCATCCGCACCCAGGACGTCGAGAATCGTCTCCGTGCGCACGATGTTGCCGCGCGACTTTGACATCTTGCTCTCTTCAAACAGCAGCCAGCCATGGGCCACAATCGCCTTGGGTACGGGCAACCCCGCCGCCATCAGAAACGCCGGCCAGTACACGCAATGGAAGCGGACAATTTCCTTCCCGATCATCTGCACGTCAGCCGGCCAGAATTTCTTGAACGCCTCTTGTGCTCCGGCGTGTGAGGAGCCGTAGCCAATCGCCGTGAC
>Ga0210400_10004675_pt1 | contig 11789 bp, 13 predicted proteins | sample IncBWH26MmetaG_FD_155456 | JGI IMG/M metagenome (GOLD analysis project Ga0210400, IMG submission 155456) | Forest soil microbial communities from Barre Woods Harvard Forest LTER site, Petersham, Massachusetts, United States - Inc-BW-H-26-M | ecosystem: Environmental > Terrestrial > Soil >...
TCGATCGCAAAGCCGCTCCCTGCGACGACTTCTTCGAATTCGCTAACGGGACCTGGCGCACAAATAATCCTATTCCCGCTTCCATGACGCGCTGGAGCAAACGCTGGCAGGCGGGCGAATCTTCGAAAGACAAGCTGCGCGAAATTCTCGAGGCTGCTGCCGCTGACAAGTCTGCGGCGCCGGGCAGCACCGAACAAATCATCGGCGACTATTACGGCGCTTGCATGGACGAGTCTCGCGTGAACGCCCGCGGCATGGAACCGGTGAAGCCTTGGATCGCCAAAATCGACGGCGCTCGCGACATCGCCGCTCTGCAGCAAGTGATGGCTGAGATGCACGACATTCTGGTGCAGGTTCCCTTCGCGTTCGGCAGCCAGCAGGATCCGCATAAACCTTCGTGGGTGCTGGCCGATCTGGGGGCCAGCGGGCTCGGCCTTCCCGATCGCGACTACTACCTCAAGCCGGAGCCACGCTTCAAAGAGGCTCGCGAGAAATATATCGCGCACATCACCGCCATGTTCAAGCTCGCCGGCTGGGACCAGAAATCTGCCGCCGCCGCATCGCAGACCATCATGGCGATGGAAACCAAACTCGCTGAAGCGTCGCTCGACAACGTTGCCCTGCGCGACCCGGCCGCCACCGATCACAACACTACCTTCGCGCAGCTGCAGGCCATGGCTCCGCACGTCGACTGGGCGGCCTATTTCAAGCACAAAGAAATCCCCACCGACGTCGACATGAACGTCGACCAGCCCAAATTCATGCAGGAATTCGACCGCCAGATGCAGCAGACGCCGCTGGCTGACTGGAAAGTCTATCTAAAGTGGCAACTGCTGGACTCCGTTGCCGATTCCCTTTCAACTCCATTCGTCGAAGAGAATTTCGCCTTCAAGGGAAAATATCTGGCCGGCACGACCGAGATGAAGCCGCGCTGGAAACGTTGCGCCGAGTCCGCCGATCAATATCTCGGGGAAGCGCTGGGACAGAAGTACGTCGAGAAATATTTCCCGCCCGAAGCCAAGGCTCGGATGCAGGAGATGGTGCGGAATCTGCTCGCGGCCATGCGCGACGACATTCTCAGCCGTCCCTGGATGAGTGACGACACCAAAGAAAAGGCGATGGCCAAGATCGCCACCTTCCGGCCCAAGATCGGATATCCCGACAAGTGGAAAGACTATAGCCACGTCAGCATTCGCCGCGATGCTTATTTCGAGGACATGATCGCTGGAAGAAAATTCGTCGAAGAAGACGACCGCACTCTAATCGGAAAGACAGTCGACCGCGACCGCTGGGGCATGACGCCGCCCACCTCCGACGCCTACTACAATCCGCTGCTCAACGAAATCGTCTTCCCCGCGGGGATTCTTCAGCCTCCGGCGTTCGACATGAAGGCGGTCGATGCGGTGAACTACGGCGCCATCGGCGTGGTCATCGGACATGAAATCTCGCACGGCTTCGACGACCAGGGCGCACAATTCGATTTCCTCGGCCGCCTGCGCAACTGGTGGACTGACGCCGACCTGAAAGATTTTCAGGGCCGCGCGGCTTGCGTATCCGATCAGTTCGATCACTATTACATCGAAAAAGATATCCACCACAACGGCAAGCTGGTGCTGGGCGAAAGCATTGGCGACCTGGGCGGCGCGAAAATCGCTTACCTCGCCTATCAGAAATCTCTGCAGGGCAAGCCGCGGCCCGCCGATATCGACGGCTTCACTGCCGAGCAGCAGTTCTTCATCGCCTGGGGACAGTTCCGCGGCGACGAGACTCGTCCTGAAGCGCAGCGGCTGATGGTGCAGGGCGATCCCCATCCTGTTGCGAAATTCCGCGTGATCGGTCCGCTCTCGAACCTGCCGGAATTTAAGGCTACCTGGAGTTGCAAAGCAGATGCCCCCATGGTCCGCCCCGAAGGAAAGAGATGCGACGTGTGGTAAGCGTTCGGAATATGTGGGGACGGGCGACTTCGCCCGTCCCGTGAAGCTTTCCAGAGCCGCAGCCCGCCGCGACCGCAAATTACCAACGTAAGCCCATCCCGCCGTTTCCTGCTGCCCCGCCGCTCCCCCATTCGCTAGCCTGATCTCAGGGAGCGGTGTGCATCCGCGCTCCGCGGCCTCCGTCGATGATCTCTAACTTGATCTTCTCTACGCTGATCCTGCGCGCGCCCGATCCGAGGGGAATCGTGCTGTACTGCATCCTCGGCTTCGGCGCCGGCGTCGGACTATTCATCTACGGATTCCGGCTGCTGCAGCGGCGCCGACTCATTCTCGACACGCCATTCTCGAAGATTCGCAGCGCCTCCATGGGAATGGTTGAAATCAGCGGGCAGGCCGTTGGCCCTTACACCATGGTCGCGCCTATCACCGCGCGCCCCTGCTACTACTACCGGACGCTTGTCTGGGAATACAAACAGAGCGGCAAGAATAAAACCTGGGTCAAGATTGCCGGGGAGTGCATGCAGCTGCCGTTTTTCATTGATGACAACACCGGCCGCCTGCTGGTCGATCCACGCGGCGCCGATCTCGACTTGCACTGCGATTTCAAGCAGGAGTTCTGTGATTCGTTTTTCACCACGAAAGAGCCGGCACCTGCCAACGTGCACAGCTTTCTCTCGCGCCACGGCATTGTCACCAGCAACAAGATCAAGGTGGAAGAGTACTGCATCAAGCCCAAGAACTCGCTGTTCCTGCTGGGCACGCTGGGTGAAAACCCGGGCATTGAAGTCGGCCCGCAACCTGTGCAAGACGCAGAGGTCACCTCTTTTTCGTCCGGAAGATTTTCTCTGTCATCGAATTTATTTTCGTTCTCTTTGGGCATGGGCGGCCGCGACGCGGACTTGGACACGAGTTCCTCGAGTCAGGTCTTCACCACGCCATACGACGCTCGCCATGAAGTGATCCGCCTGTCTCCGGAATCCGCTCCCGCGAAGTCTTCCGACATGTCTCAACAACAAAAGGTCTCGGCCGCGCTGCTGAAGGCGGGAATCGCGAGTCCTGTAGCCTGGGCCGCGGCCGGAGTGCGCTCCGCCGCTATGGCCACGCCTGGCGGAGTGATGGTCATGCCCGATCCAGCCAACGCCGCGTCCACCGGAAACGGCGACGGCACTCCCGGGAATACCGAAGGCACACAATCGGTGAACGGTTTCGATCCGCATCCCCCTGTGGTCCTGATGAAGGGCAACAACAACAAAACGTTCTTGATCTCCTGGCGCAGCCAGCAGGAAGTCGCCCGCTCCCTCGGCTGGAAATGTATTCTCATGATCTGGGGCGGCCCCGCCCTTGCTCTGCTGAGCCTCTATTTCTTCCTGGGCATCAAGAATCTGTTCTAACCGCCAGTCCCTGCGCACCACCCTTACTAACCCGCCCACGCCAATCCCGCCGAAGGCCGCCGCGTGCCTCTAGTACAATCAACCCGTGAGCGACGGCGTCCGCATCGGAATCCTGGGCGACTTCAATGCCGATTTCCGCTCGCACCAGGCCACCAACGACGCCCTGCAGCACGCCGCCCGCAAGCTCAATATAACTGTGGAATCGGAGTGGCTCCCTACGCCCTCGCTCCTGGCGCCGACCGCGGAAAAAACGCTGGAGAGCTTTGATGGCCTGTGGGCTTCACCCGGCAGCCCTTACAAAAGTTTCGACGGCATGCTGAAGGGCATCGAGTTCGCCCGGCGCCGCGATTGGCCGTTCCTCGGCACCTGTGGCGGATTCCAGTATGCATTCCTCGAATTCGCCCGCAACGTGCTGAACATTGCCGACGCCGATAGCGCCGAGAACAATTCCGGTTCCAAGAACATCGTCATTTATCCCGTAGCCTGCGCTGTCCCCGACCGCAAGGGTGATGACCCGAAACTCTCCGGCAAGATTCCGGAGATTCGCCTGCGCCCCGGCTCCTATCTGCAGTCTTTCTACGGGAAGGACAAAGAGACAGCGACTGAAGAATTCTTCTGCAATTTCGAAGTGAATCCCGACTTCGAGTGGGCCGCTATGGAAGCCGGATTCCCCGTGGTCGCCCGCGGCGGCGACGGCGAGATCCGCGCTATCGAATCTCCCACGCACCGGTTCTTCCTGGCCACGCTCTTCCAGCCGCAGTTGTCCTCGACAGAAAAGAAGCCGCATCCCGTCGTTCTGGCTTTTGTGCAAGCCGCCGCCGACTGGGGCAGGAAAAAACTCGACGATAGCGTATTAGAGTAGAGGAATGGGGCGGGCACTCGCTTCGGCTCCGCTCCGAGCAAACTCTGCCGACAACTCTCTCCGTCAAAATAGCTGCCAATCCCGGCTCTCACTTTGGTTACCAAAGTCCTTGTCCCGCCCCGGTTACCGCCCAAGCACCATGCGCATCTGGAGGCTGCGCCCCTCTCTCGCTAGACTCATCCAGATCGTTACCCGTTCTCGAAACCGCGTCCGCAGGAGCCACACGCATCCATGCACATGCAGTTGATGAACTCGTATACCGTCCCTTTCACCACGCTGATGAGCTATATCCCGGTGATCGCGACGATCGTGACCACCTGTTTCAGCATCGTTCTGGCCCGCGCCACTCTGCGCTACGTGGAAGCCACCGACAAAGGCCTGGCTCTGGCTCGCGAAGAATTCGAGCGCGAATGGTCGCCCGATCTGCATATCAAGATGGAACGAGTCTCCGCCAGCGAGGCTCGCGTTGTCGTCACCAACCTGGCCAAAACCTCCGTTCTGCTACAGTTGCTGCAACTGCGCAAGATCTCGCATGCCATGCCCTTCGAGCGCTGCCGCCTGAACGATCCGCTGGTCGGCGGCCTGACCTGGTCGCAGGAAATGGGTCGCCGCATTCTGGCCTGTACTGGGCCTGAATTCGAAGGCCCGATCGCCGCGTCCATGACGTTCTATGCCGCCGGCCGCATGTTTCGCACCGACTGGTTCCGTTCCCAGATTCAGGTACGCGACGGCCGCATCATCAGCCTCGATCCCAGAACTAGGCCCACCCGGCGCGTGCGTGTCCTCGAACGCAAAGGTCCGGAACGCCGCCGCGAGTTCGTGCAGGATGTAACGACCACCGTCCCCCCCGAAAAGATAAACAGCAAGCCCGACGAGAGCTTCTTCGTAACCGGAGCATAAATTCACCCGAATCGGCGAGACCATGTGCCAAGGAAGAACCGTTGAGGACGACGCCCTCGCGAGCCTGCCGTGAACGAAGTCGAAGGGTCCCGCGAAGCGCAGCGACATGTGCCTTCTCCGCTCATGCCCTGACTGCAGTCGCTCCGGAGTCGAAATCACGTCTGCCTGTTCTTCCTTAATCGGCACTCGCCGACAAAGGACTGTACTTTCGCGGCGCTCGAAAGCGGTGCCGGCTGCTATTCTGCTGCTATCTTCTTCTCGAAAACTTGAGATCACAATTTGTGATCTCAAGTTTGGAATGAGCGCAAACTATGGCGAAAACAGCGATGGCAAGAAAAGTTGATTCGAAAATCTTCGTTCTTCGTGGGCAGAGAGTCATCCTCGACAACGACCTCGCCGAACTCTACGGGGTTCAGGTCAGGCACCTGAACCAGCAAGTCAAGCGCAATGCGGAACGATTTCCTCTCGCCTTCCGCTTTCAACTCTCCGAGCACGAATTCAAAATCTTGAGATCACAAAATGTGATCTCAAGTGACGGACACGGAGGCACCCGTTATCGTCCCTACGTCTTTACTGAACATGGCACGATCATGGCGGCCACGGTGCTGAACTCCAAGCGCGCCATCGAAATGAGCGTGTTTGTCGTTCTTGCCTTTGTGAGGATGCGCCGCGCGATCGCCGGGAATCGCCAGATCCTGACGAAGCTGGCGGAACTGGAACACCGCCTGGAGGGTCACGACACCGATATTCGGGAGCTGATGGAAGCGATCGTCGAGCTCATGAGCCCATCCGAACCAACCCGAACTCAGATCGGGTTCGCAGCGCCTTCAGACGCAAGTGGTAAGGCCCTCAAAGGTCGTACGATGCCATTCCGAAAGGCACGGTAATCGGACCGCCGACTACCATACTTCGTAGCGATGCCCGAATTTCGCTCTGGCGTCGCTCCGACCCGCTGGAGGATGAACGGCAACGAATTCAGTAACTCTTACCAAAGATCACCATTTCATCCCAATTCCATAAAGCTTCCCCACCGGCTGCCGATCCTATTCCCTAGAAGACCAGATAAAGGAAATCAGAAATGATCAGTCCCATTAGTAAGGCCCACACCGGCGAGCCGGCTGCGCAGTCGACTCCCCCCAAGCCCGACCACCAGGCCCAGCCTCAGCAGCAGACGGCAAAGAGCGGCACAGTCTCGCGCGATCAGGTCACGCTGAAGAGCGCCGGCCAGATCGACAGCGACAACAAGTGAGCACCACGTCGGAGCAAGTTAAGTTTTGCCAACCTGGCCTCATCTCTGCCCCGATTTTCTAAAGATTTCTCCGAACCCTGCCGATCCCATAAACCTATGATCAATCCAGTCAGCAATTCCCACGCCAGCACCGCTAATCAAACGTCACAACCGGCCCTCGCCAAGGCCCAAACGCAGCCGACCGGCTCGCTACCGCAAGACACCGTCAGTCTCAAGAGCACTGGCGACGTCAACCACGACGGCGATAGCAAATAGTCCTTCGTTCGGCTGAATCGGACCGGGACAAAACCGGGTGCCCCAACACCGCAGAGGATAGACACCCTCATCCATCCCCTGCGGCTTTCGTTGCGTACGCAGAGACCCAACAAGGCTCACCTCCACGATTTACTCCGTCTGCTCCAGCGTGCGGATGTACTCGACGACCGCATCGCTCCAGCCGTCGATGTGCGTCCACTTGCCGTAGCCGACGCCGTTCTTGTTGCTGGCCACGTTGATCACATAGCCCTTGCCCTTCGGCGCAGGCACCGTGTCGTGCGCCTGTTCGTCGGTGATGACGATCAGGCGATCGTAGCCGTGCTTCTGGTTGAGCTCATCCACCGCCTTCCCCAGATAGGTCGCGCTGTGCGGCTGCGACTTGTCGATCGCATCGCGCAGTGCGAAGCCGCGCCGCGCCGGCACTTCGACCAGCGAGTTCGAGAAGCTGAACACCGCCACCTTCTCAGCGATCTCGCGCAGCAACACTGCGAGCCCGTACGCTGCGTCCGTGCGCTGCATCTCGGAACGGTGAGACAGCGGCGCGGTCATCGAGCCGGAAACGTCGACTAGCACGATAGTCTTGGCGGGCAGCTTCTCCTGTGCGTTTTCACGAGAAGTAACGCACTTCAGCATGGCCTGCTCCAGCGCCTCTTCCCACTGCGGAGCGTAACGCGCCGCAGCCAGAAAGCGGAACGGAAGTACACGCGCGGTGTTCATGGATCCGAGCGCGGCGAGCACGAGGTCTTCGTTCGCTCCGGCTTCCCGCATGTTGCGCAGGTTGCGGAGCAGGGCGAGAGCTCCCAGCTTCTGCTCGCGGAGCAGCCGCTCCCAGGCCTCGCGCTTGTTCGCGCCAGACGAGAGTGCAACCTCCCACGTGTCAGGAGCAGTGAGCTCACCCGCAATCAGGCGCTTCCACACCTCGGCCTGTGCCTCATCACGCGGCTTGGCGTGAGCGAGGAACAAGACGTCTCGAAGCTTGATGGGTCCGGCCGCGATCGTACTTCGCCAGCGCGTAGGTTTGCACTTCGCGCTTGAAGTTGTCGAGATAGGCTTTCAGAATCTGCGGTTTGTCGGCGTCGGGCAACAGCCGCAGGTGGAATTTCTGGCGCGTGCTCCCCTTCCTCAGCGTAACTTCTCCCGCAGCCTCGGCGTTGCGCACCCATTGCGTGCGTCCCCGCGGCGCGACCAGGTAACGCTTGCCATCCAGTTCCAGCAGATCGACCGGAGTGGAGTAGAGCTTACCGGATTTTCGTCCGCGAACTTCGAGCAGGTAATTGTGAGAGAAGCCCAGGCCGAGACCGACGAGGAATCCGAACACGCGATTGAAAGTTTTTTCGACGCCGGTGGGTTCGCGGAACGTGGGGACGGGGAAGTTCATCCCTTGATTATAGTGACATCGGAACAGTTGTCGCGATTCCTCAGCCGTGTTGCACAAAACGCATCGAAGCCGAGTTCATACAATAACGCAGATGCGTGGGCTCGGGACCGTCGTCGAAGACGTGGCCGAGGTGAGCGTCGCATTCCGTGCAGGCGACAGCGGTGCGAACCATGCCGAACGTGCTGTCGCGGATCTCGGTGACATTCTCGGCGGCGATGGGCGCCCAGAAGCTGGGCCATCCCGTGCCGGACTCGAATTTCGTGGCGGAATCGAAAAGCGCATTGTCGCAGCAGATGCAGCGGTAGAGGCCTTTGTCGTGCAGGTTCCAGTATTTTCCAGAGAATGCGATTTCGGTGTCCGCGTGGCGCGTGATGTCGAACGCGTTACCCGAGAGCTGTTTGCGCCACTCGTCTTCCGACTTTAGTACTTTGGGGACGCGATCTTTTCTTAGCCGCTCACCGGCATCGGAAAACAAAACGACCGTGACGTCTTTGGGTTCGCCCGGCGCGATGTGGGCGGCGACGAGGATCGTGGGCTTTCTCCACTGCCAGAGTGCCAAGCCCCCGAAGGTTGCGAGTGAGGTTGCTAGAAAAACACGGCGCGGCACGTTGGGTACTCCCACCTCCGAGCTTTGCTTCGCCGGACCGCCACGGGCGTCCGTCCCTACATGAGTTTTACGATCGAGATCCTGTTTAAACATGGCTCCCTATTTTCCGGTGTACAGATCGGGGAACTCCTGCCGCAGACGCTCGACCTTGGGCGCGTCGTTGAACATGATGTAGGGCTGATTGGGATGTAGGGCGGCATAATTCTGGTGATAAGACTCGGCCGGATAGAACGCCTGCAGCGGCACCACTTTGGTTACGATCGGACTCGGGAATACTCCTGCCTTGTCGAGCTGGGTGATGTAGGCCTCGGCAATGCGCTTCTGTTCATCGCTGCTGTAGAAAATTGACGAGCGATATTGCGTGCCCTGGTCGGGGCCCTGACGGTTGAGTTGCGTCGGGTCGTGCGCCACCGAGAAAAAGACGCGCAGCAATTCGCCGTAAGTTATCTGCGCAGGATCATAGACGATCTGCACCGACTCAGCATGCCCGGTGTCGCCGGTGCTGACGATTTCGTATTCCGCATTTTTCGCCGATCCGCCGGAGTAGCCGGAGGTCGCGCTGATCACTCCCTTCACATGCTGGAAGACGGCCTGAATGCCCCAAAAACATCCGCCGGAAATCACGGCGGTCTGCTGGCCGGCGGCCGCTGCTCGTGGGGCGTCGAAGATGGGCGCAGGTACGGAAGCGGCGGGACTGGCCTTGGCGTTACAGGCGGTGGCGCCGAGCAGCGACGCGAACAGAAGCACAGCGTAGCGAGTGAATGATGATGACATTTTCGTTTCCCCTTCTTCGACGATGTATGTACGAAATCGGTCCCGCTTCCAATTGGAGTCGCGGACTGAGGAAAAGTTTCAACCCCACGGTTCATGCGGGAAAGGGCGCGCGCGCGCCCCGCCCATGCGGGCCCAGGCATATCGGGCCACAGCGCCTTTGAACGGGCGGTACCCTCAATGATTCATCCTGCTTGCACTTTCCTGCTTGCTTTTTCGCCTTATGTTCGCCAATAATACGGCTATGGCCATTACACGCAGGCAGCGGGAAGTGTACGACTTCATTTCGCGATTTGTGGCGGAGCACCAGTATTCTCCGTCGTTTGAAGAGATTGGCAAGGGGCTGGACCTGACTTCTCTGGCCACCGTGCACAAACACGTCACCAATCTTGAAAAAAAGGGACTGCTCACGCGCGATTACAACCGTAGCCGCTCGATTGATCTGCTCCCGCCGAAGGGACGGCTGAAGCAGGCGATGAGCGTGAACACCGGGCTGGTGCTGCCGCTGCTGGGGCGCATCGCGGCCGGGCAACCGATCGAAGCGGTGCAGAACAACGAGACCATTTCGCTGGCGGATTTTGTGCGCTCCAAAGAAGTGTTCGTGCTCGAGGTGCGCGGCGACTCGATGCAGGATGAAGCCATCCTCAACGGGGATTATGTGCTGGTCGAAAAAGCGCGCACTGCGCACAACGGAGACATTGTGGTCGCTCTGGTGGATCAGAGTGACGCGACGCTGAAGCGCTTTTACCATGAGGGCGATAACATCCGGCTGCAGCCTTCGAATGCGGCCATGAAGCCGATCATCGTGCCGGCGGCTTCGGTGGATGTGCAGGGGCGGGTGATTGGCGTGCTGAGGAAGTACTAACAATATTGAGTATCGGATCCCGTCTCGCGGCTTTTTTCAGTACAGGTGGAAGTCCACTTCAACGGCAATTTTTACGGCTACGGGTTCGCCGTCTCTCCTAGCTGGCTCGAATCTCCAAGTTCCCACCGCCTCCACAGCTTTCGCATCCAGGCCGCATCCCAGAGGGTTCGAGATGTGAATGCTCGTGGGATGTCCTTCCTTATCAACGATCAGCCCAAGGGTTACAACTCCTTGGTACTTCGCCACGCGGGCTGGCTCGCTGAATGCTGGCTCATGTTGGACGATTGCTCTCGGAGGACTAACGCCGTGCCCTGCCTTGAACAGGGGGCTGTCTAGGCGCGCGGATGCTACCGCGTCCGCCGCTGCAGATGGTGTCGAGTCGCTCTGTCCCGGGGATGTGAATCCCGGGATCGCTCCAAACTCTTGAGAAAAGAGGCACTGGCTGACTTTGCCACTCAGACCATCCGGGACGCAAGGCTTCCAGTAGTCGGCGACCAGTTCTGCAAAGTTGTCCTGCGCTGCGAGAAAAATTTTCGACAGGATGGCGTCGACCTGCTCAAAAGACGGGTTCATTTGCGGCAGTTCGGCGTCGATCTCGAGGGGCGGCGCCTTCTTCTGCGCCTTTGTCGTCTCGGCAAGAAATTCAAACCGTCCCTTCTGGCCCAACACCACCGACAGACGCTTCGCTCTAATCTTGAGGCGCATGTCCGAAACGTGAATGTCGCTCACCAGAACGAGCCCCTCGGTGGTCCAGTCACCGGAGCGCGCGCGACCAGGGGGCGCGCCAACGGAGTCGTAGCGCAAACGATCTCCCGAATAAAACCCGCGGAGCACAAGAGCCTTGCCTTGGTATTCGTCGCGGAGACGTTGTTCAACCTCCTTCGCGGCAGCGGGGATCGAGGCAAGGGCTAGGAATCCCGCAAGCGTGAGCAACGGAGATGCGCGCAGTAGCAGCAGCGGGCGACGCATGACGAACATTGTAGCTCCGCCGGCGGAACAGGAAAAGCGTGTCGCACTGAAGTAGCGCTCGCCGCTACGTGGGCGAGACGCCCACGCGACAGCCGGCAGAATGCCGGCGCTACAAAAAAAGAAAGGCCCGGAATTAGATTCCGGGCGTTTCCAAACTCTGGGCAAAATTCTCCTGCCTACGAACGACACGCTTACGACTGAACGGTGGCTCCGATGTGCCGGTTCAGGGCCTGGGCGATCGCATCCTTGGGCTTGTAGCCGACCAGTTGCTCGACCACCTTGCCTCCCTTGAAGACCAGCAGCGTGGGGATGCCGGTCACTTTGTAGCGCATCGGGGTCGCGCTGTTGGAGTCGACATCCATTTTGCCGATGGTTACTTTTCCCTGATACTCGGTGGCCAGTTCTTCGACGATAGGGGCGATAGCGCGGCAGGGGCCGCACCAGGTTGCCCAGAAGTCCACCAGAACGGGCTTGTCCGATTTCAAAACATCCTGGTCGAAGTTCGCATCCGTGACTTCGACGATTCCGTTACCTGCCATTTTCTTTCTCCTCAGTTTTAAACGTCGCGCCTGTCGGCGGACGCCCCTTCGGGCTGCGCTGCCGGGCCT
>Ga0210400_10004678_pt1 | contig 11787 bp, 7 predicted proteins | sample IncBWH26MmetaG_FD_155456 | JGI IMG/M metagenome (GOLD analysis project Ga0210400, IMG submission 155456) | Forest soil microbial communities from Barre Woods Harvard Forest LTER site, Petersham, Massachusetts, United States - Inc-BW-H-26-M | ecosystem: Environmental > Terrestrial > Soil >...
ATACCAATCCCGAGAAGGAAGACACCGAGTACGTTGAGTCGATTAAAGCGGATGTTAACTGGCTGGGCTTCCAGTGGGACGGGCTGTTCTACGCGTCCGATTATTTCGATCGGCTTTACGAGTGGGCGATCAAGCTGATTAAAGATGGCAAGGCCTACGTCGACGACCTCTCTGCCGACGAGATTCGCAAGCATCGCGGAACTTTGACCGAACCAGGCAAAGACAGTCCGTATCGCAACCGGTCCGTCGACGAAAATCTGAATCTGTTCGAGCGCATGCGTGCTGGCGAATTTCCCGATGGCTCGCGCGTGCTGCGTGCGAAGATCGACATGTCTTCGCCCAACCTGAACATGCGCGACCCGGTGATGTACCGCATTCTGCACGCCCATCATCACCGCACCGGCGACAAGTGGCCGATCTATCCGATGTATGACTTCGCGCATGGGCAGAGCGATTCGCTGGAAAAAATCACGCACTCGATGTGCTCGCTCGAATTCGCCGACCACCAGCCGCTCTACAACTGGTTCATCGAGCAGCTGGGAATTTTTCCTTCGAAGCAGATTGAGTTCGATCGCCTCAGCCTGACATACACCATGATGAGCAAGCGCAAGCTGCGCCAGCTCGTCGAAGAGAAACGGGTCAAGAGTTGGGACGATCCGCGTATGCCTACGCTCAGCGGCATGCGCCGCCGCGGCTATACGCCGGAAGCGATTCGCAACTTCGTCAAAGCCGCCGGAGTTTCGCGCACCAACGGAATCGTCGAGCTGGCCATGCTGGAACACTTTGTTCGCGAGGACCTCAACAAGCGCGCGCCGCGGGTGATGGCGGTGCTGCGTCCGCTGAAAGTCGTCATCGATAACTATCCAGAGAATCAGGTCGAAGAGATGGACGCGGTGAATAATCCTGAAGATGCCAGCGCAGGCACGCGCAAGGTGCCTTTCTCGCGCGAACTCTACATCGAACAGGACGATTTCCATGAGGTTCCTCCGCCGAAATATTTTCGCCTCTCGCCCGGACGCGAAGTGCGCCTGCGCTACGGGTATTTCATTACGGCGCAGAGCGTGGTGAAGAACGAAAAAGGAGAAGTGGTCGAAGTACATTGCAGCTACGATCCGGCGTCACGCGGAGGTAACTCGCCTGATGGACGCAAAGTGAAGTCGACCATTCATTGGGTTGCGGCGGCGAGTGCTCTCGATGCAGAGATCCGCATTTACGAAACCTTATTCAACAAAGAGAATCCTGATGATGTGGAAGCCGGGCAGAACTTTACCGCGAATCTGAATCCGAATTCGCTGGAAGTAATTGCGGACGCAAAGCTCGAGCCGTCGCTGGCCAACACAACGCCTGCATCGCGATATCAGTTCGAGCGGCTGGGATATTTTTGCGTCGATCCGGATTCGAAGTCCGGCAAGCTGGTAATCAACCGCACCGTGGCGCTGAAGGACACCTGGGCGAGGGTAGAGAAGAAGCAGAAGGGCTGAAATCTCATCTGTCATCCTGAGCGGAAGGATGTCGTTCGCTTCGCGAACGACATCACGAAGTCGAAGGATTCCTACCCCCTCGCGCATTCCAGCGCCCTTAGGATTCCTTAGCCCCACGCTGAATGACGCCTTCAATCCGAAGTAGTAGTAGAGGCTCGCGGTTCTAGCGGCCGAAAAATCTATGAAATTTTGCTGGAGTGCGTCTGTCGCATCCGGAAACGCATAGATTCTTTCGCTCTGAATAACATCGGATAAAAACAAAGCAAAGAAAATCGCGTCACGTATAACCTTTTTCCGCCCGACGCCGTCTAACGCGCAAGAATGCTCGCTGTTATTGTTATTGCCGCATCTGAGGGTCTCGCTTGAATCTGCATACAACAATTGCTGCCTTTCCTGGAGTTTTGCTCTTTGAGTTCTCGCGCACCGTGTTCGTGATGTGCGCTGGAGGTATCGCGCTTTTTCTGATTGGCTCCTGGGCCGCGAGGGCCGCTGTCGAGCGGGCACGAGGGCTCGACAAGGTCGTCGCTTTGAGCAATCTGTGTTTTGCGATGCCTCTCGCCGTTTTCGGCGCCCTGCATCTCTCCGCCGCCCGGGGGCTCAGCACCATGGTGCCCGAGTTCATGCCGTGGCATTTGTTCTGGGCATATTTCGTGGGTGTGGCGCTGATCGCCGCGTCGTTAAGCATCGCCACCAGAATTCAGGTGCAATGGTCGGGCCTATTGTTCGGCCTGATGATGTTTAGCTTCGTCGCCATGATGGACATCCCGGGCGCGCTGGCCGATCGCCACAACCGGATTCAATGGACTCTGGTTCTCCGCGAGATGTCGTTCGGCTGCGGCGGCTGGCTGCTTGCGGCAGCTGCGCTCGGCGGACGCAGGGGAAAGAATCTCATCACCCTAGGCCGCATCGTGGTCGGCTTTACTGCAATGTTTTACGGCGTCGAGCACTTTCTCCATCCCATCAATGTTCCGGGTGTTCCTCTGGAAAAACTGATGCCTAGTTGGATTCCGGGGAGCATGCTCATCCCTTATCTCACCGGCGCGATTCTGCTGGTATCCGGTGCATGTATTCTGCTGGCAAAGAAAACGCAGATGGCGGCAACGTATCTCGGCACGTGGATTCTGCTGCTGGTCATCTTTATCTATGGGCCGATTCTGATTGCGTCGCTCTTAACCCCAGGCACTGACGTGAAGGTCGAGGGGCTGAATTACTTTTTCGACACGCTGCTCTTCGCCGGCACGATTCTCGCGCTCGCCAGCGCGTCGCCGGACTCCGATCAGACTTCCGTCTGAAAGCCAGGTGACGAACTACTAATTGCTTAAAGTTAGTTATGCGCGTGCGGGCTCTGCGCCGGGTTGGCCTTGTGCGTGGCCGGTTCTTTCACCACCTTCACCTCAAAACTCACCGGCAAAGTTTTCGGAGGATAGCAGGCGGAGTTGTCGCAGGCCTGATACCGAAGCACCCCGTGGATCACATATTTTCCCGGCACAACCGAGTGCAGCGGATGAACTCCAACCGCGATCGTGAAGTCGCCGGAGTATACGCTTAGCTTTTCGTCGGGTGAGAAAGGAAAGGCCCGGTCCTCACCCTGGGGATACTCAATTTTCCCCAGGATAATGTCAGTCGGAACATCCATCTTGAGAGCGGTAGGAATGAGAAACTCGGATTTGGGCGTGTTCGAATTTACGTGGTAGCCGGGCGGCACACGAAAATCCAGATTCACCATGGTCTGCTGCGCGCGCTGGGCCGAAACCAGCGGCACTGGCGCTATCGCTATGGTCGGAGCTTTGCCGGGCACCTGCGCCAATGAGGGGCCCCCGGTTAACAGCGTAAGTGTCAGCCAACAGCACAGCGCCGCGCGGCGACTAAGCAATCTGTGTGACCTCTCTCCGGGGGGATTCATGGATGTGGAGTTAGCTCTGAATTCGCCGCCGATGTTTGACTAGTAGGCGCTCGTGTATCAAGTGCTTTCTTGATTACATTCTCGAACTCAGCTTTACCTCGGATGCCGATGATCTTGTCCACGATTTTGCCGTCGCGGGCGATCACAAAGGTTTCCGGCAAAGCCGGCACGCCGCCATAATCGTTGCCGACCGCCTCTTTTCCAATCAGAATGGGATAGTTTACCCCCATATCCCTGGCGAACTTGGCAATGTCTTCTTTGCTGGCGTCGTCCATGGCGACGCCGACAATCTGCAATCCCTGCGCCCCGTACTGCTTTTGCAGATCAACCAGCCATGGCATCTCGATTTTGCACGGTCCGCACCAGGTGGCCCAGAAGTTCAGAAGCACAGCCTTGCCTCGAAAATCCGAGAGGCGCATCGTCTTGCCATCGAGGGCTACGAGAGAAAAGTCCGGCGCAGGGCTGGATTGCGTAAGGTGCGACGTCAAGGAAGCGCCGGGGCGGCGCGCTTTGTGATATCCCACATACAACATCAGCGCGACCACAAAAGCTACAACTACAAGCACGAGAGGACTACGTTTCACAAAGGTTCTCCAATCACGCCCCTTGGCGGCTAAGGCCGCATGCAAATTTAGGGCTACTTTCGGCGCCGCTGAAGCCGCGCCACTTCAAAACCCATCTAAAGTCCGCTAAACTTTGTGGCTCCGAAATCTTCGTCGCTCACAGCGCAAAACGATTCAGGAACGAGAGCCAGTTCGAAATCATAGTAAAGCGGCCGATCACCAGCAACACTCCGAGAGCGATCAACAAGCCGCCGGAGGCAACTTCCAACACGTGCATATGCGAGCGAAAGCGGCTGTAAAATTTTAGAAAGCGTTCGATGCCCAGGGCCGTCAGCAAAAACGGCACCGCCAGCCCCAACGAATAAATCGCCAGCAGGATCATTCCTTTCGACAACGTATCCTGCGCCGCGGCCAGCGTGAGGATGCCAGCCAGGATCGGGCCGATGCAAGGAGTCCAGCCGAAAGCAAAGGCGAAGCCGATAATGAAGGCTCCCAGCGGCGTGCTTCCGCCCTTTAACTCGTGCATGCGCGTATCGGAGTATAAAGCCTTGATTTTGAGAATGCCGGTCAGATGAAGACCGAAGAAGATGATCACGACGCCGGCTGCGATGGCGAGCGTGTGTTTGTATTGCGCAGCGATTTGCCCAATCTCAGTTGAGATCGCGCCCAACGTAATAAAGACAACGCTGAAGCCCGCGATGAATCCAACCGAATTCGTCATCACCCGCCGCATCAGCCGCCCCTGCGACGATTTCAACTCGTCCACTCCGGCGCCAGAGATCAATGAAACGTATCCGGGGACCAGCGGCAGTACGCAGGGCGAAAGAAAGGAAATCAGCCCGGCGAAAAATGCGGCGATCGGAAGTGGAAGACTCGACATTCTTGATCCTTAATGATTGTACCCGTACAACTCCGTTAGGGCAGACTTTCCAGGTTTCGCTCCAGGGAATAAGACGCGCGGGCCGGCGTTTAGTTTCAGCCGGCCGCTGAGTCGCTTATCGGCCCGTGGTTTTTTTCGAGGCCGGGGGCTCGGGCGATTGCAGGCCGAGAGCGGGGATCTGATCCTGCGGACCTGCCAACAATTTCTTCAAGAAGCCGGGAGGTACGCTCACGCTCAGCACGGCGCGATCGCCTTCCAGTTGTATTTGCAGGCTGTCGAACATCGCCTTGACGTCGGGATCGTTTCCCCGGCCTCCCAGGGCATTTTCCGCATTATGAAACATCAGGAGAAAAGTATTGGTTTTTTCCGCGAGCGAGCGCGCATCTTCGTCGCTCAGGGTCAAAGCCTCGGCGCGAATATGCAGGGAGCCTGGGTGCAGGGGCAGATGCAGCGGGTTGTAGCTGGCCGAGACGACGATGTCGGCGGGATGAGGCAGAAAGTCACTCCATCCGCCGAACATAGGAGAAGAAGGCTCCACGTGCGCCACGCCCCAGATCGGGCTGGCAAACTGTACGCGCCTGTAATAGCGGCGCAGCAATGCAGGCCCGCCGAAGGGAGATGCCAGCCTTCGCGACCGGTCAACCATTCCACGGATCACCGCTGGATCGTCCACATTGGACGCAGCCACCGAGTCCGCGCCCAAAATTGCCGTCCGCAGCGTGCGATCTTCCACCGCGATGCTGAAAATATCCACCGACTCGTAGTTCTCAACCGACTGGGCATGCTGTTTCAGGTAAGCGGCCAGCCTGACTCCGTCAAACTTCCCGATGAACACTTCCGAGAACCGCGGGTCAACAGCGCCAGTTCGCGCCGCGCGCGCTGGATAGTGGATCGCAAAGGCGGCTTCGTCAAGATCGCGTTCAAATTCAAAGCCAGTGTCGCGGATGAACTGCTCGTACTCCGGATCGTGGCTCACTGGGGGCAGATCCTTGCCCGAATTCGCTTTGCGCGCCCGGCTGAGATCCGCGTAGAAGAATGCATCCGCTCCCGGCAAAAGGCGCGCCGGCTCCGGCGGGGCGTGTTTTCGCAATTGGACGGCGAGGGCCACCGCCGCGGCAATCACTACGACCGCCAGGACGATGGGAAACGTGCGCCTAATTCGCATGGAATGCGGTCAGGGAAGAAATGATACCACTGCGGGGGTGGGTAGGGTCAGACCTACGAGCCGAGAACGAACTTCATTGAGTGTAAACGTCTTTATTCCGCTAACTCCCGAGGTCTGCAGGGTCGGACGTGGAACCCCAACTACCGCAGGTAGAATTCCTAGGGGGTCACTATCTCACAGGCAATCTCCGTCCCTTCCCGCGTGGCCTCAACAACCCCTTTGTCGAGATGGAAAAAAACCAGCCGATTGACATGATGATTTCTACGCCAATTTTTCTTTGCGACAATCCTGACGATGGAATGCTTCAGGCTAATTTCGCCCGGTGTTTGGGCTGGACTGTATGTACGTCCTCTTAACTCGATCACAAACTCATCTCCGCCAAAGCGATATACGTTTGCATCCGAGTAAATCTCCCGTAACTCTGTGCCAATGCTTTTGAGAACTTTATCACCGGCCGCAACTCCCGTCGCTTCCAAATAGGTCTGGAAGTCATCGATGTCAAGGCAAGCGAAATCGCTTCGGTAGAGCGCACGCCCGTCTTCCGAAGATGTTGCGCGACGAATATCCTGCACAAGCTGATCGCGGGTTTTGCAGCCCGTAAGGCGATCTATTTCATCGCCTCCACTCCAGGAGAGGAGTTCATTTTCAATGAGTTGTTGCAAACGCGAAGGCACGTCAGGGGCGAGCATTAATGCCTTGATCAGGTTTTGATACCTTTCATACAGAGAATCTGCTATCTCGACTTGCATCTTCGCCTCAGTGTTCGTCCTCAAGTGGCCTCTCGGGCCAACGTACCGCGGTCCAACACGAATTTACTTCTTCAACTCCGCCGGCCAGTTCGTAACCAACTGGAGCGGGACTTGGCCTTCTTCCTCGGAGTGGTTCACCAGCAGACGTTTGCCATCGGAGGTGACGTCGAACGAAATGCCGATCCCGGGCGAAGCTGCGTGGAACAGACGCTGGGGTGCCCCGACTTCGATCTCCGATCCTTTCGGGGTCACGGTGCAGACGAAGATAGTGTCACTCAGATCCTTGAAGAACAGTTCCCTCCCATTGCCACTCCACGAAGGATACGCGCCGCTATTCGAAGAGACTCGCCACTTGCCTTTTCCCTCGGGAAAAGTCGTGATGTAAACATCCTGCTGTCCGGATTCGTCGGAAGCGTAGGCTACCCAACGGCCGTCAGGAGAAATTCGGTAAGCGGAGAGGTTGGATTGAGCGGAAGGCGGCTGCACGGCTGCCACCGGCTTGGCGTCTCCGGTCACGGGCCTTATCCAGAGCGAAACCATTTTTTCGCCTTCGCCCCAAAGGTAGGTCATATATTTTCCGTCGGGCGACCAGCCTGGGCTGTGGTAGTTGTTCTGCTCGGCAAGCAGCGTTTTCTCCGCACCGCTTCCATCCGCGGATTTGGAACGGATTTCGACGTTGCCGCCGCCTGAGGTGACCAGCGCCGAGAAGATCAGCGATTTCCCGTCCGGGGACCATCCGGGTTCCTGAATCACTTGCTGATCGAACGTGATCCGCGTCTTCGTCTTGCGCTCCAGGTCGAGCGTCCAGAGGTCGGTACCGCTGGCAAATACTACCCGCTTGTTGTCTGGCGAGAGCCGCACGTCGCGTACCCCCAACAGCGCGCGCACGTTCGTAGTCGTAGCCTCCTGGGGGTCGTAGTCGGCGAGCGGCTTGCCCGCGCGGTCGAACATCACCAGGTGGCTTTTTGCCGAGTCCGTACTGCCTCGCTGGTAAATCAGGAGTCCATTCTGCGAGACGGCAAAAATGCTTCGCCACACGCCAACGTCGTCGCGGAGGTTGCTCACCAGGGGAATCGCCGATCCCGACAAAAGACCTTTCTGCGGATCGAAGGGTTGCGCCAGCAGTGCCGTGTTGGCGCGGTAGAGGAGATAGCCAGAGGCGTACTGCGCCGCCGAATCGGTGGCCAGAACGAGGTGCGTTTCTGTGCTGTCGAAAGACCCGAAGTAGATTCCGTTCTGTTTAGGGTCGCCGCCGGTGTGACTGGTGGCGAGAAAAATGAAATGTTTGCCGTCAGGCAAGCACCACGGCCAGCGTTGGGTGGTGTGCTTGCTCCTATCGATCATCGTCCCAGGTTCCGCGGCGCCACCCTGTGCGCTCACCTTCGCCAGCGGGCCGTTAAAATCCGGCGCGAACAGGATCACATCGTTGACGCTCCAGCTTCCGCCGCGCGAATTGGGCGCGTCGGCTACGGTGGCCACCGGGCCTCCTGTAACGGAAATCTTCAGCAGCTTGCCCCCGGCAAAGAAGCCGATGTAGCGGCCATCCGGAGACCAGAAAGGATGGGCTGCGCCGGCTGTGCCGTCGAGTTGCTGCGCCGAATCACTGCTGAGCGAGCGGACCCACAACAGCTTGGTTTCCCCAGAATGCGCGACGAAGGCGATCCGGTCGCCTTGCGGGGAAAGAACCGGCATCCCGCCGGCATCGCCGGTCGCGTCGAGAGCGAACTTATCGGGCGGAGGAATTTCGGCGTGCAGGGATATCGGATTCTCCGCAGATTTCGCCCAGCGGTATCCGGCAAATCCTGCGAGTACGATGAAAACAAGAAGAAGAGCGACGGCCCACGCTGCCCATGATTTATTGAGTGGCGAAGATGGCTTGGCAGATTCGTTCGGCGAGGCGTCTGTAATCCAACGCAAGTCCATCGCAACGTCATGCGCGGACTGCAATCGGTCCGCCGGATCTTTTGCCAGGCATCCTCGCACCACGCGGTCAAGCATGGGCGGCACGAGCGGCTGGCTGGCGCTAATCGGCTCCGGATCTTTTTCCAGAATCGAGGTGAAGACGCTGAGTTGCGATTTCCCCTCGAAGGCGCGGCGTCCCGTGATCATTTCGTAAAGAAGGCATCCAAAGCTGAACAGATCGCTGCGCGCATCGGCCTCGGCGCCTTGCAGAAGTTCGGGCGCCATGTACTGAAACGTCCCGACAATCGAACCCTTCTGCGTGAGCGGTGACACCGCTGCGGTGAGCGAAGCCAGATTCATCGTCGGGGTGGAAGGCGTGAATGGCCCCACCGCCTGCGAAGTAATCCCCAACTCCGGCTTCGCCAATCCAAAATCCATCAGCTTCGCGCCCGCCTTGGTCAGCATGATATTCGCCGGTTTCAAATCGCGATGGATGATGCCGTGTTGATGCGCCTTCTCCAAAGCCTGCGCGATTTCGGTTCCAATCTTCAGAACCTGCTCGATGGGCAGCGCGCCTTTCGCCAGGCGATCGGCGAGGGTCTGGCCCTCCAGATACTCCATGACCAGGAAGTCGGTGCCGTCCTGCGTGCCGATGTCATGCAGCGTGCAGATATTGGCATGCTGCAGCGCGGATATGGCTTTAGCTTCGCGCTCCATGCGCTGTTTCAATTCTGGGTTGGAAGAAAGATGCGACGGCAAAACCTTGATGGCGACAGTGCGGTCAAGCCGCGTGTCCTTGGCACGATAAACCTCGCCCATACCTCCCGCGCCAAGCGGCGAAAGAATTTCGTAAGGGCCGAGTTTCGTGCCGGAAGTGAGGGCCATGGGTTTCTACAATTTCGATTCGCGCAATTATAGCGTTAGCGGAAGCAGAGCCGCGGGGAACGGAATGTTTCAGGGAATCACCCCGAGAGCATCAGATGAGAACAACGAGTGTAATCGCCTGATTTCAACAGCTACAGCGTAGTCTAGCGGTGCGGTGAGGTATGCTGGGTTTTCCATGAAGAGCAACATCTGGGAATTTCTTAAAGCCCGACGGAACGTATGCCGTCTCTCATAACTGCAAACTGCTATCGGATTCCATCTTCGAGGAGTAGTTCGAGTATCAGATTTGCGAACACTACGGCTTTTGCGCAGAAAATATCACGAGATTCGCGGGCAGTTGTATTGCTCTGGGACGTGCACCGTTGACCTGAGTTCCATCAGTCCGACGCACTTGTCCGTATCGTGAGTGTAATCGCCTGCTAACGTCAGTCATCCGATCCCAGAAGTACTATTGCGTGACGGTTGGCACTCAAGATGAAACTTCGCGCACAAAACTGCGTGCTTGGCCTAGCCGCACTGTTGTGTTTCGCAGACGCTTTTGTCGGTCCTAAAGGGGGTGACCCCGGACCAGCGTTAACGGTAGTCATGGGAATCTTGTTGGTTCGCAGAGCGGTTATCATTACGTCCCAGCCTACGGTTGTCATTGTCGCCGGATGCGTACTAGCTGGAATCGCTGTGACTGGAAATCATGCACTTGTGAACATAAACACCTGGGTCTGGATCGTTCTGTTTATCATCGCGGCGGTTTGCTACGGCCTCTGGGAAAGAATCGAAAAACTCTGGAGCTAGCTCAGTTTGCGTAATTTCCCAGATTTCACTGATCGTCCTCATGGGCAGAGGCTTGAATGTAACCGCCCGGTGAGCGTCAACTACTTGAAATCTTTCATTTGAAAGACGTAGCGCATGACCACTAAGAACACCAGTAGGTACGCCGCCACAAATCCGAACCTGCGCCAGCCTTTTTCTGACTTCGGCCACCATAACCAACAAGCCACCGATGCGAGAACGCCGTGTGGCACAAGAACGAGGACTTTCAACCACTCCGGCCAGTTAGAAAAGTTCGTCACGTTGGGAGATTGTAACGCGACCCTTCATCGACTGACGAAATATCGCCATTTCACTCATGGAATCGGTTCGCCTACTCCGATTTCCTGACTTCGACGACAAGTAGAACCAACACAAAGACGACATCGAAAAATGATGGGCGCAGGCCCCGCCTCTCAATCTCCACTCTCGAGGCTTTTCTGCTTATCCCTGCAGGGACGTGGGTAAGATCCGGCCACGCTTACTACGCCATCCACATTTTTCCTCAATCCCGCCGATAACCGTGTCTGTCGGCCTTTTCCGAGCAATCCAACCCCAAATCGTGCATAATGGTTCGCGTCGTTTTTTCCGAAGCCGTGAGCCGTATCGACGACAGGGGGGATTGAATGCTGCAACGTGAAGTCGACCGCCGTGCTTTCGCTCCCTACGTGATCGTGGTTCCGCTCACGCTGATGGCCACGCTTTTGTTTCTTGCGACCGTTTCTCAACCGGCCCAGGCCCAAACCTACCAGGTCATTCACAACTTCACGCGCCAAGGCAACGATGGAGCCAGTCCCTACGGAGGTCCGGTCCTCGATTCATCGGGAAATCTCTACGGCACGACGTACGCGGGAGGAACCTTTGGCAGCGGAAATGTCTACCGGCTTGAACCCAGCGGGTCCTCCTGGAAGTACAGTTCGTTGTATAACTTTAAGGCCGGAGCCGACGGAGTCGGGCCGGCTTTCGGCTCTCTGGCCATCGGCCCTGGCGGCGCTCTGTTTGGAACCACCGAAGGCGGGGGATACTTCGGCACCGACTTTGCCATCTGCGCCTGCCCAAAGCACGAGATTCAGCTCCACAGCTTTGGCCAGGGAACGGACGGTGCTCAGCCCATCGGCGGCGTGGTCCTCGATTCGGCAGGCAATATCTATGGAACCACCAGCCTCGGCGGCTCTTTCGGGAACGGTACAGTCTTTGAACAGAAGAAGTCCGGCCGCACGTGGACGGAGAGCGTGATCTACAGCTTCACCGGTGGGAATGACGGCACGAATCCTCCAGCGGGCGTGACCCTGGACGCCAACGGCAATCTCTACGGCACAACCTCTATGGGCGGCGCCAACGGCGGCGGCGTGGTCTACGAGCTTTCGCCCTCTGGTGCAGGCTGGAAGCAGACCGTCCTATATACCTTCCTGGGCCAGAGTGATGGGCAAAATCCTGTCGGAGGCGTGATCCTCG
>Ga0210400_10004679_pt1 | contig 11786 bp, 14 predicted proteins | sample IncBWH26MmetaG_FD_155456 | JGI IMG/M metagenome (GOLD analysis project Ga0210400, IMG submission 155456) | Forest soil microbial communities from Barre Woods Harvard Forest LTER site, Petersham, Massachusetts, United States - Inc-BW-H-26-M | ecosystem: Environmental > Terrestrial > Soil >...
CCATGCCCTCCAGCAGCGAGTTGGAGGCCAGCCGGTTGGCCCCGTGCACGCCGGTGCAGGCCACCTCGCCCGCCGCCCACAAGCCGGGGAGCGCAGTCGCCCCCGAGAGGTCGGTGACCACCCCGCCCGAGAGGTAGTGGGCGGCAGGGGCGATGGGCAGCCAGTCGGACGCCGGATCGAGCCCGATGTCGGTCAGGGAGGCGGTGATGGTGGGGAACCGGGCACTGAAGGCCTCCAGCCCGGTGGCGTCGAGCCAGAGGTGCTGCCGGCCCTGTTCCCGCATCCGCTCGGCCATGGCCCGGCTGACCACGTCCCGGGGGGCCAGCTCGTCCACGAACCGCTCGCCCTCGGCATCCCGGAGGAGTGCGCCATGACCCCGGAGGGCCTCGGACAGGAGGGGCCGGGGCATGGCCGGGTGGTGCAGGGCGGTGGGATGGAACTGCATGAACTCGACATCAGCCACCGGGACACCGGCCCGGAGGGCCATGGCCAGGCCGTCGGCCGTGGCCTCGGGGGGATTGGTGGTCACCGCGAACAGCTGGCCGGCTCCGCCGGTGGCCAGGACGGTGTGGGTGGCGCGGACCTCGGCGATCTGCCCGCTCGAGGACACCGCCCGCACGCCCCGGCACCGTCCCCCTTCGACCAGGAGGTCCAGGGCGAACCACTGCTCCAGGACCACCGTGGCACTCTCCCGGGTGGCCTCCACCAGCGCCCGCTCCACCTCGGCGCCGGTGGCCGCGCCGCCGGCGTGGACCACCCTGGCCATCGAGTGGCCTCCCTCTCGGGCCAGGGCCAGCGCTCCGCCCGGTTGCCGATCGAACTCGGCCCCCAGGGCAATCAGCTCGTTGACCCGGCCCGGCCCCTCGTCCACCAGGACCCGCACCGCTTCGGTGTCGCACAACCCGGCCCCGGCGGCCAACGTGTCGGCCAGATGCAGATCGGTCGAGTCCTCGTCGCCCCCCAGCACGGCGGCCACCCCGCCCTGGGCCCAACGGGTGGCCGACTGCCACAGCTCGGCCTTGGTCAGCACCCCGACCCGAAGCCCACCGGCCCCCGAGCCGGCCAGCCGGACGGCAGACGACAGGCCGGCCACGCCGCTGCCCAGGACCAGTACGTCGAGGGGCTGGGCATCGTTCGGGATCTGCGTGACGGTGGGCGCGAGCGAGGATGCCACGCCCGCTCCGCTCAAGCCTGGGTCAGATGATCGAGCTCGGCGTCCAGCCGGGCCGACGTCTCGTCGATCACCCGATTGGCCGCGTCGACGTGGACGATCCTGGGCTCGAAGTGCTCGAGCTCGGCCGTCTCGTAGTCGGCGTAGGTGATGACGATGACCTTGTCGCCCGGGTGGACCAGGCGGGCGGCCGCCCCGTTGAGGCATACCTGCTCGGGGCCGCCCACGATGGCATAGGTCTCGAACCGCGCCCCGTTGTCGATGTCGAGCACGGTGACCTGCTCCCACTCCAGGATGTCGGCCAGGCGCATCAGCTCCGGATCCAGGCTGATGGAACCGACGTAGTTCAAATTGGCATCGGTGACCGTGGCCCGGTGGATCTTTGACTTCATCATGCGGCGACGCATCGTCAGTTGGTCCCTTTCGTGATGCGAAATGATGGCGACGGAACAGCTTGTCGTGGATCAAGGTTGTCGATCAGGCGCACCGGCCCGACCTGGGCGGCGATGAGCAGCCTCTGCGGGCGGGCAGTCCGGGTCAAGTCGGACCGGGTGAGGTCCCCCGCATCGACGAGGACGGCGTAGTCCAGGTCGACCAGGGGCTCCTCGGCCACCAGGCCCGCCATCTCCGCCTCGATGGCGGGAACGCTCAGCTGCCCGGCGGCGATAGCGGCCGCACCGGCGCCGAGGGCTCGGGGCAACACCAGCGCGGCCCGGCGCTCCTCGGGACCAAGGCGGACGTTGCGACTGGACAGGGCCAGGCCGTCCTGGTCCCGCACGGTCGGGCAGCCGATGACCTCGACGGGGAACGAAAGGTCGTGAGCCATGGTGCGCACCACGGCCAGTTGCTGGAAGTCCTTCTCACCGAAGTAGGCCCGGCACCGGCCGGCCATGGCGAACAGCTTGGACACCACCGTGGACACGCCGTCGAAGTGCCCGGGTCGCGACGCCCCTTCCCAGGCCTCGCTCACCCCGACCACCCCGACCGACGTGCAGACCGGTGTCGGGAAGTCGGGATACATCTCGGTCAGAGCCGGAGCAAAGAGCAGGTGCCCGCCGGCATCGGCCACGATGGCGCTGTCGGCGGCCAGGGTTCGCGGGTAGTGGTCGAGATCATCGGGATTGCCGAACTGCAGCGGGTTCACGAAGACGGTGACGGCGACCAGGTCGCACTCGGCCGCGGCCCGCTCGACCAGGGAGCGGTGGCCGTCGTGGAGGGCACCCATGGTCGGCACCAGGCCCACGGTGCGGCCGCCGGCCCGGGCCGCCTCGAGCTGGGCGCCGAACTCGGCCACGGTGTCGAGGACGGTGAGGCGGTCGTCGAGCCCACCGTCGCTGCCGGTCGGGGCCATGACCGATGCCGTGCTCATGCTGCGTCCGGTACGGCCCGGGGCGCCACCACCACCGGGGCCGTCTCGACCCGGGGGGCGGGTTCGGGGACCAGACGGCGGGCCTGGTCCACCAGGGCGTCGTAGGCATCGAGCTCGGAGCGACCCTGGGTCATGCCGGCCAGCACGGCCCGATGACGGGCGATCGTCTCCCAATCACCCCGGGCCGCGGGGCCAGTCAGCGCGGCGGCGGGCCCGAGAGCCAGGGCATCGTCCACCGCAGCCCGGACCAAGCCGGAAAAGACGTCCAGACCAAGTCCCGCCTCTCCGGCCACCCGTTCCACCTGACCCAGCAACGCCACCACGTGGTTGGCGGCGATGGAGGCGGCGGCGTGATAGGCGGCGCGGGAGCGGTCCTCCACCTCCACCACCTGACCGCCGAGGGCCAGGGCCAACGACCGGGCCACGGGATCGCCGGCCACGGCGAAACCGACCCCGGAACGCAACCGCACCGCCCCTCGTTCGGAGTCGGGGAGCGGGACCAACGGGTGCAGCCCGCCCCGGCGGGGGTGGCGCCCGAGGACGTCGAGCCCGAGCGAGCCCGAGAGGTGCAGCACCACGGTGGCGGCAACGGGGTCGATGGCAGCGGCGGTGGCGGCCACGGCAGCATCAGGGGTGGCGATCACGACGACGTCGGCTCCGGCGGCGGCGCCGCTCACGACATCACCTCGACCGAGCGCGCCAAGCACCTCGTATCCCCCGACGGCGCGCAACGCGGCCATCAACGATCGACCAGCCCTTCCCGGACCGATCACACGGACTGTGGTCACCAGACCCCTTTCGACGTTCCGGCCCCATGGGGTGCCGTTCGCGGAGGAGAATCTACTTTCGGACGATCAGAGTGTACCCACGTTGGCCACGTCTCCACCAGAGGTTTCCAACTCGGCCGGTCCGGCCAGGTCAGGAGCCAGGTCGGCCAGGGGGGCGACCACGAATCGCCGCTCCCACAGCCGCGGGTGGGGCACGGTCAGATCGGGGTCGTCGAGGGTGACGCCGTCGATCCACAACACGTCGGCGTCGAGCGTGCGCGGACCCCATCGGACGGTCCGCACCCGACCGGCCGAGGCCTCGAGCCGGTGGCACTCCGTGAGGAGGCGGTAGGCGTCGAACCGGGGGGGTAGGGCCAGCTCCACGACCAGGTTGAGGTAGGGCCCCTGGTCCTCGGGACCGCCCACCGGTTCGGTCTCGTAGACGGGCGAGACCGCCGTCACCGGCACCCCGGAACCGCCGCGGAGCTGGTCGACGGCCCGGCGCAGGTGGGCCCACCGGTCGCCCAGATTGGAGCCGAGGCCCACGAAGGCCCGGGTGGAGGAGGGCTCGGACAGCGACGAGGTCATCTCGACCGGGTGATGCGCACGCCCACGGTCGACAGGTCGGCGGGAAGGGGGGGTTGCAGCTTGCGCAGCGACAGGGTCACGGCCTGCACCCGGCCATCGGTGGCCAGCACCTCGTCGGCCACGGCCGCGGCCAGCGCCTCCAAGAGTAGGAACGAGGTGGCCCCTTCCACCACCGCGGCGATGCGATCGACCACGCCGGCGTAGTCGACGGTGTCGGCCAGATCGTCGCTGGAGCCGGCGGCGACCATGGACACGACCAGATCGGCGTCGACCTCGAAGGGCTGGGGGCGGGTGCGTTCCTCGGGCAGGACCCCGTGGGTCCCGAGCAACCGAAGCCCTCTGATCTCGATCCGGTCGGAGGGCTGGGGCTCGCTGACCGTCGCCACCCTTCAGTTCCCGGCTGGGCCCGACTCGGGGTCGGCGGCCACCGGCGCCAGCTGATCGGCCACGGCCACCAGCTCCCGGCCGGAGGGACCCATCTGGTGGCCGATCATGTGCTCCAGCACGGTGACCGCCTGGGGCCCGCTGGGTAGGCGGCCCGACCACAGCAGGTACCCGGCCACCACGCCCATTACCCGGTCACCCAGCTCCTCTTGATGCACGAGGAGGCGCTCACCGGCGGTGAGGCGGGTGTGCAGCTCTCGGAACAGATCGAGCTGCACGGCCCGGGTGTCCCCCGATTGGGGCAGCGGAAAGTGGATGCTCGGGAGCTCTTGCTCCTGGTAGGCCTGGAGATTGTGCGATGAGGGCAACAGCGAGACCACGCTGGTGAATCCCTGGACCTGCAGCCAGATGATCTCCTCTTGTCGGCGCACCTTGCGGTGGTTGGGGGCGAACCCACCGGGACGCTCGCTGACGGCCAGGCGGTCCTTGATCACCCACGTGAAGTTGCGGGGCGGGATCCCGGCCGCCCATTTTCCCTTCATGGTGCTCCGACCCGGTCGCCGTGGTCCGCAGGCGCCCGACTCGATCCGATGAGCATCGCCGCCTGCACGGAGGCGGACACGTCGTGGACCCTGACCATGGAAGCGCCCTGGGCCAGGGCCCAGGTGGCCGTGGCCAACGAGGCGGGGGCCCGGTCGTCGACGGGCGCCGGTGTGCCATCGGGCAACGGTGAGATCACGCCGAGAAAGCTCTTGCGGCTGGTGCCCACCAGCAGGGGGTACCCCAGGTCGGACAGCGCGCCCACCGCACCCAACAGGGCCAGGTTGTGCTGGACGTTCTTGCCAAAGCCGATGCCCGGGTCGATCCACACCTCGCTGACGCCGGCAGCCCGGGCCACCTCGGCCCGCTCGGCCAGGAACGACGACACCTCGTCGACGACGTTGGCATATCGCGGATTTCGTTGCATGTCCGCCGAGGTGCCCTGGCGATGCATGGCCACCCAGCCCACCCCACGTTCGGCCGCCACCGGCCATAGTTCAGCCGACACGTCATTGACCAAGGTGGCCCCGGCCGAGACAGCGGCCGCGGCGACGTCGGCCTTGGTGGTGTCGATGGAGACGCGCACGTGGGCGGACAGGGCCTCTATCACCGGGAGCACCCGCCGGAGCTCCTCGCGCTCCTCCACCGGCTCGGCACCGGGACGGGAGGATTCGCCGCCCACATCGACGATGTCGGCCCCCTCGGCGATCATGTGATGGCCTCTGGTGATGGCTCGATCGGTCTCATACCATTCTCCACCGTCGAAGAAGGAGTCCGGAGTCACGTTGAGGATGCCCATGACCAGGGGTCGTTCCTGGTGGAGGGGAGTCAGCATCGCCTCGTAGCGTAAACCAGCCAAGCGAGGTCCGTCGCCGGAGCAGGGGTGGCAAGGATCGCTGCGGACGGGTCGTGGGCTCAACGACCGTGTACGAACTGCATGGCCTCGGCCCGGGTGGCCGAGTCGGTCCGGAACAGGCCGCGCACCGCGGAGGTGATGGTCAAGGTGCCCGGCTTCTTCACCCCACGCATGGACATGCACAAGTGCTCGGCCTCCACCACGACCAGGACGCCTTTGGGACCGAGCACCTCTTCGATGGTGTCGGCGATCTGGGTGGTCATGCGCTCTTGGACCTGGAGCCGTTTGGCGTACCCGTCGACCAGCCGGGCCAGCTTGGACAGCCCGGTGATGCGCCCGTCGTCGGCGGGGATGTAGGCCACGTGGGCCCGACCCATGAACGGCACCATGTGGTGCTCGCAGAGGGAGGCAAAGGGAATGTCCCGGACCATGACCATCTCGTCGTGGTCGGCGGCGAAGGTCACCGTCAGGTACTTGGCCGGGTCCTCATGGAGCCCGGCGAACAGCTCGATGTACATCTGCGCCACCCGGTGGGGTGTCTCCCGCAGGCCGTCGCGCTCGGGGTCCTCGCCGATGGCGGCCAGCACCTCGGCAATGGCCCGCTCGATCCGGTCAGTGTCAACACTCATGAGCCGGCCTCAGCGCCCCTCGGTCGATTCGTCGTAGGCATGGATGGCGGGTAGGTTGCGCAGCCGCTCGTCCACATCGAGCCCGTAGCCCACCACGAAGTCGGACGGGATGTGGAACCCGACATAACGCAGGTCGACCGCCGTGCGCTGCTGGCCGTCCTTCACCAGGAGGGCACAGACCTCCAACGACGCCGGCTGACGGGCCAGCAGGTAGCGCTGGAGGTAGTTGAGGGTGAGGCCGCTGTCGACGATGTCCTCCACCACCAACACGTGGCGGTCGACCAGGTCGACGTCGAGATCCTTCACGATGCGGACCACGCCCGAGGTCTTGGTGGCGCTCCCGTAGGAGGAGACGGCCATGAAGTCCACGTCCACCGGGAGGTCGATGGCCCGGGACAGGTCGCTCATGAACATGAACGCTCCCTTCAGCACCCCGACCAGCAGCGGTGGCGGGCAGTCGGCATAGTCGGCGGTGATCTCGGCCCCGAGCTCGGCGATCCGGGTACGCAGCTGCTCCTCGGACACCACCACGTCGCCCACGCCCGCAGCGCCACCTGCCGTCGACCGCGGCCCGTGCGGATTACCCTTTCCGGCTGCGGTCACGGGGCGACTGTACCGGAACCACGGCGGGGGCCAGGCTGAGCCGGCCGCCCGACCGGCTGACGCGCTGCCCACCGGGTAGCTCGGTGGCCCTGGCCTCACCGCGGGCCACCGACAGCACCCGTTCCACCGCGGCCGACGAGGGAGGGTGCTCGGCGTCTCCCCTGAGCCAGGAACGCACCGCTCGCCGGGCGACCGATTCCGGTGCCTCGGCTACGGCCCGGCCGTCGGTCGGGTCCACCAGCTCGGACAGCGCGTCCAACAGGTCGGCATCCCCGGCCAGCAGTTCGGCTTGGCGGGCCAGGACCGGCACCAGGTCCCGCCCGGCCAGGGCCGAGCACAGAGGTAGGAGCTCGTGGCGGATCCGGTTGCGGAGGAACCGCGGGTCCTGATTCGAGGGGTCGACGACCGGCTCGAGGCCCCGGTGGCCGCACAGGGCAACCGTCTCGGACCGACGCAGACCCAAGATGGGGTGGCGGGCACCGGCCCGCATGCCCGACAGCCCATGGACGCCGGCCCCCCGCAGCAGGTTGGCCAGCACCGTCTCGGCCTGATCGTCGGCGGTGTGGCCGGTGGCCGCGTCGGGTCCGAGGGCGCGTTGACGGGCGGTCCGGGCCCTCGCTTCCAGGTTGGGACCGTCGGCCAACTCCACCCGCACCGACTGGAAGGCGGCGCCGAAGCGTGACGCAGCCTGCGCCACCACGTCGGCCTCGGCCGCCGAACCGGGCCGGAGCCCGTGGTCGACGTGCACGGCGGTGACCCGACAGCCCGCCTCGGTGGCCAGGACCAAGAGCGCCAGGGAGTCGGCGCCGCCGGAAACGCCGCAGGTCAGGGCGGTGCCCGGTGGCGGGAAGGGGCAGCGATCGAGGAGCGACGCTCCGGTGGGCTCAGCCGGAGAGGGCAGGAGTGGTGCCGACACGGGAGATCCATTCGGCCGGGTTCCTGATCTCGCGCAGCGAGGGCAGCCATTCCGGTCCCCGCCAGGCCCGGTCCAACAGGGCGGGGCCCCCCGAGCTCTCGACGGCGGCGATGAACTTCTCCCCCTCCTCGTACTGGCGCAGCTTCGCTTCCATCCCGACCAGCTGCTGCAACAGCCGGGCCGGGCCCCGAGTCTGCTGGCGCCGTTCGCGCAACACCTCGCTGAAGCGGGCGGCACTGGGGATGGCCGCGGCCCCTGCTCGGTCCATGGTGACGTCGCCGTGGCCCTCGAGCAGGCTCATTAGGGCTTGGATGCGGTGGAGCCCCTCGAGCTGCTCGGGTGTGGCCACCAGCCCGAGTGCCCCCGAGTCTCGCAACGGGTTCCGGCCGGCGCGGATCTCCTCGGTCATCCGCCGGAGGGCCTCGGCGAACCGGGACGGGTCGGGATCCAGTGAGCCCAGTCCCTGGTTCACCAACGACAAGAAGTGATCGCGCATCCAGGGGATGGCGGTGAACTGGCACCGGTGGGTCACCTCGTGGAGGGCCAGCCACAAGCGGAATTCCTTGGGCTCGAACCCGTGGCGCTGTTCCAGGGCCACGATGTTGGGCCCGACGAAGTAAACGATGTCCTGGTCCTCGACCGACTCCTCGGTGAGCAGCAGGTCGTACTGGCCGAGCACGCGGGTCGACAGCCATCCGAGGACCAGCCCCATCTGGGTCCCGGTGACGGCGCGCCCGGCTCCGGCCATGGGCCCGGCCAGCCGAGCGGTCAACGAGTTGGACGAGGCCATTCGGGAGGTGGGGTCGAGGCGGTCGAGATGGGGACCGACCAGGCGTTGGAACGAGGCGATGTTGACGTGGACCCAACCGGACCGGTCGGTGACGCGGGACCGGGCCAACCCGGTCGGTGAGCGGAGACCGGTCGACGCCGCCACCAGTTCCTCGGCCTGGGCGGTGAGGTCGGCGAACTCACGCTGGAGCTCGTCGTGGCGGTAGCCGTCGGGAAGGGACTTGCGATTGCCGACCCAGGAGGCCACCCGCTCGGCCAGCTCCCAGGAGACGGCGGCACCGGGGGCGGTGGAGACAGCTTTGTCGCCTGGTTGCGCGGAGTCCACCGCCATACTGCTCAGATCGGCCATGGACTCAGTCTAGGGAGAGCCCCGGTCGCATGGGGGCCTCCCCAGTGGTCAGGCGGCCTCAGTTGGCCTGACGCTGCTGCTCGTCCAGGAGGGCGGCGGCCACCCGGTCGATGAGGCTGTCGGGCACGTGGTCCTTGCAGCGGTTGGCGATCACCTTGCGCAGCTCCGTCTCGAAGCCGAACGCCTGCACACAGGGTCCACAAAGGTCCAGGTGGCGCTGGATCTCGACCCGTCGTTCCTCGGTCAGCTCCCCATCGAGGTAGAAGTACAGCCGCTCGATGGTCTCGTCGCAGTCCAAGAAGCCGTTGACCGAGGCGGGCGGACCCTCGAGGCCTGGCCCTCCGACCGGTTTGCCCGGTTCACTGTTCGGTCCGTGTTGCTCCACTGTGAACGGTCTCCCTACCTGCCATCGTCCGTGACACCGACGAGCCCTCTCGCGGCGCCAAATTCAAACAACGCCTTCTGGAGCGCCTTTCTTCCCCGGTGGATGCGGCTCATGACCGTTCCGATGGGCACCTCGGTGATGTCGGCGATCTCCTTGTAGGAGAAGCCCTCGACGTCGGCCAGCAGGACGGCGATGCGGAACGCCTCGGGCAGCGCCTCGATGGCCTCTTTGACCTCGGTGTCGGTGAACCGGTCCACCACCTCGTCCTCGGCGCTCCGGCCCAGGCCGGCGGGCTGATCGCCGGACAGCCGGCGATACATGTACAGATCCTCGACGTCGTCCACGTCGGCGATCTCCGGTCGCCGCTTGGCCGACCGGTAGGAATTGATGAACGTGTTGGTCAGGATCTTGTACAGCCACGCCCGGAGGTTCGTTCCCGCCTCGAAGCTGGCGAAGGCGCGATAGGCCTTCAGGTACGTCTCCTGGACCAGATCCTCGGCATCGGAGGGATTCCGGGTCAATCGCAGGGCGGCGGTGTACAGCGCGGACATGTGCTGCATGGCCTGGTCTGAGAAATCCTTCTGATCGGCCATGGTTGCACCCTACACAGTCCCAGTGACACTCTCGACGTCGCGGCCCCGGTGGTGGTCAAGCAGGGTTGTCAAGCAGGGTTGCGGTGGCGGGGGACCCTGCGCTTGGCCTCCCGCTGGGCCTCGAGCAGCCGGGCCAGGCCTCCCGCCGTGGCCCCGGACGGGTCCAAGTTGTGGCGTTCGTCGGGGTCGGTGGTCAGGTTGTACAGCTCCCATTGGGCCTCGGCCGGCTCCGAGGCGAAGGGTCCGGGACCGGGCAGCCCATGGGCGGCATCCCACTCGTCGAGGCGCTCGTAGTAGTGGCTCAACTTCCACAGCTCCGGTGTCCCGGCATCGCCGGTGGGCAGGGTGGCGATCACCGACTCCACATTGGCCGGCTCCGGTACCGCTTCGTAGACCTCGTCGGTCACGAAGCTGCGCTGGCGCGAGCCCCGGGTGACCTGGTCTTCGGTCACGAAGTAGACGGGATCATTGAGGTCGGCTCTCCCCCCCTTGCCGCTCATGAGGGCCGAGAGGTCCCGGCCCACCAGGTCATGGGTCTCGACGTGACGCTCGGCCACGACGGGCGCGAGGTCCTCGGGCCGAAGGTGGGCCAGGCCCAACAGGGTGGGGAGGACGTCGACATGGCTGGTCGGGATGGCGATGCCCGCTCCCCCCGGTTCGATCCCGGGCCCCGACACCAGCAGGGGGACCCGGATGGCCTCGTCGAAGGCGTTGTGCCATTTCTGCACCATGCCCCCGTGCGCTCCGACCAGGTCGCCGTGGTCCGAGGTGAACAGCACCACGGTGTCGTGGGCGAACCGAGATGCGTCCAAGGCGTCGAGGATCCGTTCGATGACCCGGTCCACCAGCTTGTGCAGCCAGTAATAGAGACGGCGATAGTCGAGGTCGGCCACCTGGGGGAACAATGCCTTCGGCCAGACCCGGTGGAATTCCCGCTGCGCGGTGGGCCGGCCGTCGAACCCGTCGCCCTGCGAAGGTGCGGGTCCCACCTCGGGCACGGTGTCATCGGGCTGGGGAAACCCGAATATCTGCCACGCGCCCCCGGCGAAGGCGATGTCGTGGGGGTTGACGAACGAGGCCACGGTCAGCCAGGGGCTGTCGTCGCCCTCATGTTCGAGCCGGGCGAAGAGATCGGTGACCTGTTCCCCGTACAGCCCGTCCTTGACGAACCCGCTGTCAGCCGGGTCGGGGCCATGGGGCTCCCGGCCCACCCAGCCGGCGAACCCGAAGGGATCGAGCCGGTCGGCTGCCCCGTAGGCGTCGACGGCGTCGGTGGTCACCGTGCCCGAGACGTCGTTCGTCCGCAGTCCGGTGTGAGACCCGAGGACCGGGAGATCGGCGTGAGAGATGTGCCACTTGCCCCGGTAGTGGGTCCGGTAGCCCGCAGCCCGGAACCAGTCGCCCATGGTGGGGACCTGGTCGGGATCGAGCCAGCTGATCTCGGGATCCCCCGCCGCCTTGGCGATCCCGTCGGTGACCCGGACCCCGTGCAACGAGGGGTAGTGGCCGGTGAAGAACGAGGCGCGGCTCGGTGCGCAGGCCGTGGCCGCCGCATAGTGGCGGTGGAGCTCGACGCTCCGGGCCCGGAGACGCTCTCTCGCCGGCAGCTGGGTGGCCCGGAAGGCCAGGGTGCCCGCGTCCTCGTAGGGAGGCGGGTAGCGCTCCTCGTCGGTCATGATCACCAGCACATTGGGGCGGTCGGCCACGTACTTCTCCTGCATTGCCTGGCTCGACGGCCTGCCCTGGGTCGGATCAGCTCGTCGGCGGACCTTGACAGTATCAGTGGTTGGCTGACCGCGAGGAGTGGTGGACCATCAACGCAGGGGTCCCAGACACCGAGAATGCAT
>Ga0210400_10004680_pt1 | contig 11785 bp, 11 predicted proteins | sample IncBWH26MmetaG_FD_155456 | JGI IMG/M metagenome (GOLD analysis project Ga0210400, IMG submission 155456) | Forest soil microbial communities from Barre Woods Harvard Forest LTER site, Petersham, Massachusetts, United States - Inc-BW-H-26-M | ecosystem: Environmental > Terrestrial > Soil >...
ATTCTTCTTTTTAACCGTTGTTTTTTTCTTCACCGCTTTCTTTTTCGCGGATTTTTTCTTCGCATGTTTTTTAACCGAAGATTTACTTTTTTTTGGTTTGCTTTTTTTTGCAACACCAACTCTCTTGCCTGATAAAGCAGGTTTAGTTTTTTTCTTTTTTGCCATAACCGAAATTTTATTCTTTAATAAATTTACCTTCACCGATTAACGTAGCATTACGTAAAATCTTATACAAATATAAACCTTGCGGCAAATTACCGACGAAAACAGGAAGATTTTTTTGGTCAGCATGAATGGTTTTTACTTCGGCACCCAAAACAGAGTATAATTTTATATCAAATGCGCCCGGTTCATTGGTAAAATTAAACTGAATCTGGCCGGTGGTTGGGTTGGGGAATACCGTAAGCTCCTCGTAATTATAGTTTTTTACAACACTACTGCCGCATAACATAGCGCTATATCCGTCTAATTTACCATAGCCCCAACTGTTATTGGGCAAACTGTTTCCTGTAAAATAGTCCCGTTTGGCACAACCTGTTATTGCATTTTTTATCTGAATATTGGTAGCGGTAGGGTTTTTTTGAAGATAAAGTGCCACAAAACCCGCAACCGAAGGAGCGGCTGACGAAGTGCCTGAAAAAGTCATATGCATGGTATCTTCGGCAATGATTTGATTGGTTGCCGGAAAGTTTACAGCCAGATAATGACTCCAATACAAAGTACCGGTTGTAACAATATTATCGCCTGTTGCAGATATATCAGGCTTCGTTCTTAAATCACGCGTAGGGCCGCGACTGCAATAATACAAAAGCGTATCATAAGGGCCTGGCATCGGATAAAAAGTATGTTTACAACTGATATGCCCTCTACGTTCGGTGTAATTCGCCACAGTTATCACCTGGTTGCTGCATTGAAAACTTGTGCAAATGGTTTGAAGTGTATCCGGTAATTTATAATAAGTCATGCGTGGTAATGTACCAACGGTTGGCAGCGGCTTATATAAAAAATCAAAATTCCAGGTATCAAAAGTGCCGGTGCCGGTATTTTCCAAAGTCCAGAAATAACCTAAAGTATCTGCCACAATATTTATAAGTAATTCGTAGGTATTTCCTTGAATATTTGCTGCAGTTTGCACATAACCTAACCTCTTGCCGTTACTGTTTTTCAGGGTATCCGTAATTGTAATGCCCAAACAGGAAGAAATAGTTCTGAAGCCAATATTTCCTTTATATCTAAGATTTGTAGAATCATATACTCCTATCGTATAATGCGCCTGTTTAAAATTATTAGTGTCAGCGTAAAGCAAAAACTGCGATTGAGGATTGGATTTATTTCTGATAAATGTAAAATTGGTATCCGCACTCAGAGTGTATTCTAAGTGAAAAGGGGCATTACCCGCATTTCCTGCCGCAGCAACAATACTTCGCCCGGGTATATTGGCAAATAACGCATCAATGGCTTGTGCCTGCAAATCCTTCCCGTCGTGCGAACCATAATAATCACCAATGCTCAGGTTTAAAACAAAGGGTTGACCAAGGGTATTGGCTTTTGTTGCGAGGTAATTAATTCCGTCTAAAACCAATGGGCCTGTACCGTTATAATCAAGTGCCACGCAAATAATATCGGCCTTAGGCGCATGCCCTTTATAAATAGCGTTGGTATTTCCGTTTCCTACAGCAATTCCCGAAACTTTTGTTCCGTGGCCAATATCATTTATATCCACATGCGTACAATGGCCACTGTCTATCTGAACATTGTTCCATTCCTGCCCGTAACCATAAGGCATAGGTTTTACCCCACCTGTTGTAAGTGCCTGGTCCCATATCCATTTAATTCTTGTTTTTCCGGTTGCGCTATCCTTAAAATCCGGATGTTTAAAATCGATTCCTGTATCAACAAGGCCAAAAGTAACACCCGCACCGTTATAAGCCTGGGGTAAGGGCGTTTGTCCGTTATGAATTTTAAGGATGTTATTTTTTACAATGGAAGAATCGTCTAAAGGACGGGGAATTTTTTCATAAAACTCAATGCGGCTGATTACTTTAGACTGAGCTAATAATTTCAAATCATTTCCCGTTAATATAACAGAGCTTATATCACCACAATTATATTTAAACAAACCGTGGTGCGAATCAGTAAATTGCTTTACATAAGCCACATTGCCTTTTACAAGCACCGCATAGTTTTTTGCAGCATCTTTATCCAGAGCTTTTAAAAGGAATCCGTTCATTTTAGTGTTTTGCGCAAAACAGCTGACTGTAAGAAGGAGTAAAATAATTATTCTCATAGTATGATAAAATTACAAATTTTAACTGAACTTTGTGTGATTTAATTAAATTAAAATAAGATTATGAAATTTATAGCAAAAATCATTGTTACCACCCTGGCCGTATTAATAACTACGTGGTTTTTACCGGGCGTTACCATTACCGGAGTTAACGATACAGATAAATTACTTACCGCGTTAATGGTATCGGTGGCATTAGCCTTTCTGAATACGGTTCTAAAACCCGTTTTAGCCTTTTTAACATTACCCATTACTATACTTACACTCGGGTTATTTTATTTGGTGCTTAACGCGATAATAATTTTACTGGCGGATAAACTTGTGGCCGACTTTCACGTAAAAGGTTTTTTAACCGCGCTTTTATTCAGCATCATTCTTTCTTTGGTAACTTCGGTACTTGAGGCCATTTTAGGCACCAATAAAAAAGACAGGGAGAGAGATTAATGAAAATCCTATCGGCACAGCAAATACGTGAAGCGGATACCTATACAATTGCACACGAGCCCGTTTCTTCTATTGATTTAATGGAACGCGCTGCCAAAGCTTGTGCTTTACGTATTGCCGAAATTACTCATCCGGACAGCATCTATCTTATTTTTTGCGGAAAAGGAAATAACGGAAGCGACGGCCTGGCTATTGCAAGGTTACTTGCCGAAATGAAACGCAAAGCGGAAGTTTTTATAATTAATCATAACGATAATGCTTCTGAAGATTTTAGTACAAATTTAAAAAGACTGGAAAAACACGGATCGGTTAAAATCCATAATGTAGAAGGTCATGCTGAACTTGTTTCAGCATCTGTTTCCGGTCGTATAGAAAAAAACATTTTTATAATTGATGCATTACTTGGCACTGGGCTCAATAAACCCGTTGAAGGGCTTTTAGCAGAAACAATCGAATTAATTAATTCTTCTGTCCTATCCGTTGTTGCAATAGATATTCCAAGCGGATTATTTTGCGATGAAAAACCAACACACAAACGTATTATACGCGCAGGCAAAACATTAAGTTTCCAGAGGCCGAAATTTACTTTTCTGTTTAATGATTTTGCACAATACGTCGGCGAATTTGAAATTCTAGACATCGGGCTGAATGAAGAGTTTATTGAATTGCAGACAAGCGATTATTTTTTTCTGCATAGCGAAGATATACATGCGCTTCTGAAACCGCGACAAAGATTTTCGCATAAAGGAAGTTACGGCCACGCTTTGTTATTAGCCGGTTCAACCGGAAAAACCGGCGCAGCTGTTATAGCAGCAAAAGCCTGTTTACGTTCGGGCGCGGGTTTACTTACGGCTCACCTGCCCTCCTCTGCCTGCGCCATTATGCAAACAGCTTTACCTGAAGCTATGGTTAATGCCGATGAAAACGCAGATATCATTTCTTCACTTCCAAAAAATCAAAATTTTTCGGCAATCGCGATGGGCCCCGGTACAGGTACATCAAAAGAAACCGCGCAGGCATTAAAACTTTTAATACAAAATGCTCCCGCGCCTATGGTTTTAGATGCGGATGCGCTAAATATTCTTGCCGAAAACAAAACGTGGGTTTCTTTTTTACCTCCGGGAACTATTCTTACTCCGCATCCGAAAGAATTCGACCGTTTGTGCGGCGCGCATACTTCTGATTTTGAACGTTTGCAAACGGCAAGGCAATTCGCACAAAAAAATAATTTAATTATTGTTTTAAAAAGCGCTTTCACAACAATTGTTTTGCCGGATAAGAAAGTTTTTTTCAATTCAACCGGTAACCCGGCTCTTGCAAAAGGCGGAAGCGGCGATGCTTTAACCGGAATTATTTTAGGATTGCTTTCTCAAAGTTATTCACCCGAAAACGCCGCTATCATTGCCGTTTTTATCCACGGTTATGCTGCCGATTTATATATTCAGAAAAACAGCGCACAAAGTATGCTGGTAAGCGATTTAATTGAATTACTACCCAAAGCTTTCCTGTTGTAAAATACTTTCCTACATTCAGGTACTGAGTTTTGGCATAAGAGTTTAAACGATTTAAAATATATTCGCATAAAACCGGTACATTTGCAATCTCTATGCATCCTACAAAAATTCCCGCCACCGATTTTAAAATGATTGCCACTACCTTCTTTGGTTTAGAAGAGGTGTTGGCCGCCGAACTCCTAAAATTAGGCGCCAAAAATATAGAAGCTCATAATCGCGCTGTTAGTTTTTACGGCGACGAAGGTTTTTTATACAAGGCAAATATTTGTTTACGCACAGCATTACGGGTTTTAAAACCTATAGGTTCAGCAACAGTTTTTAACGATGAAGAATTATATGATGCGGTTCAAAAAATTAATTGGGATAAATTTTTAAGTGTTGATCAAACCCTTGCTGTAACAGCCGTATTGAATACGGAAAACTTTAATCACAATCAATATGTGGCACAAAAATGTAAAGATGCAATTGTTGATCAGTTTCGCGATAAATATGATAAACGGCCATCGGTGGATAAAGACAATCCCGATTTCAGCCTTTATGTTTTTATTTTTAAAGATGAAATGCAACTTATGCTGGATAGCAGCGGGGTGCCTCTATACAAACGCGGATATCGACAAACCGCTGACCTTGCCCCATTAAACGAAGCTTTGGCAGCGGGCATGGTACTTATCAGTGGATGGGATGCACGTTTATCCGCACTATACGACCCGATGTGCGGAGCAGGCACTATTTTAATTGAGGCTGCTCTTATTGCCGCAAATATTCCTCCCGGTTATTACAGAAAAGATTATAGTTTTATGCATTGGCCCGATTTTAACGAAGAACTTTTTGAGAAAATTTTTGAAAGTGTTGTGGCAAAAATAAATAACGTGCCCGTTGATATTATCGGCACCGATATTTCGCCCGTAGCCATCAGCAAAGCCAGGGAAAACGCCAAAGCCGCCAATGTAGATGATATGATTCGTTTTATGCAGGCTGATTTCTTTGAAACCTCGTTCGGCCTTGAGAAAAAATACACGCTTATTACCAATCCGCCTTACGGCGAGCGGCTTAAAAAAGACGATATTTTCGCTTTTTACAAAAAAACAGGCGATACCTTTAAGCATAAATACAAAGGCTCAACCGCATGGATTATAAGTTCGGGCAAAGATGCAATGAAACATGTAGGCCTGAAAACATCACGCAAAATACCACTTTTTAACGGCGGACTCGAGTGCCGGTTCTGCAAATACGAGATGTATTAGCGTTAAGCATGTTTAGAGGGTTAAAAAACAATAAAAACCCTCAACAATAACACTTTTATCTAATTGGTGCTTTTTACATCAAAATATTTATAAATTTGTAGGCTACATACACTTAGCATTTTATATGAAAATTAAACATTTGTTAATTGCAGCGGGTTTCACAGCTTTAATGCTGTCCTCTTGCGGTGGAGATAAAGACAAGCACCTGACATCTGAAGCCAAAGGCGGCGTGTTTTACGGTGGTGTTTTCAGGATGAATGAATTGGAAGATTTTAAAAATCTTTATCCTTTATCCATTATTGATGTTATTTCTCAACGTATTGCCAACCAGGTATACGAGGGGATGGTAAAACTTTCACAAGCCGATTTATCGGTTATTCCCGCACTGGCTTACCGCTGGGAAACAAATACAGATGCTTCGGTATGGACTTTTCATTTGCGTAAAGGCGTAAAATTTCATGATGACGCGTGTTTTGCTGATGGTAAAGGCCGCGAGCTTACTGGCGGAGATGTGAAATTCTGTTTCGATAAATTATGTGAAGCAAGTTCTAATAACAATGCTTACGACATCACTTTTAAAGACCGTGTGGTAGGTGCCAGCGAATACTTCGAAAAAAGCAAAAGTGGAAAAGGTCCTGAAGGCGGAGTTCCCGGTATAAAAGCTTTAAATGATTCAACCGTTGAAATCAGTTTAACAAGCCCTTTCTCAGGTTTCTTAAATATTTTAGCGCATACTGGTTGCTATATCTATCCGAAGGAAGCTTTGGATAAATACGGAATTGATATGCGTACCAAATGCGTTGGTACAGGTCCTTTCCAGGTAAAAACCATTAAAGAAGGGGAAACCGTTATTTTAGAAAAAAATCCAAACTACTGGAACATTGATGAGTTTGGCAATCGTTTACCTTACCTTGATGCCATAAAATTTACTTTCATTAAGGAAAAGAAAGCCGAAATGTTAGAGTTTCAGCGTGGAAACTTAGACATGGTTTACCGTATTCCTATCGAGATGTATAAAGAAATTATGGGAAGCTATGATAACGCTAAGGCCCGCCAGAACGATTTCGAAATTCAAAACGTACCTGCCCTTTCATGCCAATATTACGGTATGCTTAACACTGGAGGTGTTTTCAATAAAAAAGAAGTAAGGCTTGCGTTTAACTACGCTATAGATCGAAATAAAATTGTAGATTATATTTTACAGGGCGAAGGAGAACCCGGTATTTACGGTGTCGTTCCTCCTGTTGAGGCTTTCAAAAAAGGTGGTTTTGATTTCAGCGTCCTTAAAGGCTACAGTCTGGATGTTGCTAAAGCAAAAGAATTAATGAAACAGGCCGGTTATCCTGATGGAAAAGGATTTCCTAAAGTAACTCTTACCATTAACGCTGCCGGCAACGAGCGTAACGGCCAAATTGCAGAAACTATTCAAACCATGCTTAAAGATAATTTAGGTGTGGATGTAAGTATTAACGTAATGCCTTTTGCCGAAGAGATTGACGCTTACCAATCCGGTAAACTTGATTTCTTCCGCACAGGTTGGATTGCCGATTACCCGGATCCTGAAACTTTCTTAACTTTATTTTACAGTAAACACATTCCCGCAAACGCCGGCGAGAAATCGTTTATTAATACCTGCAGGTTTACAAACGCGCGTTTCGATTCTTTATTTAAAGCGGCTTTAAAAGAACCCGATTTAACCAAACGTATGAATATGTACATGCAGGCCGACCAGATTATAATTAATGAAGGAGCCTTTATGCCGATTTTTTATGATGAGAACGACAGGCTGGTACAAAAAAATGTACGCAACTTCCCGGCAAATGCAATGGAGTATCGTGATTTAACAAGGGTTTATATTGTTCCGAAAGAAAAAGCTAACGGAACGGACAAAAAATAATCAGTGATTTAAAAAGAAGAATACTCCGCAAAACGGGGGATTTTTTTTGATCAAATTCCTTCGGGGTTTTTATTTTACAAAACGGCGCATTTGCAATACGCCCCAAAAAGCTTCTTTAAAAATACCGGTACTCATTTTAGAAATGCCTTCGATACGGTCAACAAAAGTGATGGGAACCTCAACCACTTTAAAGTTTTTCTTTATCGCGCGGTATTTCATTTCAATCTGGAAAGCGTAACCCATAAAACGTACCTGTTCTAACTCAATTGCTTCCAGTACTTTTTTGTTATAGCATTTAAAACCTGCAGTAGTATCTTTTATGTTTATCCATAAAACAATACGCACATAAACCGAAGCAAAATAACTCATTAAAATTCGCCCGATAGGCCAGTTTTTTACTTTGCCGCCTTTGCAATAGCGCGAACCGATGGCCACATCGGCGTCTTTTTGGCAAACATTCAATAAACGCGGCAAATCATCCGGGTTGTGCGAAAAATCGCAATCCATTTCAAAAATAAAATCGTATTTTTTTTCGAGTGCCCATTTAAAACCTACAATATATGCCGTGCCCAAGCCTTGCTTTCCGCTGCGCTCAATAAGATGCAACGCAGTATATTTTTGCTGCATTCCTTTTACAATTTTCGCGGTTCCGTCGGGCGAGCCGTCGTCAATAATCAATAAATCAAATTCCGGTTGCAGTGAAAAAACTTTACGGACCATCTTTTCGATGTTCTCCTTTTCGTTATAAGTAGGTATGATAACTAAGTTTTTACTCACGGCTTTCGGTGCGAATATACAATAATTCGTTTGTTGAATAAGTTGTTTTTAAAAAGGTAAAGGCCTCTGTTTTATTTGTTTTACTAACAATTCGGGTGCTCAGGGTATACGGAACGGTAGGGCCTTTTATTTTACAATTAACATTTATTTGTAATTATTTCAGAAAGGGCGCCCTCTTTAAGAGCGTAAGACGAAACTTTAAATTGATCGATGCCGGTTTCTTTTACCACAAAATCAATCAGCAAATAGGTTAAAACAATCATATCACGCCGCATGGGTATCAGTCCTATCATGGTTTCGCGTTGAGCAGCGGTGGAATGAATCGTTTTTTTGCTTATCAAAAAGTAATCGTTTAAATCAATTACATAGCAATGTTTAGCGGGTATTACGTGTTCTTTATTAAAAGCCGCACCAATCATTTCCACCACACTTTCAAAACCACCGGATGAACCCACCAGGCAATTTACTTTATGATTTTTAAGTGCAGAAATAAGTGGTTGTAACATCTCTTTTAAATATGTGTTTATCTGTTCAAGGGTATCTTCAGTTATAGGATCTTCGGGTTGAAATTTTTCCAGCAAACGCGCTACACCCAGTTTAAAACTTTGTTTCCAGAAAATTTTTTGGTTGTCGGCAATGATAAACTCGGTGCTCCCTCCTCCTATATCCATAATTAAATGGGCCCTATCATCCAGATTTACGGCAAGACGGTTGCCCAAATAAATCAATTCTGCTTCGCGGTTACCATCAATAACTTCCACTTCAATACCGGTAAATTCCTTTATTTTCTTAATAAAATCGCTTCCGTTAAGCGCTTCGCGGATAGCAGATGTGGCAAAAGCTTTAATTGTAGTTGCGCTTTTTTCTCTTATCACCCCGGCGTGTTTAATAAAAGCGTCAATCCCTCTCTTAAAAGCGGCTTCGCTGATTTTATTTTCGTTAATACTTTTTTCGCCCAGTTTAACCACTTCGCGCCCTGTGTATACTACTGAAAATTTTTTTTCTTCTGCATCGGCAATGAGCAGGTTAAACGTATTGGTACCTAAGTCAACAATGGCAACGCGCATACATTATTTTTTAACGGGCTCTGCGGCAACAATACTTGCCAGTTTACTTTCAAGTTCGAATCCCCTTAAATTTCTTCCTAAAATAACGCCTCTGCCATCAATTAACCAATTGGTGGGTATGGATTGTACTCCGTATGTGGCCCCGGCTTCAGAACTCCAGTATTTTAAATCGGATACATGATAAGGCCACTCTAATTTATCTTTCGTTATTGCTGCTATCCAGGCAGGTTTATTTGCATCCAATGATACGCTATAAATGGTAAAGCCTTTTTCACCCCCCTTAAAGGTTTGCGATTTGTATTTTTGATACGCAGCCACCAGATTAGGGTTTTCCATGCGACAGGGCCCGCACCAACTTGCCCAAAAATCCAGCAAAACTATTTTTCCGTGCAATGATGAAAGCGCTATAAGTGAGTCTTTAGGATTTTTATACACCAGCTCAGGAGCCTTATTGCCTGAGTTTAACCCTTCCATAGCTTCCTGCGGTGTTTCCCAAGATTGCCGACTATTGGTTTTGGTTCCTTTTTTAGAACTTGTGCAGGAAATCAGTAATACGAGGAAAGCGTTTATATAAATAAGGTGTTTCATTTCAGGCTTTTAATTTACAAATATACTTTTTAACGGGGTAACGGCAGTTTTATTTGGAAAGCAATAATTCAAAAATTATTCCGTTTTTAAAAAAATAGGTATATTTACAAAGCAAGCTCCTAATTTAAAGATTGAAACAGTGAAGATACATCCTACCCCAGCAAGCGAACTGGCAAAACTTATCAACGCCAAGGTAATCGGCAGTTCACAAAAAAATATTTCAGGTCTCAATGAAATTCACCGCGTAAACGAAGGCGATATGGTGTTTGTTGACCATCCCAAATATTTTAAAAATGCGTTATCAAGCAAAGCCACAGCAGTTATTATTAACCAGGAGGTAGAATGTCCCGATGGTAAAGTGCTCTTATTGCATGAAGAACCCTTTACAGCCTACAATCAATTGGTAAGACATTTTCAGCCTTTACAATTCTCTAATGCAGCTATAAGTCCAACCGCGCATATTGGTGAAAACACGGTAATTATGCCCGGGGTTTTTGTTGGCCACGAAGTGATTATCGGTAATAATTGTATTATTTACCCTAATACCGTTATTTATGATTATTGCCGGATAGGTGACAACGTTATTATACACGCAAACTCGGTTATTGGCAGCGATGCTTTTTATTTTAAACGTCGTTTAAGCAAACTCGAAAAATTAGAATCCTGCGGAGATGTTATTATAAGCGATAATGTAGAAATAGGCGCGGGTTGCACGATTGACCGCGGCGTTTCTGACTCTACTATAATTGGCGAAGGAACTAAAATAGATAACCTGGTACATATCGGCCACGACAGCACCATCGGTAAACATTGCACTATTGCCGCCCAGGTGGGTGTGGCCGGAGTAGTAGATATTGGTGATAATGTGATTTTATGGGGACAAGCCGGCATCGCTAATGATATCACCATACCCAGCAACGTAGAGGTTTACGCACAAAGCGGTGTAGGTAAAGACCTTGAAAGCGGGAAGGTTTATTTCGGCAGCCCCGCAGCCGAGGCCCGGGAAAAATTCAAGGAACTCGCCTATCTGAAAAAACTGCCCTCTTTTATTGAACATATCAAAAATAATACTTAACCGAGATGAAGGGGATAGATTAGAGATAATAATACACTTAGAGAAATTTATAAGGGGATATTTCGGGGAAAATGTTAAATTAAAAATTACTTAACAATGGAAAGAAAAGATTTTAATTCTTTTGAGGACTACATGAAGGCCAAAGAAGAACTGGGTAAAAAGATGATTAAAGACCTTAATCCAACTTTTGAAGAAATAAAGAAAATGGAAGAGGATGGGATGAAAAAGTTATTGGATATCATTAATAAGCCCAATACAGATATTAAGAAGCGAGATAGCCATTAATTTTATCTTTTTGCTCCTGTATTAATTTCAGTCCGTTTAAAAAATTTTGTTCAACTAATTCGAGTTGCTTTAGGTGCTCTTGAAGTTGTTTTTCGATTTCATCTTGGTTCATTTCCTATGTATTGAGCGCAGGAAAGAAAGTACTTCCGAAGGGAAAACATAATCTTGTTATCGGGTTTTCGATAACAAAACGTTATGTCTAAATACTCCTCGGTTGGTCGCAAGGGCGACGAAAGTAAAAGAACGGCTATGTTAGCTATTTACAAAAAACACGGAAATCCACCAGATGCAGAATTATCCGCATTAATTATTTTTACACCTATTATGTTCGTGGTGGTGGTGGTTGAAATTATTTACCTTTTCTTCTGAGCATCGTAGAATAGTATATTGAAATTATTGAAGAAACAATAATAGCCGAAACAGAAATAAAAAAAGCGTACTTAATAGTTCTTGACTATAATAATATATTGCCACGATGGCTGCGACGGAAAGAATAATGATACTAATATTATCCATAATAACATACGCTGGTTTAATTTCAGGGTGCATTTATCTAAGAAAGATTTACGTTAATGGCAAGAACAATTCTTATAAATCATCTCGAAAA
>Ga0210400_10004681_pt1 | contig 11783 bp, 8 predicted proteins | sample IncBWH26MmetaG_FD_155456 | JGI IMG/M metagenome (GOLD analysis project Ga0210400, IMG submission 155456) | Forest soil microbial communities from Barre Woods Harvard Forest LTER site, Petersham, Massachusetts, United States - Inc-BW-H-26-M | ecosystem: Environmental > Terrestrial > Soil >...
ACCGCGATTTAATTTATTTTGGTGTTAGCGGCGATGGAGATACTGCAAGTATTGGTATGGGGCAATTTGTACATGCCGTGCGCAGAAATTTAAAAATGGTTTACATAGTAATGAATAACGGTTGCTATGGTTTAACCAAAGGGCAAGACTCTGCTACTGCAGATATGGGCTCTAAAAGTAAAGCAGGTTCTGTAAACCCTTTTGAAAGTATTGACCTTGCCGGTTTGGCAATGGAACTGGGCGCAACATTTGTAGCACAAAGTTTCAGCGGTGATAAGCATCAGTTAACTCCGTTGATCAAAGCGGCCATTAACCATAATGGCTTTGCCTTTATAAATGTTATTTCTCCCTGTGTTACTTTTAATAATAACCCGGGCTCTACAAAAAGTTACGATTACGTGCGCCAGCACATGGAAACAACTGGCATGATGGATTTTGTACCCATTGCAGAAACCATTGAAACAAATTACAGCGAAGGCACGCACAAAGAAGTGAAAATGCACGACGGCTCTTTTATTACCTTAAACAAACTTGCCCAAAACTGGGATCCCACCAATAAAGTAAGCGCCATGAATGCCTTGCACGCCGCGCGCGCAAAAAGCGAAGTGCTGACCGGCTTATTATATTTTAACGCCGAAGGCAAAGATCTGCACCACGTACTCAACAGCAGCGCCCGCCCCATGAACACCCTCAGCGAAAAAGAACTCTGCCCCGGCAACGATAAACTGAAGGGGATTAATGAAGAGTTGATGTAGGGCTTGTGAGATTAGAATGGCTATGTCATATTACTAAGACAAAAACGGCTTACAAATTATTACTGACCTTGTTGTTGATTTATTCACAATCGAAGAGTTATGGACAAAACAACTCAAAAACTTATTTGTTTATAGGCACATATACAGGTGGAAAACCAGGTTTTGGAATTTTTATTTATGAGTTCAATTCAAAATCCGGAAAGCTAAAAAAAGTCAGCAACACCGAAAACATTATCAATCCCTCGTTCCTGACGGTTTCCCCAAACGGTTGCTTCTTATATGCATGCACTGACACGAAATTATCCAATGCGGGGAGTGTCACAGCATTCAAAATAGATAGTATTACCGGTAAATTATCGCTTATCAATAAACAGCCGAGCGGTGGTGAAAATCCTGTATACTTAACGGTTCACAAGAGCAATAAATTTATTGTGAACGGAAATTATAGCGGAGGAAATGTTTCTGTTTTTACAACCAACGAAGATGGTAGTATAAATCCCTATTCCCAGGTAATTCAATTTATGGACAGTAGTGTCAACAAAACACGACAGGAAAAGGCTCATATTCACTCAACTATTTTTTCACCGAAAAATGATTTCATGTTCTTCCCTGATCTTGGTTCTGACAAAATACGAGTATTCAAATTTGACACGACCGATGCCAAACCTCTCACATCAATTGATGATTATTTAGTTAATGCTGTTTCAGGAAGTGGACCGAGGCATTTTACGTTTCATCCCAATTCCAAATTTGCATATTGTATCGAAGAACTTAGCGGAATGGTTTCCGTATTTGCATATAATAACGGAAAGCTTGATTCCATTCAAAGAATATTTTCTTATTCTAAAACTCAGGATTCCTATGGAAGCGCTGACATTCATATTTCTCCTGATGGACTTTTCCTATATACTTCAAATCGATGGGTCGGAGAAAACACGATCACTATCTTTTCCATCGGCCAAAACAGCGGAAAACTTAAATTAATTGGACATCAACAAACATATGGTGACCATCCAAGAAATTTCACAATTGACCCAACAGGAAATTTTCTTTTAGTAGCAAACCAGGTTACAAATAATATTGTTGTTTTTAAAAGAAATATAAAGACAGGTTTATTGACTAAAACAGAAAACGAAATAAAAATACCAGGGCCTTCATGCTTACAGATGAGAAAATATGGCACCTAAATACAACTGTTAGCACGGGTTTGAATCCACGCATAAATTAAAACAAATGCACTTTTATAAAAAAACGACTCTTTGTTTTTTATTACCGGTAATCTTCAGCGGCAGCGGAGATATAGTACAGATCATGCAAGACCCGATGGTAGAGCAAAAAAAGGCAAGCTCGGGCAACCATTACACTATTATTTATAAGGGAGAGGCTACTACAAAATTTACTACCAAGCGCCCTGATAAAAAAGACAAAACTATTTTGTGTTGTATAGCTGCAGCTTTTACAAGGTTGGATGATGGTAAAGTAGATGGGGTTTATGCGATAGAGGGCAAAGTTTCTAATATAGAGTTTAGCAATTACCACCTGGGCGGCGGCATTTTATTAAATGATAAAGGCTGCGAGATATTTCCGATCAAACTCCAACCATCGTCCCCTGAGTCAAGTAAAATTTTTCCGTTGAGTCCTGAGTTACAGAAAAAAATAACAGAAGGTAAATATTCTTTCTTCCAGCAAATACAACTCATCGTAAATGGTAAGGCAGAAAAATTTAAAGACACACAATTGTTTCAACGCAGAGCCGTTGTAATTCTCAATGATAAAAAAGTCGCCATCATAGAATCCGCAGAGCCCATCACTCTCGCTGCTTTCAGTACTGATTTGGTTGAGCTCGGTGCTTACAATGCTCTCTACACAGACATGGGCGCCTGGGATGAGGGTTGGTACCGCACAGATAAAGGAATAAAAATAATCGGCACTTCAAAATCTCAAACCGAGAAACAGAGTAATTGGGTAGTGTTTGTGAAATAGTTTCAGCTGACTCACCCTCTTATCCCCCTCTATCAATAGAGAGGGACAAACAATTTTACAAAACGAAATCGTTATCCTGTTTATTTGTATTCTGTATTTCCCCTCTCTGCCGGCAGAGAGGGGACCGCTTCTTCTTACGCTATTGCGGAAGGAAGCAGGGGTGAATCCGCTACACGAAGTAATTACCCGGAAAAGAGTATATTTGAATATGAAGATAATCCAAAAAATCAGCCTTGGCTGCATACTGTTATTTACGGCTTGTGGTAATCCATCCCAAACAAAAACAGGTTCAAAAACAGAAGAGAAATCTTCGGGCAGTGCCATAGTAATCCTTCCGGATAATTTTTACAAAAAATTAAAAGGCAAAATGGGTGATGATATTTTTATTACGATTGACCTTATTCGGAGAAAAGATTCTACCAATAAAAAAAATGGCCTGGGCGGATATTACTACTACGATAAAATAGGCATGCCCTTAAGTCTTTACGGAGACATAAATGATTCGGGTAAATTTGAATTAAGAGAAGTAGATAAAAACGGCGAGAACACGGGGGTATTTCATGGAACATTCATTAGTGAAAACGAAATAAAAGGAACCTGGACCAATCCGAAAACAAAAAAACAATATCCCTTTAGTTTAACAGCCGAAGTTGCCAACAACACGCAATTTGATTTTTTTGAATTCTATAAGGAGAATTGCAAATACAGGGACAAAAATATGAAATCCGCAAAAAAAGACACACTTAGCTGGACCGACACTTTATGTTCGTCGGTAAGTGTTTCACTTATCAATTTAGCACATCTCGAAAACAAGGCCTGCAGTAAAATGAACAGCTACATCATGAATACCGTGATGAGCCTTAGCGGAGAAAAACCTTACAGCAGTATTAAAGAATTAACCGGCACCGTGGATGCACTTGAAGACGGAGAAATTCTGGATGCCGAATATGCCACACGTATTGTTTCAAATGAAAATAATGTGTTATGCATGAGTGTTTCCTATTGGGCGAACACAGGTGGCGCACACCCTAATGGGGTTTATTTCTTCCTGAATTTTGACACCCGAACCGGGGATACAATTTCTCTCTTAGATATTTTATTACCTGAAACAATTGATGAATTGGTGGTTCGTGCAAAAAAACAATTTATTAAAGAAAACGGCGACATAAAAAAAACAGGTTGGTTTTGGGATGAAGGGGAGTTTAAAATGCCACAAACTTTTTCCGTGAACAAAGGTGGTTTGTTATTTGTTTATCAAAACTATGAGGCCGGGCCTTACTCTATGGGAATGCCTCAATTTTTTATCCCCTTCAAAGAATTGAAAGATATTGTAAAGCCGGAATACTTAAAGTAATAAGGCTACTGCTTCTTGACCTCTCTCCTTTGCAGGCAAAGGGCTCTATTCTTGGAAGGGAGAGGCTAATACAACATTTACAATTATTACGACAATTTCCTAAGTTAGATGATGTTGTATTGGCTCCTCTACTTTAAGGGGAGTGGACCTTACTCAAAAACAAACAACTCGACGGAAGAAAATTTAGAAGGCAATTTAGCGTAGGAAATTATATTTTAGATTTTTATTGTCATGAAGAACAACTGGCGATTGAGTTAGACGGTGCTGATCATTTTACAGAAGAAGGAAAGCTTTACGACGAAAAAAGAGACACTTTTATTACGAGCCATGGCATTCGTGTAATGCGAATAGAAAATAAAAAGGTTTTTGAAAATACCGGGCAAGTATTGGATTATATAAAGAGTTTTTTCAAAACTTAGTGTTTTGCCCTCCGAAGACCCCTCTGCCCGTTGTCGTGACTTGTCACGTCACAATATTGCGGTCTCCCCTGCGAGAGGAGAAGTTAGTACAGCATTTACAAAACATATCATCGCCTGTCTCAGTCACTCAATCCGGGGTTCCATTCCTTACTTATTGGAACATAAAACAAAAAATCCCGCTTACAGGCGGGACTCTTTGGTTGTATCTAAAATTAATCAACGTTATCGTGAAGGTAATTGTTAGGGCGTATTTCTGTTTTCTTATCGTCGCCTTCGCCTAATGTATAGCGCGATACGTTTGACTCGGTAGAGAAATTAGTTTCGTCTAACTTAATATTTTGACGAACAAAACTTGGTTCTTTTTCAAGTTCCATTAAGCCTTCGGATGATTTTAATTTAAGCGTAATATCCTTCAACTTTTTAATACGCTCCTGTGCCAGCCGTATACGTTCTTCCCGTTCCAACTTATTTTGTTGCTCGGGTGTTAATTCATCCGCAGTGTTTTCTGTTTTGTCAGAGATAGTAATCTCTTTCAACTCCATGGTAATTTCTTCTTCAGTTGCAAAATCAGGTTGCTCTTCCACTTCGTTTATCACGATTTCATTTTCCTGAACCTCATTAGTGATTTCTTCTATAGAAGAACTGTTTGTAATTACAAATTCCACTTCGCGCGCGATGCTTTCTTCTTTTACTTTTGTTTCAGAAGTAATAGTCATTTCGGGCTCAATATAAGTTTCTTCGTTTTCGTTTTCAAAAGTTATTTCAGCAACTACTTCCTTGCTTACCTCTTCAGTAACCTCTTCCGCAACAACTATCGGGGTTACCTGCTCCACTTCTTTAATAATTAAAAAAGGCTCGTCGGTTTTTCTTGTCCCTTCGGGATTCTCCTCTATCACTTCCTCAATTACTGATTCAATATCTGTTTGTATAACAATATTAACGGGCTCTTCAACCACGGTAGTTTTAGTATCTTCCAATATTTTCACTACTTTCTCCTGTTGTTTTTCAGGTTCAAAACCTTTAGGCGCATTGCTTTGGAAACCTGTAGCAATAATTGTAACACCTACGTTATCTCCTAAAGTAGGATCGATGCCGTAACCGGTAATCAGTTCGGCTGTGTAACCGCTTGCTTCCTGTATATAATCTGTAATTTCACCGAACTCGTCCATGCTGATATCATCACTTCCGCTCATGATATTCAACAGCACATGACGTGCACCGCGAATATTATTGTCATTCAACAAAGGAGAATTCAATGCTTGTTCAACCGCTCGTATTGCACGGCGCTCGCCCGAAGCAGTAGCAGTTCCCATAATGGCAACACCGCTGTCTTTCATTACAGTTTTTACGTCGTTAAAGTCAACGTTAATATGTAAGTGCATACTTATGATTTCAGCAATAGCGCGTGCGGCACCTGTTAATACGTTGTCGGCGTGAGCAAAAGCTTCGCTCATCTTTAAGTTGCCGTAAATTTCGCGGAGTTTATCGTTGCAGATAACCAAAAGGGTATCTACATATTTTTTCATTTCCTCTAAACCTGCTTCTGCCTGTTGTTTACGTTTTTTTCCTTCAAATACAAAAGGCATTGTAACTATACCAACCGAAAGTATTCCCATTTCACGTGCAACCTGCGCAATAATCGGAGCTGCACCGGTACCTGTACCACCGCCTAAACCGGCAGTGATAAATACCATTTGCGTTCCGTCAGAAAGATATTTACGGATTTCATCAATTGTTTCGATAGCTGAATTTTTTCCCATTTCAGGTATTGCGCCTGCTCCCAAACCTTTGGTAAGCGATGCTCCTAATTGTATGCGATGTGCAACGGGGCTTACTTCAAGCGCCTGTTTATCGGTATTGCAAACAATAAAATCAACACCTTTAATGCCTTGCTTAAACATGTGATTAACTGCGTTACTTCCACCGCCGCCAACTCCGATTACTTTGATAATTGAACCGGGATCTTGTTGCATTTCAAATTGAATCATGGTATAAAGTTTTGAATAAAAATTTCTTGTTTCGGTTGCGCTAATTTCCTGAATGTTAAGCCTGTTTTTAAGGTAGGCTTAACATAGTTTTAAACCGTAAGATGTTAATTAAGCGTTATCTTTCAAAAGATAGTTACGAATTACGTCCCGATAGCTATCGGGAAGCAGCCAACTGATATACGAATGGGGGTAAGCCTCAGAATATATGAAATACGTATATTACCATAGTGTATGTATATGCAAACGGTTAGAAAATTCCATTCGTATATTCGTACAGAGTTCGTATTTCGTATCCTACTCTACATCGTCCCTCAACCAATCAGCAACCTTAGAGCTGAAGTTTTCGAAGAATTTGCCACGGGTTTTACTACTGTGATTGGCGGTTTTTTTCTTTTTGGAATCTTCTTCCTCCACTACCTCCACTTTTGCGCCCGTTGTGTTGTTCGATTTGCGCATCTCCTCTTCCATTTTCTTCACGCCCATCATTACTAATCCGACACCGGTTGAAAACATAGGATTGGTAACATTCTCCGAGCTTTTTGCCAAATGCTCATTGGGTGTACCAATGCGGCAATCCATTCCGACAAAATATTCTACTAATTGGGGTAAATGCTTTAATTGCGCGCCACCACCCGTAACTACGATACCTGCAGCCATTTTCTTTTCGTAACCACTGTTTTTAATTTCGTACATAACAAAGGCAAGAATTTCCTCCATACGCGCTTGTATAATATGCGCTAAGTTTTTCACGGAAATTTCCTTATGCGGACGGCCGCGCAAACCGGGAATAGAAATTACTTCGTTCTCCTGATTCTCTGCGCCCAATGCCGAACCGAATTTTGTCTTCAATAATTCTGCCTGGCTGGTAATGATCGAGCATCCCACTTTAATATCTTCAGTAATAATATTTCCGCCTAAAGGAATAACTGCTGTATGACGAATAATTCCGTCATAGAAAATAGCGACGTCTGTCGTACCACCGCCGATATCAACTAAAACTACACCTGCTTCTTTTTCTTCATCGCTTAAACAAGCATCTGCTGAAGCCAGTGGTTCAAGATTTAAATCAACTACTTTTAAATTACTGCGATCAACGCATTTGTAAATATTTTTTACCGCAGAAACCTGCCCCGTTATGATATGGAAATTTCCTTCCAAACGAACACCAGCCATACCAATCGGATTGCGGATGCCTTGCTCATGGTCAACAATATAATCCTGAGGGATTACGTGAATAATTTCTTCGCCCGGCTGCATGACCAAACGGTGCATGTTGTCGATCAGGTAATCTACATCTTTTTGCGCAACTTCTTCTTCAGTGTTTCCCTGGCGCATGATCATGCCGCGGTGCTGTAAACTTTTTATGTGCTGGCCGGCAATACCTACCACCACTTCGTTCAGTTCGCAAACTTGTTCCAGTTTAAAAACCTGCGCTTCTCCGGCAGAATTTTTAATGGTAATGTCTTTTGACAAAGCGTCTGCAACAGCCGCTTTAATCGACTTGATAGTATCTTCAATATTAGATACCACGCCACGCTTAACGCCCAGCGACGGAGCTTTTCCTATAGCCAAAATTTCTATTTTGCCATATTCATTTTTGCGGCCCACAATCGCTGCAATTTTGGTGGTTCCGATGTCGAGTCCTACAACAAAGTCTGATGCTTCCATATTTCTGTTTTTATTTTTTTAATTTATACCGGCTTAGAAACACTTGCTGTTTCCGTCGATTTGATCGTTTTTTTAATTATTGGGGTTTGTTTTTTAGTACAAACCACCTGGTTTTTATACTTAAGGTTTATTATCGAATATTTATCCCAGCTATTACTGCTGTTTAATCCTTCGGTGTAAAATATTTTCAGTTTTTCAAATTTCCCGGCAATGTCATCTGCTTTTCCAAAAATTATTTTTTGATTGCCGATAGCTGGATACAATTCTATTTCTCTTTCCGCATTTACGTATACCTGCGTTACGAGATCGCTTAACAAAGAATCGGAATTAATATATTTTGCTAATTCATAAATATCATCAAGCACAGAAGCGGCACAAAGGGCAGAGTCTTTTTGAATTTGAGGAATTGATAAATTATAAAACTGCGAATATTGCTCAGGTATAACTCCGTTTACCAATAACACACGTGCCGTAAAGTGACTTGCAAGGGGCATTAACGTTGCTTTGTTATCGATATAAAAACTTTCTCCGAATGAATTGATGATACGCACAATGGGTTTACGTTGAATAATATTGATGACTATTTCGCCATTTACGTTAACCGCCACATCCGTTTTTGCGATTGAAGGGTGCGCGTTCAGAGCCTTTTCCAATTCAAAAACATTTATTTCGTGTAATGGTTGGTCAACCAATGTATCATTTCGGTCTTTCAGGAATTTTAAAATATCGTCTTCATCCACAAAGCTATTCTCATCATCCTGGTTGATGATGATTTGAGGCATTCTTCCTTTTACGAACTGCTCACGGTCGCTTACAAATCCTAAAGTAAATACCAATGCCGAAGCACCCAGTACCCACAGCGTAATATTCAGTATTTTTTTAAAATTTATTTTTTTCACTTTTTATACTTTTCCTTTAATAATTTTTCTATCGGTTCAACTAATGTATCTATATCTCCGGCACCCAATGTCATCAGCACTTTTGTATCGTGCGTTTTCAAAAACTCAATCACCTCATTTTTTTGCACCAGTTTTTTATTGGTTGATTTCATTTTATCAAGCAACATCTGCGAAGTAATTCCGGGAATGGGTTTTTCCCTTGCGGGATAAATATCTAACAGGATACATTCATCCAGCATATCCAGGCTTTCAGCAAACCCGTCTGCAAAATCGCGGGTTCTGGTAAACAGGTGCGGCTGAAAAATACCTGTTACTTTTTCATTCGGGTATAATGCCTTTGCTGCTCCGATGGCTGCTTTCAGTTCTTCGGGGTGATGCGCATAATCATCAATATAAACCACTTCTTTGGTTTTTATTTGATAATCAAAACGGCGTTTTACCCCGCCAAAACTTTGCAACGCATTTTTTATTACTGAATTTTCTATTTTCAATAATTGCGCAACGGCAATAGCAGCGGTTGCGTTTTCTATATTGTGTACGCCGGGTATTCCGAGTAAAGCATGATTAAAAGACGACAAAGAACTTTTTACATCAAAATAAAAATCAGCATCATGGATTTCTATGTTGTTAGCACAGAAATCTGCTTCTAAATTTACGGCGTAAGTATACCTCTTTGCTTTGAGGGCTAAGGTGTTATCAACAGATTTCTTAACAATCAGCTCTCCCTTAACCTGTTCGGCAAACATAGTGTACGAATCATGCATAAATTTTACATCGCCGTAAATATCCAAATGATCGGCATCCACGCTGGTGATTACTCCTATATAAGGGTAAAGTGTTAAGAAAGAACGATCGTATTCGTCGGCCTCAACAACTACATAAGTATTTTCTGCCTCACTATCAGCACCGCCAAGTAGCAGGTTTGTGTTGTAATTTTTAGTGATTCCGCCCAAAAAAGCAAAAGTATTAAAACCGGCAGTCTTTAATATATGTGCCACCAAAGAAGATGTGGTCGTCTTGCCATGCGTACCGGCAACAGCAATCGTTTTAAAATTTTTGGTGATAGCGCCTAAAACTTCGGAGCGCTTATTTATAACATAGGAGTTCTTTTGTAAAAAAACGAATTCGGCATGGTCGCGGGGAACGGCAGGTGTGTAAACTATAAGTACTTCGTTCTTTTTGAATTCAGCGAGTAAATGTTCTAAATATTCGGGGTTTTCATCAAAGTGAATCTCAACTCCTTCGTTTTGCAATTCGGAAGTGAGTACTGTGGGAGTTTTATCGTAACCTGCAACTTGTATTCCGTAATGATTAAAATAACGCGTTAGGGCACTCATACCGATGCCACCTATGCCGAGGAAATAAATAAGTTTATAGTCGAGTAGTTTCATTTAGTTTTTTTCAAATCCTACCCTCTCAAGAATAAGGACAAGTTTCGGTTTATAATTTTACAAGTTTTAAAATCTCTTCCGTAATTTTTTCTACGGCGTTGGGCATTGCGAGTTTGGCTATATTTTGCTTTAGTTCATTTTGCCTGTTCTCATTTTTCATTAAAGCAACAGCCTCCTGAACTAATTTATTTTTTGCTTCCACATCTTTAACTAAAATGGCAGCGTTTTTATTTACCAGCGACATCGCATTTTGTGTTTGATGGTCTTCGGCAGCAGTTGGTAACGGAACAAGAATGCTTGGCTTTTTAATAATACATAATTCGGAAACAGCCCCTGCCCCTGCCCTTGATACAACACAATCGGCAACGGCGTAAGCCAAATCCATTTTTGTAATAAAATCGAGTGCTTTAATATTTTTAGCAGCGAACGGAGCCGCCTGTTGTTTTGCAGTTTCAATATAAATTTTTCCCGTTTGCCATAGAAGCTGAATATCGTTATCTGCCAATAATTGCAAATTTACACCCATAGCTTCGTTAATTCCTTTAGCACCTAAGCTTCCACCAACTACCAATAATGTTTTTTTATTCGGATCAAGTCTGAAAAATTCAAGCCCGGCTTTTCTCTTTTCTTCTATTCCCGAAATATCCTGGCGCACCGGATTACCCGTAAAAACAATTTTCTCTTTCGGGAAATATTTTTCCATTCCCTCCGTACCCACACAAATTACATTTACCTTTTTAGCAAGGATTTTATTTGTTATTCCGGGGTATGAATTTGATTCGTGAATTATAGTCGGAATTCCTCTCGAGCTCGCCACGCGCAACATAGGCCCGCTTGCATAACCACCTGTTCCGATTACCACATCGGGCTTAAATTCGTCTAAAATTTTTTTTGCTTTAATAATACTTGAAATAACTTTAAAAGGAAAAGATAAATTTGATAAGGTAATTTTTCTTTGTATACCACTAATCCAAAGTCCTACGATTTTGTAACCTGCCGCCGGGACTTTCTCCATCTCCATTTTTCCCAATGCGCCAACAAATAAAATTTCGGAATCGGGCACTTGTTTTTTTATCTGATTCGCTATGGCAACAGCAGGAAAAATATGTCCGCCTGTACCGCCACCGCTTAATATTACTTTAAGCCGCGACAAGTTCGCCTCCTTCCTCCTCCGGCTGTTCTTCTTTATCGTACACTTCGCGGCTTACACTTAAAATAATTCCGATAGCAATACTGGTAAACCAAATAGATGTTCCACCCATACTTACAAGCGGAAGCGGTTGCCCCGTTACCGGAAATAAATTCACCGCTACTGCCATAACCCAC
>Ga0210400_10004682_pt1 | contig 11781 bp, 8 predicted proteins | sample IncBWH26MmetaG_FD_155456 | JGI IMG/M metagenome (GOLD analysis project Ga0210400, IMG submission 155456) | Forest soil microbial communities from Barre Woods Harvard Forest LTER site, Petersham, Massachusetts, United States - Inc-BW-H-26-M | ecosystem: Environmental > Terrestrial > Soil >...
TGGGCGAGCTCGAGATCACGCGGAGGATCTCGCCGGTGGCGGTCTGCTGCTCGAGGGTCTCGGTGAGGGCGTGGTTCCGCTCCTGGACCTCGGTGAAGAGGCGCACGTTCTGGATCGCGATCACGGCCTGGTCCGCGAAGGTCTCCAGGAGCGCGATCTGGCTCTCCGAGAACGGGCGCGGAGCGCTCCAGGTGTGGAGCACGATCACTCCCACCGGGACCCCGTCTTTCATCATCGGAACCCCCAGCACGGTGCGCACGCCGGCGCCGAGCACCCCGGTGAGGTGGAAGTCGCGGTCGGCCTGGGCGTCCTCGATGTGGACGGGCCGGCCCTGCAGGATCACGCGCCCGGTCGCGTGCCCCTCGGTGGCCGGCAGCGGGTAGGCCTGCCGGAGCGCGTCCGCGCCGGCGTAGCCCACGTTGTCGAGGGCCTCCAGGTGGACCAGGGCTCCGTCGTACGTGAACACGGCGGCGGAGTCGGCCTCGCATAGCCGCCGGGCGTTGCGCGCGATCATGTCGAACACCGGCCGGGTATCGGTGGGCGAGCTAGAGATCGCGCGCAGGATTTCGCCGGTGGCGGTCTGCTGCTCGAGGCTCTCGGTGAGCGCGTGGTTGCGCTCCTGGACCTCGGTGAACAGGCGGACGTTCTCGATCGCGATCACCGCCTGGTCCGCGAAGGTCTGCAGCAGCGCGACCTGACGGTCCGCGAAGGGCTGGTTCTCGGCGCGGCGAAGCTGGATGGCCCCGATCGCGACGCCCTCGCGCATGAGCGGCACGCAGAGGATGGTGCGGAACGCCATGCGCCGGGCGTTCTCGCTGGTCTCGTGGAACTCGTGCGCCTCGGCCTGCGCGTCGGCGAGATGGATCGTCCGCCCGTCCAGCACCGAATGCCCCGCCGCGGTCGCGTGGACGAGGGGGATGGAGAACTCCCCGATGGACCCGAGCCGGATGGCGCCGTGATGCGCCACGAGCAGGAGCCGATCCGGCTCGCGGCGCCAGATGGCGGCGTCGACCGCCTCGCAGAGGCGGGCCGCGCTCTCCGCCACCGCCGTGAACACCGGCTGCACGTCGGTGGGCGAGCTCGAGATGACTCTCAGGATGTCGCTGGTCGCGGTCTGCTGGTCGAGGGTCTCGGTCAGGTCGCGGTTGCGGACCTCGAGCTCGCGGAAGAGCCGCACGTTCTCGATGGCGATGACCGCCTGGTCCGCGAAGGTCTTGACCAGCTCGATCTGGGAGGCGGTGAACGGCCGCATCTGCCGCCGTCCGCAGCCGATCACGCCGATCACCGCCCCGTTCCGCACGATCGGGACCCCCACATACGACCGGTAGGTGGCCGCGGTCTGCAGGACCTCGAGCGTGTGCCGGTCGTATTCGGGATCGGTCAGCACGTCCTCGACGTGCACGGGTCGGCCCTCCAGGAACGTGCGCCCGATGACGAAGTCGCGGCGCGGGGGCCGGGGGAACAGGCTGTCGTAGGCGCGGGTCTCGGCGGGGGACATGTTGCTCACGGCGGCCAGGTGGAGCATCCCGTCCTCGAACCGGGCCACCGTGCTGAACTCGGCCTCGCAGAGCCGGGCCGCGCTCCGCACGATCGCCTCGAAGACCGGCTGGACGTCGGTGGGGGAGGCGGAGATCGCGCGGAGGATCTCGCCGGTGGCGGTCTGCCGCTCCAGGGTCTCGGCGAGCTCCCGGTTGCGTCCCCCGAGCGCCTCCACCAAGCGCGCGTTTTCCGCCCCGATGACCGCCTGGTCGGCGAAGGTCTGGAGCAGCGCGACCTGCCGCTCCGGGAACCGCCCCCCCTCGGCTCGAAAGACGACGATGGCGCCGATGGCGGCGCCGTCCCGCAGCATGGGGACCGCGAGCGCGCTCCGGAACCCGGCCGCCCGCACGCTGTCGGTGAGCTCGTAGGCACGGTCGCGGGTGATGTCGGGGATGTGCACCACCGCGCGCGCGAGGACCGCCCGGGCCGCCGCGGTGCCGCGTCCGGGGGCCATCGGGTAGATGTGCCGGACCGCCTCGTCGAAGGCGGGGCTGACCGACGTGAGGGCGGCGACCTCGAGGAGACGGCCATCGAACCGCATGACCCCGCCGTGTAGCGCCCCGCAGAGCCGCATCGCGCGCTCCGCGATCATGTCGAACACCGGCTGCGCGTTGCCGGGAGACTGGCGGATGACCCGCAGGATCTCGCCGGTGGCTTCCTGCTGCGCCAGGACCTCGGCCAGGCGCGTATCCGCGGGCGGGACGGGGGCCGGTTTCGCGGTGGCGGCGCGAGTCCGGCGGGGAAGGGCTCGCGCGGTCTCGACCTTGCCCTTCGTGCGCTTCGCTCCGCGCGGCATCGACCCTCCTGGCCTCGGAGCCGGTCCGGTGACCGGCGAGAAGCTGCCAGGTAGGCTAAGCGATGGCGCGCTCGTGGACAAGGGGCGATGCCATTCGGGCTCGGCTTGACGCGGTCGGACCCTGCCCCGATACTCGGGTGCGTAGTCATTCCATCATCGTGACGACGGTCCGGCGCGCCTCTGCGCCCGGGCGGGAAGGCGATCGCATCATGGCCTCGAAGCTCCTGGGCGCGCACGTCAAGCGGAAGGAAGACCCCCGGCTCATCACCGGCACCTCGCAGTACGTCGGGGACATCGCGATGCCCGGGCTGCAGCACGTGGCCTTCGTGCGCAGCCCGCATGCCCACGCGCGGGTGCGCGCGGTCCGGCCCGGCGCAGCGCTCAAGCGGCCGGGGGTGGTGGCGGTGGTGACCGGACAGGAGATCAAGCCGCACGTCATCCCGATTCCCATCGCGCAGGCCTCCGCGGAGGGCGGGGAGGTGGCGGAGGCGCAGGTCGGTCGCCAGCACTACCCGCTCTCGGTGGATCGGGTGCGCTACGTGGGGGAGCCGGTCGCGGCGGTGATCGCGATGACCGCGGAGGCCGCCTCCGACGGAGCCGCGGACGTGGAGGTGGACTGGGAGCCGCTGCCCGCGGTGTCGGACTCGTTCGAGGCCATGGCCGACGGGGCGCCGCTGCTCTTCGACGACGCGCCGAAAAACATCGAGCACGAAAACACCATCAAGGCGGGCGATCCGGACGCCGCGTTCAAGGCCGCCCACAAGGTCGTCAAGCAGCGCATGAACAGCCAGCGCCTCTCCGGCATCCCGATGGAGACGCGGGCGGTGATGGCCGCGCCCGACTTCGCGAGCGGCGGGCTCACGGTGTGGTCGACCCACCAGGCGCCGCACGTGCTGCGCGGCAGCCTCGCCGCAGCACTCAAGATGCCGCAGAACCAGATGCGGGTCATCGCGCCCGAGGTGGGCGGCGGCTTCGGGGTGAAGTTCGGCACCTACCCCGAGGACGTGGTGGTGGCGGCCCTGGCCCGGCTGCGGCGCACGCCGCTGCGCTGGGTCGAGAGCCGGGTCGAGCACATGACCGGGACCACTCACGGCCGCGCGCAGATGACCGACCTGGAGGCCGCGGTGGACGCGGAGGGCCGGATCCAGGGGCTCCGGATGCACGTGGTGGCCAACATCGGGGCGTATCCCGTCTTCACGTTCATCCCCGACCTCACCCTGATGATGGGCGTCGGCGTCTACCACGTGAAGAACGTGGAGCTCAAGAGCACGTGCGTGTTCACCAACACCACGTCGGTGGCGGCCTACCGCGGGGCGGGCCGCCCCGAGGCCGCGTACTACCTCGAGCGGCTCGTCGACTGCATCGCGCTCGAGCTGGGCAAGCCGCCGGAGGAGATCCGGCGGGTGAACTTCATCCCCCCGAGCGCGTTCCCGTACGCGGCGCCCACCGGGCAGAACTACGACAGCGGCGAGTACGCGAGGGCGCTCGCCAAGTGCCTCGAGGTGTCGAAGTACACCGCGCTCCGCGCCGAGCAGCGCCAGCGCATCGAGAAGCAGGACCGGAAGCTGCTCGGCATCGGCATGGCCTGCTACGTGGAGATGTGCGGCTTCGGCCCCTACGAGAGCGCGATGATCCGGGTCGAGCCGAGCGGCACCGTGACCGCCTTCACCGGCGCCTCCGCCCACGGGCAGGGGCACGAGACCACCTTCGCCCAGCTCATCGCGGACTACCTGGGCGTGGATTTCGACCAGGTGGTGGTGCGGCACGGCGACACCTCGAGCGCGCCCATGGGCTTCGGCACCGGCGGCAGCCGCAGCCTCGTGGTCGGCGGCTCGGCGATGGTGAAGGCGGCCGAGAAGGTGCAGGAGCGCGCGCGGCGCATCGCGGCCTCGATGCTGGAGGCCGCCTTCGAGGACATCGTGGTGACCGACGGCAAGTACCACGTCAAGGGCGCGCCGGCCAAGAGCCTGGCCCTGGCCCAGATCGCGGAGAAGGCGTACGGGGAGGGGCTCCCCGCCGGCATGGAGCCCGGGCTCGAGGCCACCGAGTACTTCCGCCCGCCGCAGCTCGTCTATCCGTTCGGTGCCCACGTGGCGGTGGTCGAGGTCGACCGCGACACCGGACGGGTCCACCTGCGCGACTACGTCTCGGTGGACGATTGCGGCACGCGCGTGAGCCCCACGCTGGTCGACGGGCAGGTGCACGGCGGCATCGCGCAGGGCGTGGCCCAGTCGATGCTCGAGGAGGTGGTCTACGACCGAGACGGCCAGCTCGTGACCGGCTCGCTGATGGACTACGCGATCCCGCGCGCCGAGGATCTGCCCTTCTTCGTGACCGACCAGACGGTGACCGTGTCGCCGTTCAATCCGCTCGGGGCCAAGGGCATCGGGGAAGCGGCCACCATCGGCTCGACCCCGGCTCTCGTCAACGCGGTGGTCGACGCGCTGAAGCCGTTCGGGGTGCGCCACCTCGACATGCCGCTCCGCCCGGAGCGGGTGTGGCGCGCGATGCAGAACGGCAAGTAGCGCTACCGCACCGGCGAGACCCGCCGCACCGGAGGCTCCTTGGTCGGGTCGATCTCGACCCGGGTGAGGAGCGGTCGGATGTTCCGCCCCTCGGCCAGGATCTCGGCCACGAACGGCCGGGCGTCGTTGATTGCGCCGACCGCGGTCTGCACCGCGAGGGTGTACGGCTCTCGCACCGTGCCGAACATCAGGTGGAAGTGGTGGTGGCCCGACCGGTTCGACGTGTTGATCGACCGGCCGACCGGGCCCTCGCCGTACCACGAGAGCTCGAGCTTCCCTAGGGCCGGGCCGGGCGTGACCGAGGCCAGGTACACGTGGACGTCCTCGGCGGTCTGCCCCTTGTTCCAGACTCCGAGACTCACCTGGACTCCGGATTCGTCGTAGCAGCCGTCGCAGTGCGGGTCGAAGACGATCGCCAGGTTCGGCTCGGCGGCAGTCCGATGGGCGAGCGCGCGGTCGCGGCGGCCGATGGCCTCGTCCCGCTCGCGGATCGATCGGTAGGCGCCCTCCAGCACGAGCACGATCAAGAGCGCGAGCCACCCGATCGCCCACTCCCGCCAGGTGAGCGGGGGCAGGCTCGGGAGATGCCAGCGCTCCGCCACGTCGGCCGGCAGCTCGGCCCGGACGCGCAGGTAGAGCGGCAGGAGCGGGAACGCGACCACCAGCACGACACTCCACGGGCGCCAGAGGACGTCGACCCAGGCCTGCAGGCGTGACGTGGCGCCAGCCATGGTGTCCTAGCCTAGCCCTGGATCGCGTCGGGCGCTATCGCGGGGGCAGGAGCTTGGCGCGCGTGGCGGTTGTGCCTTCCCGCGTGCTCCCCGCCGAGGCCGGCCGGTCGATGTCTTCGGGCGGGGATCCTTCGCCCGTTGGCGTGTGGAGGCGGCGGAGCCGCTCCCATAACCGGACCCGAATCCTGAAGACTCGCCAGCCGGCCTCGCGTCTGCCCTTCATGTCTCTTCGACGGAGCAAGGGACGTGCCGCGCCCGCGTCGAATGGGTCGGGCGCAAAGCCTCGGTCTTCGGCTCGCCACGAGGGAGTCACCGCCGGTCGCCGGTAAAACCGGCGCGGTCACCTCTTCCCGTCCGGCCATCGCGTGTTGCACCGTCTTCGAACCTGCGCCAGAATGCCGCGATGGCCGAAACCCCGCGCGTTCCCCTGCGCCGACGGCTCTTCCTCCTGGCCGCCGCGGGCCTCGTGCCGGTGGTCATCATGTCGGGGCTGGGGCTGTACGCGCTGGCCCGCCAGCAGCAAACCCAGGCCGAGCGCATCGGCCTCGAGCTCGCGCGCGCCCTGGCCACCGCGGTCGACGCGGAGCTGCGCAGCTCCATCTCGGTGCTGCAATCGCTGGCCACCACCGTGGAGATCGACCCCAAGAACCTCGCCGCCTTTCGCCAGGAGGTGCGGCCGGTTCTCGAGACGCAGCCGACCTGGGCCGGGCTCTTTCTCGCCGACCCGTCCGGCCATCGGCTCGTCGACACCCGCTTCCCGTTGGGCGCGACCCTTCCCACGATCTTCGAGTCAACCAGTTTCGAGCGCGTCGTCCGCACCCGCGCCGCCACGGTGGGCGGGCTCGCGCGCGGGGCCGATGGGGTCATACTGTTCGCGGTGCGGGCGCCCGTCCTGCGCTCCGGCCGGGTGGAGTATGTCCTGACCGCGCTGGTCAAGCCCGACGGCATCCTGAACGTGCTCACGCGCCAGCGGGTGCCCCCCGACTGGATCATCTCGATCTTCGACGCGAACGGCCTGCGGGTCGCCCGCTCACGGGCCCACGCGGAGACCCTCGGTGGGCGGGCGTCGGAGAGCCTGCAGGCCCTGCTGGCCACCTCCGCCTACGCAGGGGTGGGGCAGACGACGGATCTCGAGGGCGGTCGCAACTACGCCTCGTTCAGCCGGCTCGGGGACTACGGATGGACGGTGGCCCCCGGCATCGCGGCAAGCTTCGTCGAGGGAGTCGCCTACCGCTCGCTCGCCATCTACGGCAGCGGGATCCTCCTCTCGGTGATGCTGGGCCTGCTCGGCGCCATGGTGGTGGCCCACAGCATCAACCGGCCGATGGAGGAGGTGCGTGACATGGCCAAGGCGGTGGGCCGGCGCGACCCGCTGCCGTCGCTCACCACCCCGATCCAGGAGATTCACGACGTCGCCGACGCGCTCACCGTCGCCGCGCGGGAGCGCGCCCGCGCCGAGACCGACCGGGAGCAGCTGCTGCGGCGGGAGCAGGACGCGCGCGTGACCGCGGAGGCGGCCAGCCGGGCCAAGGACGAGTTCCTCGCGGTCCTGTCGCACGAGCTGCGCACGCCGTTGAACGCGGTCTACGGCTGGGCGCGCCTGCTCCAGTCCGGCCAGGTCCGCGGCGACGCGGAGGTCCGCGCCGTCGACGCCATCGTCCGGAACGCCAACGCCCAGGTCCAGCTCATCGACGACCTGCTCGACGTCTCGCGGGTGATCTCGGGCAAGATGCGGCTCGAGGTCCAGCCGGTCGATCTGCGCGGGGTCGTCGAGTCGGCCCTCGACGGGGTCCGCCCTGCCGCGGAGTCGAAGAGCATCCGGATCCAGACCGTGCTCGATCCGACCGCGCCGATCGCGGGCGATCCCAACCGCCTCCAGCAGGTGGTGTGGAACCTGCTGATGAACGCGGTGAAGTTCACCCCCAAGGGCGGCCGCGTCCAGATCCATCTGCAGCGGGTCAACTCCCACGTGGAGATCGTGGTGAGCGACACCGGCGAGGGCATCGCTCCCCACGTGCTGCCGACCATCTTCGACCGCTTCACCCAGGCCGACAGCTCGAGCACGCGGGCGCACAGCGGTCTCGGCCTGGGGCTGGCCCTGGTCAAGCACCTGGTGGAGCTGCACGGCGGCAGCGTCAGCGCCCGGAGCGCGGGAGAAGGGCAGGGGGCGACCTTCGTGGTCGCGCTGCCGCTGTCGATCGCGAGCATCCCGCCCGGCGCGGCGCTCCGCCAGCATCCCACCGCGTCCACGATGGAGCCGCTGCTCGCGAGCGTGCGCCTGGACGCGCTCCGGGTGCTGATCGTCGACGACGACCCGCAGGCGCTGGAGCTGGCCTCCACCATCCTGGTGAGCGCGGGCGCGGACGTGAAGACGTGCGCCTCCGCGCCCGACGCCATGGCGGTGCTCCAGACGTGGCGTCCCGACGTGCTGGTCTCCGACATCGAGATGCCGGGGGAGGACGGGTACGCGCTGATTCGCAAGGTCCGGGCCCTCGACCCCGGGCGCGGGGGCAACACCCCGGCCATCGCGCTCAGCGCCTACGGCCGCGCCCAGGACCGGACCCGATCCCTCACCGCCGGCTACAGCATGCACGTGCCGAAGCCGGTGGATCCGGGCGAGCTGACCGCGATCATCGCGAGCGTCGCGGGCCGCTCGTTCCCGACCGCGGCGGGGTAGGCGCGATGGATCGGCGGACCGCGCTCGGAGTGCTGGCCGGCGGTGTCCTGCTCACGCCGCTCATCGCGGCGGCGCAGTCGGAGAAGGTGTGGCAGGTGGCGTTCCTCACCGGGGGGGCGCGCCCGCCCGACGGGCTCCCGCCCCTGGCCCTGCGTCAGGCCCTCCAGGAGCTCGGCTACGTCGAGCACCGGAACGTCGCGTACGTGGTGCGCTGGGCCGACGCCCGGCAGGAGCGGCTCCCCGCCCTCGCGGCCGAGCTGGTCGCGCTCAACGTGCACGCGATCGTGACGGTCGGCGGCCCCGCGACCGAGGCGGCCCGGCAGGCCACGTCCTCGATCCCGATCGTGATGGGGCTCGTCGGCGACGCGGTGAGCCTCGGCCTGGTCGACAGCCTCGCCCGGCCGGGCGGCAACGTCACCGGGGTGACCGACGAGGCGGTGGCCCTGAGCGCCAAGCGCCTCGAGCTCCTCAAGGAGGCGGTGCCGAAGGCGGCGCGGATGGCGGTCCTCTACAACGCGGACGATCGGGGGATGACCCTGCGCTACCGGGAGGTCGAGCGCGCGGCCCAGGTGTTGCACGTCACCGTGCTATCGCGCGGGGTGCGGGAGCCGGACGACTTCGAGACCGCGTTCCAGGCGATGGTCCAGCATCGGCCCGACGCGCTCTTCCTCGTGACCGACGCGCTCACGCTCCTCAATCGCAAGCGGGTGATCGAGTTCGCGGAGAAGCACCGGATCCCGGCGATGTTCGAGCTCGACGCCCTGGTCCGCGACGGGGGGTTGATGTCGTACGGGGCGAGCCCCGACGACAACTTTCGCCGGGCCGCGGTCTACCTGGATCGGCTCTTCAAGGGTGCCGCCGCGAGCACCCTGCCGGTCGAGCGGCCGAGCCGTTACTACCTGGCCGTCAACCTCAAGACCGCGCGGGCCCTGGGCCTCACGCTGCCGCCCTCGCTCCTGCAGCGGGCGGATCAGGTGCTGGAGTGAGGCGGCGGCTCGGGTGAGGCGGCGCGACGGGCGAAGGCCGAGGGCCGGGCGAGCGTCTCGCGTACCCGCTTGGCCAGCCCGTCGATGCTGAAGGGCTTGGCGAGGAAGGCGCGGCCCGAGGGGGCGATGTCCGCGGTCTGGTAGCCCGACATGAGCAGGATCTTCGTCGACGGGCTCGCTTCCTGCACCCGGTCGGCCAGCTCGGTGCCCTTCATCAGCGGCATCACCACGTCGGTGAGCAGGAGATCGACCGACCGCTCCTTGACGATCCAGATGGCCTTCTGCGGATCTCCGGTCTCGATCGTGACGTACCCGAGCCCGGTCAGCGCGACCTGCGCGACCGTCCGAACGTCGGCGTCGTCATCGACGATGAGAATCGTCTGGGGCATGGGTGGTCCCTTCGGTGAGAGGCTAGCGCCGCAGCAGTGGCAGCACGCCCCGCAGACGATGCCAGTCCGTCGCACACGGGACGTGGAACCGGAGGGTGCGGCCGTCGGGGAGGCCGAGGTCCTGCTGCGCCTCACTCGGCAGGATGGGCAGATCGCAGCCGTCGCACGGCAGGCCGATGCCGAAGCCCTCCCAGACCCGGACCGGGTCGGCGATCGCGGGCAGCAGGCGCGCCGCGATCTTCTCGGCGATGCGGCGGGAGGCGGGGTTCATCGGGCCCGGGACGTCGGAGAGGAGACGCGCGAGGCGGCGCATGGCATCTACCGGCCGGGCCCGCGGTCGAGATCGGTCTGCTTCAGCCACTCGAGGTTCGTCCTGGTCCGCTTGCTGTCTTCCTCCAGCCGCTGCACGCGCTGGCTGTAGCGGCGGGCCTCGTCCTCGCGCACGAGGAGATCGGTGAGCGTGGCCTGCCAGGCGCGGGCCTCGGCCTCCCAGCGGCTGCGCGGATACTCGCTCAGCAGCCGGGTGAAGGTGTCGCGCGCGGCCCGGTAGTCGCGGAGGCCGCTGGTCGGATCGACCTGCAGGAGACCTAAGCGATAGAGCGCCTCGGCGCGCTCGCTCCGCGCGTCGCGCTCGGGCGTGCTCGCCGCGGCTCGGGCCGGGACCGCCTCGACCCGCCGCGCCTCCGTCGACGATTGCGAGAGCGGCATCCAGGCCGGCCAGGCCCCGGTGCTGCACGCCGAGCAGGTGCCGAGGAGGCCCACCCCGAGGAGTGCCCGCGCGATGGTCGGGCTCACGGCGCGGTCAGGAGGCGGGCGACCGCCGCGTGCAGATCGTCGAGCGTGAACGGCTTGACCAGCACCGGCACGTCGAGCGGCGCCACGGTGGACTCGCCGGGCGCGTCGGTCTGCCCGGAGACGAAGAGGACGCGCGGGCCGTCGTGGGGCCAGCGGGCCACGATCTCCCGGTGCAGCGTGGGCCCGTCGATCTCGGGCATCCGCAGATCGGCGATGAGGAGATCGCACGACTCCTCTTCGAGGAAGCGCAGGGCCTCGAGGCCGCTGGCGGTGGAGCGGACCGAGTGGCCGGCCCCGGTGAGCACCATCTCGGTCACCTCGCGCACGTACTCGTCGTCGTCGACGAGCACGATGCGGGCGGTCGCGGGTGCTGACGGCGAGCGGCTCATCTCCTCTCCTCCGAATGGGCTGGCGGCCCGGTCTGCGTGGCTAGCGGCATCGAGGATGGAGCAACCGGGGTGCCAGGCGCCAAGGCCTGGTCAAATCGGCTGATACGGTAGATTTAGGAGGGATTTCCGCCTCCCCGGCGGTCCTCCTTGCCGCGGATTGTCAAGCGGCCGCCCAGCCCGGGCGGGCCCGTGGCATCGGCGCGCGAGCCCTTGTCAGGGGCGCCCGCCCGGTGAACTATGAGCACCATGAGCGAGCCCATCTCCGCCGCCGACCCCCATCCCCGCCGCCGCACCCGCGTACTCGACACCGAGATGGCCTACGTCGACGTGGGGGCCGGCGACCCGGTGGTCTTCCTCCACGGCAACCCCACCTCGTCGTATCTCTGGCGCAACGTCATCCCGCACGTGGAGGGCGCCGCCCGCTGCCTGGCGCCGGACCTCGTCGGCATGGGCGACTCGGGCAAGGCCCCCGCCGGCTCCTACCGCTTCGTGGACCACGCGCGCTATCTCGACGCCTGGTTCGACGCCATGGCGCTCCACCGCGTGACGCTGGTCGTGCACGACTGGGGCTCGGCGCTCGGCTTCCACTGGGCCAGGCGCCATCCCGATCGGGTGCGCGGGCTCGCCTACATGGAGGCGCTCGTCCGGCCGGTGACGTGGGAGGAGTGGCCGGACGTCGCCCGCAAGGTCTTCCAGGCGATGCGCTCGCCGGGCGGCGAGGAGATGGTGCTGCAGAAGAACGTGTTCGTCGAGCGGATCCTGCCCGCGAGCGTGCTCCGCGGGCTCGGCGAGGCCGAGATGACGGTCTACCGTCGGCCCTATCTCGAGCCCGGCGAGTCGCGCCGGCCGACGCTGACGTGGCCCCGGGAGATCCCGGTCGGGGGCGAGCCCGCCGACGTGGTGGCCATCGCGGACGCCTACGCCCGGTGGCTCGCCACGAGCGAGGTACCGAAG
>Ga0210400_10004683_pt1 | contig 11780 bp, 9 predicted proteins | sample IncBWH26MmetaG_FD_155456 | JGI IMG/M metagenome (GOLD analysis project Ga0210400, IMG submission 155456) | Forest soil microbial communities from Barre Woods Harvard Forest LTER site, Petersham, Massachusetts, United States - Inc-BW-H-26-M | ecosystem: Environmental > Terrestrial > Soil >...
CACCGGAGCCGTCAATTTGAACGTCAGGAGGCTTTCGGCCGCAATTACAGCCGGATCTCCACGGGTCGCCAGAACCAGTCCGGTACCCGCCGCGCCCCCCGCCCCAGCACCGATCGCCGCACCTTGTCCGCCACCCGCGAGCGCACCGATAGCCGCACCCACGCCGGCTCCAATCCCTATCTCCGTCGCATCCTTGCGTTTCGTCGTATGGGCCTTGCGCGCGATGACGCCGGTGTTGATCTCGACCTCACGGCTGCCCACGCGCAACTGCGTCAGGCGGACGGAAATCGACGCTACCCCTTTGACACGGCCTCCGGGATCGGAGTCGACCACGCGTCCCTCTACTTGAGACCCACGGGGCGCGATCTCTTTGCCATCCACCACGATCGGCTCCGCCAGAGTGGCCGTGAACCTATCACCCGTCTTCGCGCTTTTGGTCGAAAGCGTGGTTTCGGTTCGGACCCTGATGGACGTGCCCGCGTCGATGGTCACCGGTTGCGGCTTCGGCGATAGCGGAAAATCCGCCTTCGCAGGCCCGGCTTCTGAAACCCCCGGCTGCTCCGCAGTCCGGCTACAGGCCCCCAGTAACAAAGCGATGGCCGTCACGATCCACCCAGTTTTGAAAATGGTGCTCATGGGAGTGCGAGGCTTGAGCGCCTAGAAGTGTTTCGCAAATAATAACCTTAGGCGCTCTTAGGGCTCAGACCTGGGGCCTAGTCCGAGGCCCTCTGGATCTTTACCAGACGCTTGCCTGCCTCGGCAGGCATCTCCGATTTCAGCGTCTGCTCGCCACGCCAGAAGTCGAAGTACGAGACGTAATGCACGCAACTCACGGTGCAGTAAGGCGCGCAAGGCTTTTCCGTGAGATACTCGCGGCGCAGATCCTCCTGCGTATATAGTTCCAGAGGTTTAGCGGGATAGCCGCGCTGCTGCGAGCAATAGTGCACTAGCCCGTCCTCGCAGATGTACATGTAGCGCGATCCGGCGCGGCACTTCCAATGGTTGGGCTTCCCCTGCGCGATGGCGTCCTGGAAATAGCTGAACCGGGCGAACCCCCGGTTTTCCATGGCCTTCATTTCGTGATATACGCCCCGCTCGCGCGCGCTCAACGGGCGAAGCTGCCCATCGCCATCGTGGATGATTCCGACCGTGGCCTGGAACCCCAGTTCCACGGCGCGGCGGCCTACTACCAGGGCGTCTTCCGGATTGTGAATCCCGCCGCCAACCACCGAGTTGATATTCACGCGGAATAAGGCGTGTTCGGCCAGCCCTTGCAGTTTCTTGTCGAGCACTTTGAGGCTCTTTTTCGAGACGTCGTCGGGCATGACGTTGTCGATCGAGATCTGCAGCCAATCCAGGCCGGCCTGGTTCAGGCGCTTGACCCGATCCGGCGTCAGCAGGTACCCATTGGTGATCATGCCGGCGATCAAACCCCGGCGCCGCATAGCCCGAATGATGTCGTCGAGCTCGGGATGCAGCAGCGGTTCGCCTCCGGAAAGCGTGACGATCACCGTACCCAGATCCGCCAGACGGTTAATCCGTCCGATGATGGTTTCGGTCGGGACGGGCTTGGAGTAATCGTCGTATTCGTTGCAGTACGTGCAGGATAGGTTGCACCGCCGGATGGGTATGATGTGCGCCATGATGGGATGGCGGGTGGACATCGCCCCCCAGGCGATCATGCGCAGCTCACGCAGCCGGAGCGCAAACGATCTGGCTCCCCGCCGCAGCTTAAACCCCAAGCTTGGCATTGTTTTTACTATTTAAACACGCCCTGCGGCATACTTGCTAGAAAGTGCTTACAGGAAGGTTCGCAACGGTAGCACTGCTCGGGTGCACGCTGGTGCTGGGTGTGTACGGAATCGGGCGCAGCCTGTGGCTGGATGAAGCCTGGGTAGCGAACTCCGTGAACGCCCCCACGCTGGGCGGGATGTTCTATTATCCCAACTGGTTACAGACCAGTCCTCCGCTGTTTCTCCTGCTGGCCCGGACCGCCATCAGCATCTTCGGATTGTCGACCGTGGTGCTGCGCAGTGTACCGTTACTGCTGTCGGTGTTGGCCGTGTGGGCCATGTTGGCGGCGGCCCGAAGGGTGGTCTCGCCGCCGTTTGCCGTCCTGGCGACCGCGATCCTCGCCTTCCACCCGACGGTGATCGAATATTTTCGTTCCTTCAAGCAGTACGGCGGCGAAGTCGCAGCGACCGCCGCAGTTCTGTGGGCCACCGTCGCATACCTGCAAAAGCCGGAGCGGAAGCAGTTCTACGTGCTGGTGGCTGTGGTGGTTACGGCGATGACGCTATCGTATCCGACGGCGTTTCTGCTGCCCGGATTGATCGCAGCAGTAGCGTTCGGCAGTCGCGTACGAGCGATTACGCTGGGGGCAATCACATGCCTCGCGTTGGCAGCCATGTACTGGTGGTTGATCCGACCGAACTACACCCCGGCTCTGCGGGATTACTGGATCGGCGATCCGGAAACCTGGCTAGCTCCAATTATGATCGCTGCAGTCGCGTTTTGCGTATTGGCGGCCGCAAGAATCGCGTGGACTCATAACATCATAGGCCTCATCCTGCTGGCTCCTTGCGTTCTGCTATTCGCCAGCGAACTATTGGGCTGGTATCCGGCGAGCCCGCGCACTCACCTGTTCGTGCGGCCTTGCTTTATCCTGCTGCTAGTCATGAACCTGGAGGATCTCGTCAGACTCACCAAATTCAGATTGAACGCCGTCGTCGTTCTCGCGGCGGCCTTGGTGGTCTTCCTCGGCGTGCGCAAACAGTTCCACGAAGGCCGCTTCCAGCCCGAAGAGGATATGGCCGGAGCAGTTCGCTTTTTCCAAAAGAACGTCACTTCGTCCGACTTGTTGCTGGTCCACGCCTCCCTCCGGGAAGGTTTTCTGTTATACACCGCCATCGAAGGTTGGTCCGGGCCACCGCCGATTTACGGAGACACGGAATGGCCCTGCTGCCCGCGCGGCAAGCTGGCCGGTCCCGATGTTTCGACACCAGCGGAAGTTCTGCGCGACGTGGATACCAAGGTCCCGCACGATTTTCACGGCCGGATCTGGCTCTTCTACACGGATCGTCCGTTGCACTGGGATTATGTTCGGGTCTACGATCCTAAGCTCTGGCAGAACTATTTCTGGGGCCGCAACTGCAGTGCCGAGCTGTACATCCGGTTTGCGAATCTCGGTTTGGTTCCGATGAGGTGCGCCCCATCATCTATGGACAAGTCCCCCTGAGAGTATTTCTTCCATCCACGCACTTACTCTCGTGGCTAGGGTTTTCTTACTCCTACCGCCTGTCATCCTGTTTTTCGGCCTGCCGCTGGCCGGACAAAACGATCCAGCAATTCTGCTGATTCGAATTGCGGAAGGTGAAGGCACGGTCTACCCGATTGGTTCGCGGGCGACGCGCGGAGTCACGGTCCAGGTGACCGACGAAACCGGAAAGCCCGTGGAAAGCGCCGCCGTGAGCTTCCGGCTTCCGGACGACGGACCCAGCGGGGCGTTTTCCTCGGGAATGCGAACCGAAATCGTGACTACCGGGGCGGACGGGCGCGCCAACGTGTGGGGCATGCAGTGGAATCGAGTGACCGGACCGCTGGAAATCCGCATTACGGCCGCCAAGGGTCAGGCTCGCGCGGGCACGGTCTGCGGACTATATCTCGCAGACTCCACGGTCCCGGCTCAACATGGCAACGGCGAGCCGCGAAATACGGTGCTGCGGCGCTGGGGAAGTCACCGCAAAATCTTGATTGGAGTCGGCATCGCGGCGGCTGCGTTCGTGAGCGTGGCGGCGATATCCAGCCGCGGAACTCCCTCCGCGGCAGGGACGGTCAACGCTCCGCAGATCGGGACGCCCACCATCATTATCGGAAAGCCATGAGGATCCTGCCGATATTCTGGGCCGCCGTCTGTGCGTGCGCCCAATCCGTTATTGAAGTTCCCGCGATTGGGGCGATTATAGACGCCTCGGGGGCGCTGAGGCCGGTACAAGGAGTGGCGGGCAGCTTCTGGCTGGGTCCGGCCACGGTGTCGGGCGTTCTTTCCGTGGCGTGCTCCGAGCGGCTGTGCCTGGCCAAGACCGATTCGAAAATCCTCTCGCTGACCGGAGAAACCGACGCACCACCAGGTCCGGCGATCTTCAGCCTGGATGGTAGCGAAGCCCTTGCTTATTTTCCGGAGACGCGAACGTTCGCGCGCTGGCACGACGACAGCCTGGATTCGCTCGACTGGGTAGTGGACGGCCAGGTTCTTTCGATCCGGCGTAGTGGCGGAGAAGCCGAGATCGCCGTGCGACGCGATGAAAACGTCTGGATCATTCATTCAGACGGTTCCATCGTCGATGGGATCACCGCTACCGCCGGGCCGGTGCTGCTTCTCGCCGAAGGCATCCTGTACGCAACGCCTGATGAACTGGTCCTCCGTCATCCCGACGCCAGCGAGGTCCGGTTCGAATTAGCGGGTGCGCAATCCATCACCGCTTTGGGCCCACGTTACGCCGCGATCCGCGCAGGCGACGCGACTTATGCGCTGCGCACTGAGCCTGGAAGCGAAAAACTTTTCCTGCTACCCGGAACTTCTCCATGACGCGCGCGATCATCCTTGTGTTCCTGCTGCCGCTGGCGGCGCGCGCGCAGTTCGCCCTGTACACGCTGAACGGAACCACCGAGATCCCGCTTGGCGCGGCGCTCGACCTGGGCAAAGTTGCGGCTGGGGACACGCTCGGAGTCCGCGTCCGCGTTCGAAATACCGGGGCCGGCCGGGTCAACATCACCCGGTTTTCCGCCAACGGAGCAGGATTCAGCATGGACGCGCCGTCGGTGCCCTTCCCGATGGCGCCCGGAAGCGCGCAGGACGTGCTGCTAAGCTTCAACGCGTCCATGGTGGCGACCTACAGCGCCAACCTGCAGGTGACCAGTGATGTGAACAACATCAGCGTGATCGTGATCGCCGCCGTTGTGGCCGGTCCGGTCTTGACGATCTTTCCAGTGTGCACGGGGTCCGACGGTCCACCCCTTTCGATCGACTTCGGCAGCGTGCAGGCGGGCCAATTGCGTCTATGCAACTTCTACCTGCAGAACCCGGGCGCGCAGGATATGACCATCGCGACCTTCCAGGTAACCGGCTCCGGCTTTCAGATGTCCACGGGGCCAAGCGCGCCTTTTAAGATCGCGGCCGGCGCCACCATCGCGTTCGTGATCACTTTCACTCCGAACGCGGCGGGCTTTTACGCCGGCACGCTGGCCATCGAAACCCGCACGTACGCCTTGAAGGGTGCGGCATTCAATACGCCTCTTCCGACGCCGATCCTGGAATTCGACTCCGGATCAATCCAGAGCGCGCAACAACGGAGCCTGACTATGCGGCTTCCCACCGCCGCTCCCGCTGCCGCGTCAGGATTCGTCAATCTGGCGTTCCTGCCGGACACCACGGTCGTGCCCGATGATCCCGCGATTCTGTTTCTGGCCACTGGGACACGCGTACTGCCGTTTTCTATCAGCCAAGGCAGCACTCAAATTTCGATCAACGGCCAGACGTCCGCGATGTTCCAGACGGGCACCTCCTCGGGCCGTATCCGCTTCACCGTTACGGGAATTACCACGGCCGGCGACGCCACCACTTCGCTCACGGTTCCGGCATCTCCCATTTCGCTCGACACCGCGACCGCCACGAAGCGGACTGGGGACCTGGATATTCAAGTGACTGGGTTCGACAACACCTACTCGGCCGGAGCCATGATGTTCACGTTCTTCAACACTTCCGGCCAGGCGCTCCCGCCAGGCGCGATTCGCGCCGACTTCACGCAGGATTTTCGGGCGTTCTTCACCAGGACGCAGGCCGGCAGCGCATTCCAGACACGAGTGAGCTTTCCGGTCTTGGGCGACACGTCCGGGATAGCCAGCGTGGACCTGCAATTGACCAACTCGGCGGGGATCAAGACGCAGTATCTCGTTTTCCAGTGAAACGTTTGCGTGGCATGCCACACTCAAAGGGTGACGGCGAGCGGTAAAACGAGGATCGCGCTTTCCATCGCCGGCTCGGACCCCAGCGGGGGCGCCGGCCTCCAAGCCGATCTGAAGACTTTTCATCGGATGGGAGTGTATGGCGAGGCCGTCGTTACCTTGATCACGGCTCAGAATACGCAAGGTGTTACACGCGTGGAAGTGATGGCGCCCGATCTGGTCCTCGAGCAGATCCACGCCGTCACGAGCGACATCCCGCCGCATGCCGCCAAGATAGGAGCGCTGGGAAACCGGGCCGTAGTGGAGGTCGTCGCGGCCGCCGCGCAAACCTTCGCGTTTCCGCTGGTGATCGATCCGGTGATGATCAGCAAGCATGGCGGGCGTCTCATGGACCAAGACGGGGAAGGAGCGATCGCCGCGGGCTTAATTCCCCAGGCATTCTTGCTTACACCGAATCTGGAGGAAGCCACTGTGCTGGCGGGATTCCCGGTGACCGACATCGCGTCCATGCGGAAAGCTGCTGAAAAACTGGTATCGATGGGCGCAAAAAATGTACTGATCAAGGGCGGACATCTCGAAGGCGACGCCGTGGACGTCTTGTTCGAGCCAGAACACGGCTTCCATGAATTCTCGAGTCCGCGTATTGCGACCCAGCACACGCACGGGACCGGATGCACTTACTCGGCCGCAATCACGGCCGAACTTGCAAAGGGAGCGGCGCTGCGCGCGGCCATCGGTGCGGCCAAGGAGTTCATAACGGAGGCGATCCGCACGGCGCCTGGGTTGGGCTCAGGCATGGGCCCTCTGAATCACCACGCCTGAGAGTACCGCGCCGGTCCAGCCACTCTACTTAGGTGATGGTTTACTTCGGGATCGACCACTGGATTCTGGCGATCCTGGCGCCGCTGGCTGGAGCGATTCTAGTCAGCGGCCTGGACGACCTGGTGGTGGATCTGGCCTGGGCCTGGACCTGGCTTAAGTCCGCACTGCGTCCGGCGGCGAGCTTATTTCCACCTGGATCTCGCCAGTTGGAAAATGCCCCGCGCCAACGGATCGCGATCTTTGTGCCTCTGTGGCACGAGCACCAGGTGATCGGACGGATGCTCGAACACAATCTCGCCGCGATCCGCTATCCCGACTATCACATCTTCGCCGGCTGCTACCCCAACGACGTCGAAACACAGGAGGCGGTTCAACTGGTTGCCGGGCGCTTTCCCCAAGTCCATCTGGCGCTCTGCCCGCACGCCGGCCCGACCTCCAAAGCCGACTGTCTGAACTGGATCTATCAGCACCTGCTGCTGCTCGAAGAAACCAGCGGGCTGCTTTTTGACATCGTGGTGATCCACGATGCCGAGGACCTGGTCCATCCCGAAGAGCTGCGCTGGATCAACTACTACGCCGCGCGTTATGACTTCGTTCAGACCCCCGTGCTCGCACTAGCGACTCCCCTGCGCAAGCTCACCCATGGCGTCTATTGCGACGAGTTCGCCGAGAATCACACGCGCGATATGACGGTCCGCGCGGCGCTGGGCGGTTTCGTTCCGAGCTCGGGCGTGGGAACCGGGTATCGCCGCGACGCGCTGGCGCGGTTGGCGCGAGCGTCTGCCAACCAACTGTTCGACCCGGAGGCGCTGACCGAAGATTACGAAAACGGCCTTCGAATGTTCCGCTTGGGATGCTCGCAGGCATTTGTTCCTATTTCACGCGGGACCAAAGGCGGAGACGATTTCGTCGCGACACGCGAATTCTTCCCCGCCAGTTGGAACGCCGCGCTGCGGCAGCGGACGCGCTGGGTGACGGGCATCGCACTGCAAGGCTGGCAGCGATTTGGCTGGTCCGGGAGACCTCTGGAGATCTACTGGCTGTGGCGGGATCGCAAGGGCTTGCTCGCGAATCCGCTCAGCCTGGCCGCCAATGTGGTGTTCGCTTACGGCCTCGCAACGGCGATGTGGACACGCGTCTCGCCGGGGCAAGCGCGCCTCGCCACGGCTACCATGGCTCTCCAGATACTTCGCATCGGCGTCCGGGCTCTATGCGTCGGCCGGATCTACGGTTTCACTTTTGCGTGGGGCGTTCCCTTCCGGGCCGTGTACGCGAATGCACTGAACACCGCCGCGACGGCGCAGGCAGTGGCGCGATACATCTGGGCTCGAGTTCGCGGGCAGCCGCTCAAGTGGCTCAAGACCGAGCACGCCTACCCGGCACGCACCGCGCTGCTCGCGCAAAAGCGCAAGCTGGGCGAGATCCTGGTCAGTTCCGGCACCGTGCCGGCGGCCGAGCTGGCTTCCGCGCTGGCCGAGCGGACGCCGGGAATACGCTTGGGCGAGTTTCTGGTGGGCTCGCGCAAGCTGGAGATGGAGGCTTTGTATCAGGCGCTCAGTTTTCAGCAAGGCCTTCCGCTCGCTGAGGTCGAACCGGAAGCCGTGCCGTGGCCAGTGGCGCACGCGCTGCCGGAACACGCCATCCGGCAATGGCAAGTGCTGCCATTCCGGGTAGCGGAGCAGCATCTGTTTGTCGCATCTCCCGAGGCCCCCGGCGCCGAAACTACGGAGGCCCTGCGGGCGTTCACTTCGCTCGAAATCCGCTTCCATCTGGTGACACCCGCCGAATTCGAACGGCTCTCGAAAGCGTTACTCTGAGATTTGGCCCACATTATACGAATTGCAGCTGCGATATTGTTGCTCGGCGGCGCGCTCCCGTCCCAGCAGCCGTCTGTCGACCTCATCTGGAGCGCCCGCTACGTGGTCAGCGAGGACGCACAGCGCCGGGTGATCGAAGATGGAGCCGTCGCCATTCTGAACGACCGTATCGTCGACATTGGGACACGCGCTGAAATCGACGCGAAGTATGCCGCCTCGAACCGCGTCGTGAATCGAATTGACCAGCCCAATGCGATCCTCGCCCCGGGGCTGATAAACACGCACACGCACGCTGCGATGTCGCTGTTCCGAGGCGTGGCCGACGATCTCAAACTCCAGGATTGGCTCGAAAAGTACATCTTCCCCGCCGAGGCGAAAAACGTTGACCGTGAGTTTGTCCGCTGGGGCACGCGGCTGGGGCTGCTCGAAATGGCGCTTTCCGGCACCACCACCTTCGCCGATATGTACTACTTCGAGGAGACCGTGGCCGAGGAAACCAAGAAAGCGGGGATGCGAGGCATGCTGGGGCAGACCGTGATCGGCTTCCCTGCTCCGGATTACAAGACTCCCGAGGCGGCGCTGGCGGGAGCCGAAACATTCATCAAGGCCTACGCTAACGATCCGCTGATCGTGCCGGCGGTGGCCCCGCACGCGATTTACACCAACTCGGATGACACGCTGCAAGCCGCCCGCACACTGGCCGACCGTTACGGGAAGCCCCTGATCATCCATCTGGCGGAGACCAAAACCGAGTTCGACGAATCCGTGCAAAAGCGTAAGAAAACTCCCACCGCTGCGCTCGCCGATCTGGGTGTGCTCGAAGGCTGGACACTGGCCGCTCATGCCGTGTGGCTGGATCCCGCCGACTTCGGTATCCTGCGCGCGGCCGGAACCGGGATCTCGCATTGCCCGTCGAGCAACATGAAGCTGGCGAGCGGCGTAGCACAGGTTCTGAAGATGATGAAGGCAGGCATTCCGGTGGGACTGGGAACGGACGGCGTAGCGGGCTCCAACAACGATGTCGACATGATGGAAGAAATGGATCTGGCGGCCAAGCTCCAGAAGGTGACCTCCGGTGATCCGACGGCGCTTCCCGCCGACCAGGCTTTCGCGATGGCGACGATCATGGGAGCGCAGGCTTTAAGGATGGGCGATCAAATAGGTTCCCTGGAAGCCGGGAAACGGGCGGACATCATCAGCATCCGTTTGGATGCGCCCAATGCCGCGCCGCTCTACAACGTCTATTCGCAACTGGTCTACTCGCTGAAGGCGTCGGATGTGGGCGACGTGATGGTCAACGGGAAAATGATCGTGCGGAACAGGCGGATGCTGACCATCGATGACAAGGCGGTGATGGCCAAGGCGGAAGAATATCGCGCCAAGGTCGCGAAGTCGCTCAGCGGAAACTAGCGGCGTTGTTTCACGATGGGGCCCCAGCCTCCGCCGCCGGGAGTTTCGATCCGCAAGACATCACCGGGCCGGGCGTCGAACCGCGTTTTCGCGGGCAGTTTCCGGGAACGTCCCGCGCGCGTCATCAACATGTTCCGTCCAGCCTTGCCGGAGAAACCTCCGGCCAATCCCCAGGGACCGCGCTCGCGGCGGTCGGAGAGCAGCGTGACTTCGGCGGGAACCAGAAATTCGAATTCGCGGACGATGCCGTCGCCTCCGCGATGCGCGCCCGCTCCGCCCGATCCACGCCGCACACGATATCCGGTGATGCGCAGCGGGAACTGGTGCTCGAAGGCCTCGATGGGAGTATTCCAACTGTTGGTCATGTGCGTGTGGATCGCACTGGCGCCATCGGCATGCGCGGATGCACCCATACCGCCCGCAATCGTCTCGTAATAAGCAAAACCTGGCCCCCCGAAGCTCAAATTGTTCATCGTCCCGCTACTCGCGGCCGGAATCTGGTCCGGAGCGGCCTGGGCCAGCGCGCCCAGCAAGACATCCGTGATGCGCTGCGAAGTTTCGACGTTGCCCGCGGCCATCGCAGCGGGAGGCCGCGCGTTAACCACTGACCCTTCGGGCGCGATCACGCGGATCGAGCGCAAGATGCCCGCGGTGAACGGAACATCGTCCTCAATCAGGCAGCGGAACACATACATCGTCGCCGCTAGCGTCACGGCGAAGTTCGCGTTCACTGAACCTCGAACTTGCGATGCGGAACCGGCGAAATCCACCACCGCGCGTCCATTCGCGATCGTCACCGCGACGCGGATCCAAACCGGCTCGGCCGTGATGCCGTCGTTGTCGAGGCAATCCTCAAAGCGGTACACGCCGCGCGGCAGTTTGCGGATCGCGGCCTCCATCATTCGAGCGCTATAGTCCTGCAGGGCTCGCATGTTGAGGCGGACGCGCGCTTCCCCTTGCTTGGCGACCAACTCCCGCAGCCGCATTTCTCCACGATGGATGGCTGCGAGCTGCGCCATCAGGTCGCCCTCGCGCTCCTGAGGGGTGCGGACGTTGGCGAGCAGCAGATCGAGCAGAGCGCGGTCGATGGTTCCCCGCCGCTGGATCAGCACAGGCGGAATGCGGATGCCTTCCTGGAAAATTTCGCGCGCCAGAGGCATGGACCCGGGGCTCATACCGCCCACATCGGCGTGGTGCGCGCGGTTCGCAAGATAAAATGCCGGGCGGCGTCCGCGCGTATGTTCTTGAGTAAAGACGGGCGCGACGGCGGTGATGTCGGGCAGGTGTGTGCCACCGCGGAACGGATCGTTGACCAGCGCGACATCGCCGGCCTGCAGGTTGAACGCGTCCCTGACGGCGCGCACCGAAAGCGGCATAGCCCCCAGGTGCACCGGCATGTGATCGCCCATGGCGACCGCCTCGCCGCGCGCGTCATAAACGGCGCAGGAATAATCGCGGCGTTCCTTGATGTTGGCGGAGTAGGACGTTTTTCGCAGCACCACGCCCATCTCCTCGGCGATGGAAACCAGCAGATGCCGGAACAGCTCCAGTTCGATGCCCTGGGTTTGTCTCATATGCCGCTCATTTGCAAACACCCGCGCGCACGGCGAAACTCGCAACCACCTCCCAGCCTCCTCGCGCGGTACGGCGCTCGATGCGATTGGTCTTACTGGCGGCATCCGTTCGAACTCGCCATGTCGCGCTGTCCTTGGCCGGAGCTTTCGCCAGCCGTGGGCTTTTATTGCCGGCCTCGAGGATAGTCCAGGT
>Ga0210400_10004685_pt1 | contig 11774 bp, 9 predicted proteins | sample IncBWH26MmetaG_FD_155456 | JGI IMG/M metagenome (GOLD analysis project Ga0210400, IMG submission 155456) | Forest soil microbial communities from Barre Woods Harvard Forest LTER site, Petersham, Massachusetts, United States - Inc-BW-H-26-M | ecosystem: Environmental > Terrestrial > Soil >...
CAGAACCTTGTGAGCGACGTTTCCGTGACTCGAGGATCATAGAGTTTGAGTACTCCGCAGAAGACGAGATCTTCGATCACGTTGGCATCTACGTTGCATTCCTTCGCCAAGTCCGCCCAGATTCGCTTGGCCCGACAAGAACGAGGTGGTTTTGAGGAGTCGCGGGGTGCGGCTGACATGGAACTGGTCGGCGATATAACCGCAAGCCCGTCTTCGCGCGGCACGATCCCGGAATCCTCTGCCTCAGGCTGCTGGCCATGCAGCGACGCTGTCAGCCGACCTGATTTGCGCGCCTGTTCCAAAGACTTGTGGGTAATACGGGGATCCCGAACGTCAAGCAAACCCCGAACAATTAGGCGTTGGATTGTGCGGCTGCCCAGATGCAACTGTTGTGCGAGAGTCCGTCGAGCATATCCTTCTAGATGAACGCGACTGCTCTTGCCCAGGATAGCGAGGCGATACCGGACGGCGTTTTCAGATCGGTGTAGGGCTTTGGCGATGAAGTCCGCGGTTTTGTAACCTGCCATGGCGAGAAGGATTCGGTCGTCATCTTCGGTCCAAGGCTGTCGGGAACGCTGTCGGGTTTTCTTAAGGGGCTTCTGAACGAGTCCGAGCCTGGCTGCCCGGCCCCAAATCGAGTGAGGCTGCCAGCCGGGATGCCGCTTAAGAAGTTCGCGCACCGCTTCTCGCTTCCCTTTCCACCCTCCCTCATAACCTTTCCGAAGGATTTGGTCGTCTTCCGGACTCCACGCCGTGCGCCGATATCGCTTTTCAATGGAAGTTTGTTTGAGCCGGCGAATTTGTCGCCACAGTTCCGCTCGTTCGAGTCCCAGCTCATGCTTGAGAATTCTTTCGATCGCGTCGTGCGAACCGGTTCTGCCACGCTTCACCCCTTCGCGCAAGATTCGATTGATTTCTTCCGGGGAGAAAAACCGGAAGGAACAACTCCCTGTTGGACTGGCCCAATGGTCTGCCATCGGACAAAACACCGTGTCGAATTTGCTCGAAGGACCGGTTGCGTTGGTGAATGTTCAACCACGTCAACCATCGATGTTTTTTGGAAGTGCTTCCCGAGGCGGCACAGTGCCGGGATTGGCTGCAAAGTTCTTCTCGGCCACATCCCCGCAGTCTCCAGCACCGGATGGCCCTTCCTTTCTGCCCGGAACGGCCGCCGGTGCGGGAGGGCGAAATACTGCCTGAGGCGGTGGAGCAACGGTGAAACACTTTTCTTGTGGTCGGAACATCTTCCAGCAGAAACTGAGACTTTCGAGATGGCCCAGTAATTACAGCGCTTCCGCGTTCCTACCATCCGCATAAGGTCTTCGGACGCGTGCCAGGCTTGGCAGGTATTGCGACCGAGGCAAACGGAAGGTGTGATCGGTGGTCGGAATGGGCATTGAATCCGCCTCCAATTACGGTTTTCGTGCCGATATGGAGGCTCAACCTCAAAACATTGTCCTGAATGGCGAGAATGACGAACCAATCAGGAATTCCGCGCTCGATCCACCAGCACTCTGCGATTGGATGTTTCCGGAGAGGTCAAAACTGGCGTGAAGTTGCAGACTTCTCATCGAACTCACACAACCTGGCGTGAATCATTCCAAGCGGGAGGTCAGGGAAAGAATCTCTGAGACTGGGCCGACACTTCATCGACGAACCGTCGGGTGCTTGCCGTCACACCCGTCAGTGACGGAAGTCACTGACCTCCAGGTGCAACGAAGTCAGCATTTTGTTTAGGCTCTACGAATGTGGGGAGCACATGGACGCATACAAAAAAACGCTTGACCTCCTTTGTCCAGTAGCGATTAAGGCCAACCAAAATGAAATCGACGCGCCGGGCCACGATACTTGGGTAACAGTGACTTGTGATGGTTGCAGAGAACGGTTCTATATAGGGCCGAGCCATATCCTGGAGGCTAGAACTACGCCCGAAGACGTGGCGATCCAACTTCGATCGCTGCTTGGCGAAGATCATCGCGTTGGCAGGCGACACCGAAATGCTTACGAACTGCCAGACTGACGCGCCAGAGCTAGGACGGTTCTCTTCCGCTCTGTACTTCTCTAAGAAACTTCTCAGCCTGCTCCAAATCGGCGAGGCGTTGTTCAAGTTCGGCGCGAAAGATTTCCGCTTGCTCGTAAAGCCGCGCATTCTGAATCGCAACAGCAGCAGGGATTGCGAGTGATTTGGCAAGGCGCAGATGTTCCTGGGTGAACGCCTGGGCGCGAGTGTCCCCGAGGGAGAGAAGTCCGAGGACCTGTTGCGATGCAACAAGCGGCACACACAACCACGAGCGCAGATGGGAAAAGCCCTTGAAAGCGCTCCACCCTTTCTCTACCGCAGTGTTCGGGACGAGCAGACTGCTCCTGCCGGCGAGAACGTGCATCAGAAACTCGCTGTCCTTTGCATCGAACGTCGCCGGAGATTTCGGGATCCGATGACTTGTTTCGGCCCCCTGGACCTCGCGTGCAAGGAATAGTCGGGTGTCGGCTTCCACCAACAGGATGCGAGCCGATTGACAAGGAACCAGTTTCAGGAGGGACTGGAGCAGCGTGTCCAGAACATAGTCCATGCTGAGGTTCTGTGTAAGCGCAAGAGTTGTCTTGCGAAACGCATCGGCTTCGGCCCGCGCGGCTTCGGCCATATCGAGATTCCGCGCTATCTCCTCTTCAGCAGATTTTCGCGCTGAAACATCCTGGACGCTTCCTACGAGGCGTCGGACAATTCCAGCAGAATCCCGGACTGGAAATCCGTGTACCCACACCCAGCGAGTTGCGCCATCCGGTTTAGTAATGCGGAACTCCTCGTCGAGCTGGCCCGTTTGGACCGACTCACCCAATCGAGCTAGAACGCGGACGCGGTCCTCGGGATATATGACCTCTTCATACGACTTGGGGTCTTCCGCGAGTGATTTGCAGGAGCGGCCGGTGATGGTCTCATACGCTGGGTTGACGTATAGGACCTTCATGTTCTCAGCGTCGAGCATCCAGAAAATCTCCTGGATGTTAGTGGCCATTTGCTGAAATCGCTCTTCGCTCTCGCGCAGCGCCGCTTCTGCCTGCTTCCTCCGGGAAATGTCACGAAGCACAGCGACATGGCGTCCGGGCAGGTAGTGCGCCTTCGCAGTGTATTCGACGAATATGATCTTGGCGTCTGCCCGGACAACCTGTACCTCGGAATGCTCGTGCTTGCGATCGAGAAACCTTCTCCAGGAGCCCTCGAAATCGTTACCACCCCTATAGAACTTCCCTATTGACTGGCCAACGACCTCATCGCGTCTTGTTCCAAACATCGTTTGAGCCGCCGGATTAGCTTCGAGGCACATTCCATGGTCGTCGAAAATCAAAATGCCGTCCAAAGTGCTATCGAAGACGGACTTGTATTCGCGCTCGGTGGCATCCAGCGCGTTTGCGGTTTCGTGCTGTTCTCTTTTGGCCAGAATGAGGAAGCGGACGTGAAGCGCGATAGCAACTAGAAGAGCAGTCAAAACAAGGGCCAGCAGCACGGAAGAGACCTGCCTTCCAATGTAAAGCGCAGGTCGAAACGCAATAACAAGGAGAGCAATCGAGGCAAAACAGACCAGAACGGAACCAAGCCACATAAAACGGCGAGCGTTGACAATGCGAGGCACGGATTTTGCCGTTCCTACACTGAACAGTTGTTCACGCGATGCATGGGGGCAGCTAAATATGGTGCCGAACCAGATGCTACGCCTCCGCTCTGCAGACAGTCAACCGACAGATTCGCCCCCCATCAGCGGGTTCCAGCTTTCCACGCGCGCAGGAACCCCATTTTCCCCTTACGAAATGAAGCAGTGCACCACTATCGACCCGCGCTATAGGGAAATTTACAGGGAACGTTGACGCACTCGGAATTGGGTTTGTTCTTCATGCATCGCGCTGTTTTAAGTGAGCTAAAGAAGGTCCCGCACTGGTTATTTCCGTCTTCTGTGTTTATATCACACGGTATATAAACATCGGGTGAGTTTGGCATCAATCCGAACGATGTCGAAAAGGACTATGTTCATCGTTGGATTCTCAACGCAATACAAACGCAATCCACTTTAGGGAATCAACTAATCCTGAAGGGAGGCAATGGATTGCGGAAGGTGCATATCCCTAACACGCGCTTCTCAAAGGACCTCGATTTTTCTTGCCAACAACATCCCGATCAGACACTTCTCATTGACGACTTGATATACGAGTTTGTCGAACAGCAAGCTCGGGTGAAACAATTCTTTAGCAGCAAGATGTTTGGCGGGGTTCCTCGGTCACGAATGAGAGTAAAGTGCAAAGCGAACCTACAATACGCGGATACGTCGGACTTGCATCTACTATTGCCCAGCAGCTTGTTTCGATACTGTCTTTGATTGGCGGGAATCCTTAGCCGGCGTTCGTGCTATCCGTACGCTGAGTTCCGCAGTTTCATCCTTCATGAAGCCATTCACATTCCATCTGTGATGATCAATAACGATGTCGCCCGAAGTCAACAATTTCATAACAAAGAAACCGTTCACCCCATCCTTCTGGGTCGTGGTCGTTGTAGAAATCACAGGTACGCCATGATGATTGTAGATTCTCGGGCAATGCAAATGTCCGTGAAGAACCAAGTTTAGTGAAGGGGCTAAATCCTTGATCAGGCTGTCCAAGCCATTGCACCTGTGGGAAAGCACCAATCCTTGCGGTTGAGGGGCAGGCCCTAACACCATACGGTCATCAACTGCATAGTGCACCAGAATGATTTTCCAAGCCAAGCCAAAGTCCTTCACTTGGGCGTTGTCAACTGAATGTCCGTTTCTGATCTCTGAGAACTTTGCCGTCACCTCGTCTCGTAAGTCCTTCGTGACCTCGCCACTCGCGAGGTGAGACAGTGCAGAGAAATCAAGCTTTCCATCAACGGATGCATACTTACTTGCTTCTAGCAGGACGAAAAGAAATTCCTGGCTACCAACTATGCGGCTGATGAAAAATGATTTGTGCGGCTGAGGTTGAGCGCCGTTGGTCGTACGCGGCGAAAACTTGGAATGAAAAAGGTCAAGATTTGTACGTAGAAGTTTATCGTGATTGCCGGGTATCGCGATTAGTTCACCGTTGTAGATGTCCTTTAAACCGCTAATACTTTTCTCCGATGCATATTGGTATTTCGCCTGTGACAGATACTGTCCAAGAAAGCTATATGATCCCCCGTTTGCATATGTCGCCAAATCTCCCAGCAGGACCAACAAATCAAACTTACTCCTGGCGAATTCCTCTCGCTTCAATTGGCGAAGCACTTTCTTTAAGTACTTGGGCAGGTTGAGCACAATTGCCATGTCGTGAGCTTTACATCGATCTTCAAAGAAGCGGCGAACCTTGGGTGCTGTGTATTTCAGCCAGAAAGGTACCTGGAGTGGATCGATTTCAGCCTCAAGCAAAAAATCTGCCCCGAAATGTAGATCGGACATCACGAGAATTGTGCTCTGAATCGGATCCGACATTACATGCCCCCCTAACCAGAAACCGAACGCTCTAGCGGATTCGCGTCAATGAACTCTAAAAGCTCCGGCGTTGGCTTAAAGGCGACCTCGATTCCATCGCGTGAAAATGTTCCGATCATCGGAATCGAAAGCTCCGTGTTTTCGCGAAGCGAGCGGCTGGCAGCTGCCAGAGTAACGTAATAACCGGCGAATGCAGCGACCCGCCCGAACAAACCAATCCAAGCTTGAGTGGCGTCAGCAAATTCCCCGAACTCCGGAATCCGTTGATTTGACTGGTAATTCGACGTATTCACTGTAACTCTCGCTATTTGCGTAAGGAGGTTTGCCAAGAGCGTGGACGACGCTCTTTTTTCAACGTTACTATTCGCAAGCAGTTCGTACAACGTAACCGGCAGATGTGGAAATGAAATGTTGATCGCATCGGCCGTTTTCTGCAACAAACCTACAACCGAGAAACTCAAGTCTGGCACCATGACATTTGCGAAACTCATGTCAGGCGCAAATAGGATCGAGAGCTCGCCAGTCGCATATGATCGTTCAAACTTACCCAGCCCCTCGAACTCGCATCGTCCAGTAGACGCCAGTGCTTCCGAAACGCAGACCCAGAGAAGTGGCGGTAGCTCGTAGAGTATTCGCTCAGCGTAGCCCCAATTGAACTGTATGTCGGTAATAACATCCTTTCGCAAAGCAACCGAATCTGTTTGAGCCTCTTGCATCCCGTTCTTTGCATCGAATTCCGAAGAACCAAACAGTTCCCCGATGAGCACAGAAGTCGCACGACCTCCCATGAATCTAAGGACATCTTCGGAATCACCCATTCTCCTGTTGACAGAATGAAATCGACGGTAAAGCCAACCGATCAACTCGTTGGGCCAGTTGCTGTGCTGAAGAGCATCAATTGAGTATGCCGCGTCAACTCCCTCGGACAGAACTTGAATAGGCTTTGGCGTAGTCACCTTTGGTTCGATTCGCAACACTGCAGCGCCGAACACTTTCCTCTGGGTTTGCGCCCAAATAAGTCCATCATTCAGCTCCCGCGGCGATAACCCCCCTGAAGCATCCAGTACTATCAGGTCTTCGGAACTAACACGTGCTTCGTACGCTTTTAGGTAGTCCAGGCGTGTTATGTGCAAGGCTTTAACAGATGCGAATTTGCTGGAAATGTCCGCTATATTGTCTGCTACCGACTTGTTAGCAGAGATCACTACAATCGCTTTAGGCATCTGGCTTCCTCGTACCCAGTTGAATCAAGAACACTACCATGCACAGTCATCATAACGACAGTGGAATTGCGAAGTGCACGTACCGCAGTGAAGCACTTCTTGAGCGAGTGTCCGCGAAACCAAACGCCGTCACTTCGCAAGAAAGGGCAGTTCCTCATTACTGTAGCTTCATTTAGATTGAGACCGCTCCAGTTGGCGAATCACAGGTCAATCATCACAGCTGCTAGCCGGCGAGCGTTGACGCACCCGGAAGCGTTCGATTTTCTTCTGCGCATCCTCCAAATGCGCCTTCGACAAATGCACGTAGCGCTCGGTCGTGCGCAAATCCGCGTGCCCCATCAGCTTCGCCACGCTGAACACATCGATGCCAGCTTCGACTGCACGTGTGCCGTAGGTATGCCGAAGATCGTAAAGGCGAAACGGAGGTTGAATTCCGCTCTTCCGCAATGCCCGTTGATGCGCCGGCTCGAGTTCCGTCACGGACCTGCTCCAGTCGTAGCCATTCCCTACCCTGCGCGGAAAGAGATACTCCCCCTTGGCTTTCGAGAGGCGTTGCTTAAAGATGGGAAGCGCTCGTGAAGTGATCGGAACATCGCGAACCGCTCTGTCGGACTTCCCTTCCTTCACATGCACGTACGGTGCGGGAGGCTCGATGTGAACGTCCTCGCCGCGAAGATGGAAGATTTCACCAGGTCGCAGTCCCAGCTCGACCATAATCGTCCCTACGTCCCGAAGGACAGGTGCCGCTGCATTTAAATATCTTCGCTCCTCGTCGAAGGAAAGCGTCCGTTCCCTGCCCTTCTCATGCAAGAACTCCACACGGCCGTCGAAGAAAGGGCTCTTCTGGATCAGTTCCTCCTTCACGGCAATCCCAAGGATCTGCCGCAAACAGGACAGGTCACGATTCACTGTCGCGGGGCTCAGCTGCTTCTCAAGGCGTGCTTCCTTAAACGCACGAATCATCTCGGGCGTGATCTCATCCAGGTATTTCCTACCCAAGGCCGGTTCCAAATTGCGCACGCAGCTCAAGTAGTTGCGATGTGTGTTGCTTCGGCGTTCTACTTTGATGGTGTGCAGAAAACGCTCTGCAAAATCGCGGAACAAAGGAATCTGGTTCTTGGGAAGAATTCCTGCCCGCCTTTGGGCGAGTTCGGCCTTTCTCACGCACTCAATGCGCTGAGCGATGGTCTTGTTTCTCAGATGGGTTGATTTCTGATACCGGCGGCCCTCGAAGTAGAAGTCGTAGTAGTAATACGGAGAGCCGGGTTGCTTGTATATGGTCATGGGATTCTCCACACATTCACTGGCTCTTGTGCCTGATTGCGGGTGAGCCAATTTCCGCTTTTCCGTCCGAGCCGCTTGACTCCCTTCACTCGCAGGATTCCAATCGCCAGTTCTGGGCTCAGCCAGCCGCTCTCAGCAGACTCATCGGCCAGCCTCCGGATCGCTGAAAAATGTAAATTGATCGTAGCGGCGGACAGTGAGAGACGTTCCAGGAATGAGCGGTACCTCACCACGACAGAGCGGTTCAACGTTGATCTAGGTTCGCTGCAGTACCAAGCGATAAATCTTTCGATGGCGTATGCATAGCTCCGCTTGGAGTGCACAGATGCAAGCGTATTGAGCACGGCCGTCTTGGACTGTTGAAGTTCAGGGATGGTTAGCGTCGCAGAGCGACCCTCAGAATTGGGCTGCTTTTGTGGGATCATAGGAAGCGGCTCCTTCTAGCCGCCTCCACAGTTTTGTACTCACGGGATCTCGCGCAGAAATGGCCCCAATCCACCGTAGTGCCTACTCCTGAGGAGAGCGATCTGGGACCATTGAAGCAAACGTCCTTTATGACAGGCTAGGAATCTCGAACCCGACCGTTATATGCTTGCGCAACCCCACGGGTTAACTGAGAGGTGCTGGTCCATGCCCCCTAGTGACGAGATTAAGAAACGCGTTACGGACCTAACCAAAGAGCTAGACTCTGGTATCGCGTACGACAATCTCCGAGACGTAGCGAATCATTGGACAGCATTTGGTCTGATGCTCATCGCCCTGGCAGCGAGTGCGATTGCGGCTCTTGGAGGGATTTCCGGGTATTTAACAAACAAAGAAGCGGGGTTTTTCGCTGCGGTGCCCGGCGCGATTGCACTCTTCGCAAGCACCCTTAAATTTCAGGAAAAATCGAACTGGCATTATCGAAGAAAAAATGGCCTCAAGAGCCTGCGGGGCCGGTTGCTGTACGAATTGCCAGAATCCCCGTCGGCCGATAATGTGGCAGCCATCTCTGAGGGGTATAGGAAATTCGAAGACATCATGCTGAAGAGCTGGGAAGAAGAATTAGCATTCAGCTGGGCCACGTTTTCCCGAAAGAAGGAGACGTAGGAGGACGCGAAAGCGTTCGGTGATTTGTGTTTTCATTCCAACGGAGAACGCCTTGGCCCTGCCCTTTTCCTTGCTCCCATTAGCGAATGATAACGTCCTTTATCATTCACCATCTGGGTTGGCAAGCGGGCAACAAATTCGGGTCGTTTGCCCCAGACAGCGACTATCCCCTCACTTGTTTGCTCCCGCGAAATGCTCCCAGTGGCATTTCCAGACCCTAGCGCGTTTATCGGTACCAATCTGAACGGACGAGAACACATTTGGCAGTTATCGAGCAGCGGGCATTGCGCTCACAGATCGTTTCCGCGCGGATCGTAGGCTAGTAGCGCGCAGCGTCCTTAAATCTCTTGGCTGTGTCTTTCCTGATCGCATCCACTATTTTCGCTACTTGGTTCAACCCTCGTTCGGGCGAGGTATCTTCGAACGTGACACAGTAGCGCGCCTTTTTGTGGGCTGCGCCTTGGGAAATCCATACTCCTTCGTTCAGTGCTTCAGGGCGACGCTTTCGCCGTGGGCACGGTGTTGCGGACTGGCGTCCATGGCGCGGCAGCCATCCTGGTAACGTAGACTAACTTTCCTTTCGGCTCTGGCATCACTAGAGGAAGGATGAAGAGGACAGTCAACCGCGATCGGTTGTCCTGGAGAACGGAGACGCTATTTCGTAGCACGTCACCGTGCCCAGCGATTAGGCAAATTCTATCTCAACGAAGGGCGTTCAACACTCTGGCTTAATTGAGTATTGCCCTGCGTAGTCGGGACCGGAAAAAAGATGACTCTAACAATTGAGAAGTATGCGGAAGATCAAACGACTGTTTTCCGGCTAAGCGGTCGGATGCGAGTTGACGGCCTACTCGAATTGAAGCGGCGGCTCGGCGGGTTGAGGGGAACACCTGTACTGGATCTCAAGGAAGTAACACACGTCGACCTGGATGTTGTTCACTTTCTTGGTTCCTGCGTGCAACAGGGTATCGCGCTCCGCAACTGTGCATCGTATATCCGCGAGTGGATCCGGCGAGAACAAGGGCATCAAACCGACGGATAGAAAAAGAGAAATGACGCGCGATGTCGAAGCCCTCTGGCTCCAAAAAGGTCAAAACAAGGTTATGTCATGCCGAATCTAACTGTGGTTATCCCAGATTCCCTCGCGAGCATTCTTAATATTGCGGTTGCCCGCCGGGCTACTTCGCCCGACAGCGTTGTTAGCGCGGCGCTCAGCCAATATTTTCAAACCGGCCGCCACCGCGCCTATCAAATCTCCACATCTGCGGCCCTCGTGCAGGGAGCATCTGACGGCGCCGTGTCGTCACGGAAGTTGCTCGCCAATGGCGACTTCGGGCTCGGAACATTCGAACATCTCGACGGCGAAATCGTGGTGCTTGACGGAATCATCTATCAAGTGCGCGGCGACGGCACGGTGGAGACTCGGCGGGACGATTTCCAGATTCCGTTTGCGGTTGTCAGCCGATTTCAGCCGGATGAGAACTTTGAAGTCAGGGATACCAGCAGTCTCGATGACCTAGAACGAGCGTGCGATTCCCACCGCGAATCCGAAAATCTGTTCTATGCCCTGCGCGTGGATGGCGTTTTTGAACGCATGCACACACGCGCAGTGAAAGCTGCCAGCGAAGGCACGCGGCTTCTCGCCGCGGCCGAGACTCAGCCAGAATTCCGTTTCAAAGATATCGAAGGCACGCTCGTGTGCCTATGGTCTCCGCGCTATTCGAGTTCCTTTAGCATCCCTGGATATCACTTCCATTTCATCTCCAAGGACCGAACGAAGGGTGGCCATGTGCTCGATTGCAGCGCAAAGGGATTGCGCATCGGAATCCAGACGCTGTTCGAATACGACGTGCGTCTGCCAGAAGCCGGATCGTTTCTAAAAGAAAACCTAGCAGTGGACACGACAAAGGATCTCCAAAGGGCCGAGTAGTTAGTCCGAAAGGAAAATCGATGAAGGCAAAGACAGCAAAACAAACAACGACAGGTGCGGATGTCGTCGTGCGAATGCTTGAGGCCCGGGGTACGAAATACGTTTTTGGGGTGCCAGGGGCCAAGATCGACAAAGTATTCAATACGTTGGTCGATTCCTCCATTCAGACGGTGGTCTGCCGCCACGAGCAAAATGCAGCTTTCATTGCTGGAGGCATCGGACGCATGACTGGCAAGGCCGGAGTAGCGATTGCGACATCGGGACCTGGCGTCTCCAATCTCGTGACCGGGCTGGCGACTGCTCATTCGGAGGGTGATCCAATGGTCGCGCTCGGGGGTGCCGTCGCAGTGGCGGATCGTCTCAAGTCTTTACATCAAACAATGGACGCCGTGAGCGTGTGTAAGCCGGTAACCAAGTACGCCGCGGAGGTGGATTCGCCAGCTTCCACGGCCGAAGTGCTTGCAGCAGCATTTCGCGCTGCCGAATCGGCTCGGCCGGGCTCCGCATTCGTGAGCCTTCCGACGGATGTAATGACTGGAGAGGCGCAATGCAAGCCGATCGGTCTGAGCAGCTTTACAGAACAGGGCCGGGCCGCGGAAGCGTACCTGCGCGAAGCAGCGCGCCTGATCAATTCTGCTAAATCCCCCGTTGTCTTTCTGGGGCTCATGGCCAGCAAGCCAAAAGCTGCCGATGCCATTCGCGCTTTCTTAAACGCGTGCTCGATCCCGGTCGTCGGAACTTTTCAGGCTGCCGGAGCGATCTCTCAGCAGCTCT
>Ga0210400_10004686_pt1 | contig 11773 bp, 10 predicted proteins | sample IncBWH26MmetaG_FD_155456 | JGI IMG/M metagenome (GOLD analysis project Ga0210400, IMG submission 155456) | Forest soil microbial communities from Barre Woods Harvard Forest LTER site, Petersham, Massachusetts, United States - Inc-BW-H-26-M | ecosystem: Environmental > Terrestrial > Soil >...
ACGGTTTTCAGGTGCTCCGTGACAACACCGAGACGAGCTACCAGATGGGAGAGTTTTACAAACCAAACGCCGAAAGCGGGCTCCGCTACGACGATCCGCGGCTGAGGCTCAAATGGCCGCTGCCGGTTTCGATGGTGTCACCGAAGGATCAGGCGCTCCGCACGTGGCATGAGATCGAGGACGAAGTGAACCGCAGGATGTCGCCGGCAGCGGTGGCCGCATGACGACTGCTGCAGGCAAAAGCGCCTTGGCCTTGGCGGCGCCGCATGATGTCAAATTGATCACGGAGCAGTTATGAGCCTAAGTTCGTTGCCAATCCTCGCGGCTGCATCCAGCTGCCGCCATTGCGGGTCCGAGCTTACGTTAACGCTCGTCGACCTCGGCCTCTCCCCGGTCGCCAATGATTATGTCGATCCGGCGGATTGCGCGAAGGCCGAACCGTTCTATCCGCTGAAGGCATTGGTCTGCCGCAACTGCCGCCTAGTCCAGACCTGCGATATGTTGGCGGCAGGCGATATATTTCGCGCCGACTACGCCTACTTCTCCTCGCATTCGAGTTCGTGGCTCAACCATGCCCGAATCTATGTTGAGAACATGACAACGCGCTTCGGCCTTACCGCGGCCTCCCGCCATGTCGAAATCGCGTCGAACGATGGCTATCTGCTGCAATATTCGATGGCAAAAGGCCTCAAGTGCCTGGGTATCGAACCATGCGAAAGTGTCGCGCTGGCCGGCCGGGCCAAAGGCATCGACACGCGCATGGAGTTTTTCGGCGTGCAATACGCGCAGGAACTGGTCAGTGAGGGTTGGACCGCGGATTTGATCACCGCCAATAATGTGCTGGCCCACGTGCCGGACATTAACGATTTCGTGTCCGGTGTAAAAATATTGCTCGCCCCGGAGGGCGTCGCTACCTTCGAAGTGCAGCATCTCCTTAAGCTGATGCAGCTACATCAATTCGACACCATCTATCATGAGCATTTTTCCTATTTGTCGTTGATTGCCGGACAGCGCATCTTCGCCAAGGCAGGCTTGCGCGTCTTCGATGTTGAATTGCCCAGGACACATGGTGGCTCCATTCGTTTTTTTGTGTGCCATGCACAGTCCAATCATCCGCAAAGTCCTCGCGTGGCGCAGCCTCTGGCGGATGAGCGGGCGTATGGCCTTGACGGCGATGCCGCCTACGTCGCCTGGAATGATTCAGTCAAAGAAACCAAACGTGATCTTCTCAAGCTCCTCATTGACCTGAAGCGTGAGGGCAAGAAAGTCGTGGGGTATGGCGCCCCCGCCAAAGCCGCGACACTCCTCAATTATTGCGGAATCGGGAGCGACTTCCTTGACTTCACGGTGGATCGTGCGCCGTCAAAACAGGGGCGTTATGTGCCCGGAGTTCGCATTCCAATCTTTCCTCCCGAAGCTATCCTTGAGGCAAAACCTGATTTCGTGCTGATTTTACCCTGGAATCTGAAAGACGAGATCAAAGCTCAGATGAGGGAAATCAATTCATGGGGCGGCCGATTCATTGTGCCGGTGCCGAAGGCAACTATTGAGGATTAGCCACTGCAGCGTCGTTCCAAGACAGGAATTCAGGTATCTGGGACGCGGGAAACGCACTGTGCAAAGTCTGGAAGGATCAATGGAAGCCGAATCTTCGTTCCTCGAGTTTTAAGTTCAGAGATATCGAATATGGCTTCCGGGCGAGGTCCATGAACCAAGCAAATAGGGACTGGGAGGCCGCGCTTTTGAACCAGCTGTTTGGAGGTGCGGCGATGTCCAGGGAAGATTTTGGCGTTTTTGATGTCTAGAACCCTGCAGAACGTAACGGCCTTGGTCACAGGCGCAAGTTCCGGCATCGGGCGCGCGACGGCCTCAATTCTTGCTCGTTCTAAAGCAAGGGTCGCTCTGGTCGGGCGGCGCCAGTCAGTTCTTGAAGAACTTGCGATGGAGTGTGGATCTCTCGCATCCGCCTATCCGTGCGATATGACAGACGATGCGCAGCTCAAGAGGCTCGCCACCAGGATACAAGCCGATTTTGCCGGGATCGATATTTTGGTCCAATCTTCAGGAATAATAAAATTAGGTAAGACAGAAACATCGCCCGTGGCTGACTTGGACGCGCAATATGCGGCCAACGTTCGCGGGCCTTACATCCTGACGCAACTGTTGCTGCCCCTCCTGCGCGCAGCATCCGGACAAATTGTTTTTGTGAACTCTTCGATAACCCGCGCACACAATACCGCCGGCCGCGGCTCTTACGCAGCCACCCAGCAAGCAGTGCATTCGATGGCGAACGCTTTACGGGATGAGGTCAATGAAGCCGGAGTGAGGGTGACGACGATCTTTCCCGGCACCACAGCAACTCAACGGCAAATCGACCTTCACGAAATCTCCGGCAAGCGATATGATCCAGATCGAATGTTGCAACCAGAGGACGTCGCTGAGGCGGTGTTATTCGCACTCACGATTGGAAGAACGGCAGAAATTACCGATCTGTACCTGCGGCCCATGCTTAAGCCTCTGGTCTAGGAGAGGGCGCGCAGCCCCGCAGTTGACGAGCTGAACTAACTCGCGGGAGATTTTATGAAGAACGCAACTCACACGATCGCGGCTTGCTGACCGATCGGAAGTTCTTGCCAGGGAAGCGAGGCATCTAGTGTCAGGCAGGAAGGGCGTTTCCAACTCGAAGGCGGTTCCCCCGATCGATCTTCATGGGTTGGTTCGGGAGCTTTTTCCTATCAACCGAAGTCTTACCGGTGCCGGCGTTCGCGAAACGCTGGCGATCCTGGCTCGACATATCCAATTAGAGGTCAGAGAGGTTCCTAGTGGGACTGCGGTGCTCGATTGGTACGTCCCGCTGGAATGGAACATTCGTAGCGCTACGGTTAGGGCGCTCGACGGTCGTTGTCTGGTTGATTTTGCAAAAAACAATCTGCACGTCGTAGGATATAGCAAGCCGATTCACAGAGAGGTGAGCCGCGCTGAACTTGCGCAGCATGTCCACACCCTTCCCGATCAACCCGAACTCATTCCCTATCGTACGGGTTACTTCGCCGACGATTGGGGTTTCTGCATGACGGACAATCTTTGGCGAACGATGCAAGACGAATCTTACCGCGTCAACATCGACAGCGATCTTTCGCCGGGGTCACTTGCTTACGGGGAATTTTTTCTCCCCGGCGAGCTGTCGGACGAGGTGCTGATTACGGCTCACATCTGCCATCCGAGCTTGGCGAACGACAATCTTTCCGGAATTGCGGTGGCTGTCGCGCTGGCAATGCGACAGGCGCAGCGCCAGCGACAATTGGGTTTCCGCGTCTTATTCATTCCAGCAACGATAGGCGCAATCGCCTGGCTCGCACACAACGAGAACCATCTCGCTAGAATTCGACATGGCCTGGTACTAACGTGTATCGGCGACGGCGGTCGCTTCCACTACAAACAGAGCCGGAGCGGCGCATCCATAGACGGTGCCGTGGCGCATGTTCTGCGCCATTCCGGTCATCCACACGAAATCATGGCATTCAATCCATATGGCTACGACGAGCGACAATTTTGTTCGCCGGCCTTTGACCTTCCGATGGGCTGCTTGATGCGCAGCGTTCATGGGACTTTCCCCGAGTACCACACGTCGGCAGACAATCCCGATTTTGTGAAACCCGAAGCACTCGATCAGTCCTATGTTATGGTGGCTACGTTGCTCGACCTGCTGGACGCGAACCGCACCTATGTACGAACCGACGGAAGAGGTGAGCCCCAACTTGGACGGCGCGGGCTATATCGGGCGATCGCGGGACAAAAGGAGGCTGGCGGTCCCACTCAGATGGACCTCTTGTGGGTCCTGAACCTGGCTGACGGCAAGTACAGCCTGCTGGAGATGGCAGATCGCGCTGACATACCCTTTCGTCGCATTCAGAAAGCTGCTCAGCTCGCGCTTGATGCGGAACTCATCAGGGAGGTAATTCGCGATTGATCAGCCTGTTCCGAGCGAGCGCGCCGCCCGGTGCCACTCTTTTTTTACCTGATCAACTTGGAGCCGCAAGATGTCTGAAGTCGGACGCTCGTCTGAGGTCGGACGCACGTCGGCCGGATTGTCATCCCTGGCTGCGAACGGAGCACACTCCCAAGGCCCAAGACCCCGCGCTGACGAAACCGGTCATGCCCCTCTTCACTTCTATAAGCCGCCGAACTTCTATAAGCCGCCGAGTTTGCCCGAGAGGCTTGAGAGCCGTGCCGGTTCACGGCAGATGTCGCGGACGCTGTCCGGGCGCAGGTAGTGGGTGCCCGAGCTCATCCCTACTCGTGTTTGGTTTCTTGTCTTATCGCGGGCTCGAATTCCAAGCGCGGGAGTGGGACGCCCGACCTCGAACCGACGAGCGCCTCGTATGCTGCTGAAGTCTTCCGGGCAATTTCCGTCCAATTGTAGCGACGGACGCAATTGAGCCTGACCGCTTCGCGTTCTGTCGCGTTCAAACTCAAATCGCTCAAAGCACAGATCTTCGCTCTCAATTCCGCGATACTGCCCATTCGAAAAACGCGATCCGCATCGCCAACCACTTCCAGATTGGCTGGAATGTCACTGACCAGCACGGGCAATCCATAACTGAGTGCCTCCAGGAGTGCGATGGGTAGTCCCTCGTGCGAAGAAGGTAAAACAAATAATCCTGCATGAGCGTAAAGTTGACGCAGAGAGTCGCCGCTCTGGAAACCGGTCATGACCACGCCTTCCGCGAGGACCGCTTCGGAAGCGAGAAGATCGGCGTATTTGTTCTTATGATCAATCCGACCGACAATTGCCAGCTTCCAGCCGCTTAGTCCCGCGTCCTGGAAGGCACGCAGAAGGTCCAGTTGCCGCTTCTCGGGAACAATCCGTCCGACTGTCAATACATACCGACCGGGCTCCAAACCTAGCTCGACAACTTTGTTGTTCTCCAGCGGCGGCTCTGTGAAGACAACGCCGTTAGGAATAATCTCGCAGGACTTGCCATACTTAGCGGCGACCAGCTTCTCGATGGTCCGACTGATGGCAATACGTTGATGCGCAAAGCGCATTCCGAGTGCCTCGCCGAGGCGCAGGAGAGTGCGCGCCGCGCGTCCCCATTTCTCACGGTTGTAGTCCTCGCCATGGTGGGTGACGATAACTCGCAAACCGAGCATGCGAAGCAGTGGGACAACAAGAGCGGGTCCGACACCGTGGACATGAACGACTTGCGGCCTGCGGAATCCGGCTACCAGCGCGCAGATCAGTGAATGCAGAAGCGCCTCGAAGTAGGCATTGCGTACGGTCCACAGCCGAAGCAGCCGTACGCCCTTCCACTCCTTGCATCGCTTATCGACATACGGTGAACGCACACAGGCGGTGACGCGGTGCCCGATTTGGACGAGTTGCGGGGCGAGATTTTCGACATGCGTCTCGATGCCGCCCTGGACATCCGGAAAGCCGCGAAAGCCGAAAATATAGATCTCGCTCTTTCCCATTGCGCATACTCCGCAAAACGGCGCAGCAATATGCAGCAACTTGTAACATGGCTCCTGAACGCAACTTGACGACCGTCAATATCATCGGGCCAAGCCAAGATAGGCTCCCTCATCGTTGTTTTCGTCCAGTTCGGAAGGAAGGCGACGTGGGTTCTGTGCAATGCCGCAGCCGGCGGTTCATCGCAGGTTCGAACCGAGGAGAGGCCAGAGCCGAAGGTTGGATCAGCACAATGAGCGACTCGTCGATTGATGACAGCGTCTCCAAGATGGCTGGAATGGACAGTCGCCACGTAAGAGAGCCTCTGGACCGGAGCACGCGCTCCGCGGAGCTAACCGCAAGCAACGCGACAAGTCATGCCGCCTCATCAAGAGGATCGGCCCTGAAGATACTGTTTGCCAACAAATTCTTCTTTTTAAACGGCGGCTCTGAGGCTGTCATGTTCGATGAAATGGAGTTGATGAAGGGGTACGGATTTGACGTGGTCGAGTTCTCCATGCACGACCCTCGGAATTTTCCGTCGAAATACGAATCCTACTTTGTTTCGCAAAAGGGTTACCGATCAACTTCGCGAAGTAGTCAAATCAAATCGGCACTGTCGCTCATTCATTCCAGAGAAGCGGTAAAGCAGGTCACCGATCTGATCCTCGATCAAAAGCCGGACCTGCTGCATTGCCATAACATCTATCACCAACTGACACCCTCCATTATAAAAGCGGCTTCGCGTCAGAAGATCCCGGTCGTTCTTACTCTTCACGACTACAAGCCGGTGTGTCCGGTTTACACCCAACTCTGCAAAGGTGAATTGTGCACGAAGTGCTCGGAAGGCGGATTCGAGGCGTTGCTCATGCGGCGTTGCGCCGATGGTTCGATCGGGCGGAGCGCGTTACTTTGGGCTGAGGCGCGTTATCACGCGGCCGCGCGCAGCTATCAACGGGTAGACAGGTTTATCGCCCCTAGCCGATTCATGCGCGACTCGGTCGCCCGTCGCCTCGGTGCGGACAAGGTAATCCACATCCCGAACGGCATCGACGTCTCGCGCATCGAGGTGTCGGAGCAGCATGAAGGCTACGTGCTCTATCTCGGCCGTCTTTCGCCCGAAAAAGGCGTCGAGACGCTGCTGCGAGCGCACGCAGCAGACGATGCGGCATGGCGCCTTGTCATCGCCGGATCGGGTCCGCTGCTGGCAGATCTTCGGTCGCGTTTCCCGTTAGCGGAATTTACCGGCTACCTGACCGGAAAGGCTCTCGAGACCAGACTGAGAAACGCATCGGTCGTTGTCGTGCCTTCCGAGTGGTACGAAAACAGTCCACTTTCGATACTCGAGGCGATGGCACATGGAAAGCCGATCGTCGCATCACGTATCGGGGGAATACCAGAACTGGTCAGAGATCGCAAAACCGGCCTGCTGTTCGAACCTAAGGACACCCAACAACTGTCCGATTGCATCAGGCTGTTGCTGGGCGATTCCGATCTCCGAATAAAGCTCGGCCGGCAGGCTCGACGGATTGCGGAGACCGAGTATTCGCTCGAGAGACACGGAGCAACACTTCTCTCGCTCTATGAGAGCCTGACCGCAAGCAGGAAATCTTCCAATACGAGAGGATTGTAAAAATGGATCTCACCGTAATCTCGACTTTCAGATGCAATTCAAAATGCCAGATGTGCTACATTTGGAAAAATCCAACCGATCCGAGGGAAGAAGTTTCCCTTGAGACGCTGTCGAAGCTGCCGGCCGGCTTCGACAATCTCAACGTGTCTGGTGGTGAGCCAACCCTTCGCAAGGACCTTGGCGAGATTATCGATCTTGTCTATCCAAAAGCGAGGGTAACGGAGATCTCGTCAAACGGACTGCATCCGGAACGTTTGGTTCCGATCATCAAGAAGTATCCTAATATCAAGGTTCGTTTCTCCCTGGAGGGCGATCAGGTAACAAACGACGCAATCCGCGGCGAAAAAGGTGGCTATGCCACCAAGGTCGCAGGGCTGCGCATGCTGAAGGAGGCGGGCGGCACCGACCTCGGCTTCGCAATGGTCATCCAGGACGAGAACGTTGATCAGCTTGTCAACGTCTACGAGTTTTCCCGAGGCCAGGGTTACGAACTTGCAACATCTGCGCTTCACAATGCCTGGCAGTTTTACAAGAACGACAACTATTTTTATGAGCGCAAAGCCGTTGCCCGGAAGGTAGAGGGACTCATCGAAGCGATGTTGCGGAGTTCCAAACCGAAGAACTGGTTCCGTGCGTACTTGAATCTTGGGCTCATCGAAAAAATTCTCGGCCACGACCGTCTTATCCCTTGCACCGCTGGAAAGGACTTCGCATTCATCGATCCATGGTCGGACGTTTGGGCCTGCAATGTGCGATCTGACCTGCCCATGGGGAATCTCGCTCGACAATCGTGGAACGAAATCATCGATGGCGAGGTCGCTCGACGGACCCGCCAGAAGGTCGCCGCTTGTAATCAGAACTGTTGGATGGTTACGACGGCTCGTACCGCGATGCGCTCAAATGTAATCCCCCAGATGCCCAAGGCCGGGCCGCTTTTGTGGGTTCTGAAGAACAAGCTGAAGGTATCGATCGGCCGGAAGATCTGCTTCGACAGCTATATCAATTATTCGGACGTGCGGCCCTCGCCGATCGTGAGGCGCGAGACCTTCCTCGAAAAACCCGTCAAAGCACGACTGGTCAAGGGGCGTAAAACCGCGGACGAGCACTATCCGCTAAAGACTTTCATGAACAACTAGAGCAAATCGCTCCGCGGCTACAGCCACCATCTAACCGGCGCTGATCTTCCCCCGAAACAATGGACAGGGTTAAGACTGCATCATCTAGCGATACGCCGCCGAGGCGTATTGAACGCCGCGATCTGAATGGTGAATCAGGCCGGCGCCAGGCCGCTGTGTCGCAATGGCCATCGCTAAGGCCGGCCCTGAGCCCTCAACTCGGCATGGACGCGCAGATAAATTGCTCTGCGGTCCAGTTGCCATTTCACTACTCCTTTGTGAGTACCCCCGACGTTCCAGTCGGAGTTGACAGCCGAATCGAGCAGCATCCGGGCCGCTTCCGGGCCATGTCGTGAATCGGGGAAAGCCGGGATGCTTTTGTTTTTCTATCGCTCGCGCCGGGCTCTCCGGTAGATCGCTTCTCGCCGCCGACGTTGCCCGGTGCGGTCGAACTCAGTCTGGTCCAGAATCCGAATGTGACGGCGGCGATGTTCGGCATCGACGTCAACTTCCTGCAGGTCAAGGTGGCCGAAGGCGCGCTGTTGCCGACGGTGACGCTGCAGGCCGCCGTGCAGCAATCCTATGAACAGACGCTGCAGGTCTATAGGTCCTTTGGCGCTTCGGCGATCTATGCGGTCTTGAACTCGGCGGGACGGTTGTCACCGCAAGTGCTCAGTCTTCGCACCACCGTCTATGACCCAAGCGTGCACTATCAACAGGTACGCGATAGTTAGATCGGTGTTCGTGCTCCGGACGCGCACTGATTTCGCAAACGATCATATAGGTTGCGCAATTTGAACGCTCAGAAGCCGTGCATTGCTCAACCTCGCGAAGCAGGTTGGGATTAGCGTCTTCTGTTCGGCTCCGAAAACGGAACACTGCGCCGCCTGGGTCGGGCTATACAGAAGGACCTCGCCATCCCGTGCGCGGCGATCAGGGAAGATTACCGGCATTTGCCGCCGTGCTGAAGAGCTATCCGGAATCGCCCGAGCGCCGTGGCGCGCGAGCCGTGCGAAGCCCGAAAGGATTAACTCCAAAGAGCTAACCATCTAGATGTGAGCTTTCACGACGCTGTCCATTCGGCCCTGACCCGGAACTCTGAACTCGCCAAACCACCTGCGATTTCGCGGAGAACCGAATGGGCACCCACAAGAATGCTTCCATGACGCGGAAAGGTTGAAAGGCCATGGTGCGTTTTGTGATCGATAGCCGGCAGAGCAAGGCTGCCGCGGCGCGTCAGTTCAACACCACAGCGAAGACAGTTGCCAAATAGGTTGAACGCTCGCACGGGAGGTGGGGATGGCTTGCGCGATCGCTCATCGAGACCTCATTCATTTGCCAAGCCAAACGGAGCCCGCCGCTGGGTGGCCGAAGAACGGCGCGCTGCCATGAGATGGGTGGCCGGCGATACTCTTGGCCGGTGCGCGCAAGGTATCTGGCGGCCGTCGCGCGGTTGCTCTCCAAGGCTGGGAGGACGGCTTCCCTTCCCTCCGCGCCTGGCGCGAGAGCCGGCTCTCGATCGCGGTAACCTACGGGGGGCGGCTCTGGCGGCCCGTCGATCTTCGGTCTCTCCGGCGTCGAAACGGTCCGCGCCAGATTGACCGCAACATGCCATTAGCCTCCATCGCGGACCGAGGCACGTGGCCGTTGAACTAAAAAACGGGCCGACGGTATGAGGGTAGGTATAAGACGACGAGATCGCAGCGTGTTTCGCGTTCGCGTTGCAGACCGTCATCTCGTTTACTTGCAGGACTGCTACTTGGAGGACTGCGACCAATCGTCTGTCGCAGCTCCTCTGTACGTTAACGGACAGACCAATTATATCGAATGACGTATATAAAAGAGTATAAAATAAAAAGGGTTAACATATACAATGCTGGAATTCAATCTAGGGGGAGCATTAGACTTTTAAACAACCAAGGTTTGCGCACCGAAAAGTACTATTGAGCGCTCCAGCGTTTTAGGACCTCAAGCTTATTCATTCATGAGTTCGGACGAATAATGTCAGGTTCGCAAGGAAGTGTTGTCGTTATCGACGCGATGTCGTTTCGTCGGGCGCGGGATGAGTCTTTTCTGGCTCCCTGGGCAACGAGAGAGAATCTCGACCTGATTTCCGTGATGCCGGCCGAAGTGCATAGCAAGCTAGGCGAAAGTATTAATTGCCAGATGCTTATCTACGACATCGGCGGCGCGTCGGCATCCAGTCACGAAAATCTCCTCGAGATTCATGTACTGCGGACGCTGTTCCCCTCTGCCGCTTTGGTGGTCTTTTCCGATGATGAAGGGCTCGACAGTATTTTCGCGGCTCTTAATGCCGGTGCTCGGGGGTATCTAGGCAATTCGATGCCGCCAGATCTTGCGTTGCAGGCGCTTTCATTCCTGCTGCGCGGCGGCACATATTTTCCGCCCGCGGCGATCATGGCGTGCCGGCCTGATGGCAAACCGGCGCATTCGGGTTGCGCAAGGAGCGCAAGCGAAGAGACGGCGGCGGATGATGATCTGGAACATCTGATTGAGCCGCCGGGTTCCAACAACGAAATCAAGACAGCGTTCCCCCACCCATCGATGACGGATCGGCAGCGCGCGGTGTTGCTGTGCCTTTGTCAGGGCGATCCTAACAAGGTGATTGGCCGCAAACTTGGAATGACAGAGACGACGGTCAAAGTTCACGTCCGCGAAATCATGCGCAAGCTGGGGGTCATCAATCGCACCCAGGTCGCGATTGCGGTTGGCCGGAATGGCTTGTTTGGCAATGGCGATGTCTTGCTGGCGGGCCAGGATGTGCCTGCGTTAACGTCTCCTTCCTCGGCAACCGAATTGCTGAAAAACCATTAGCTGCATTCATCTGAGGTCCCAGCTCGTCGGAATTCTCCCTGACGGATTCCCCTGCGCCCACGACCTCTGCGCTACTTAGATATATTCGATGTTGGCAAACCGGGCCGAGCGCCCGGCGACTCGACTGCTCGGCGCGGCAGATCACGTAAATGCCGGCTCTCCGCGAAGGGATGACCACGGTCTCCTGGTGTCCGCAACGAGACGACCTGAAGCATATCTTTAGACTGCCCCCTCCGATTCGGCGACATTCGTTGACATCGGCGAAGCCGAGCATCGGGAGCGCAGAAGGTCAGTCTTGAACACGGCACCCCACACTTCGCGCCCGCGACCTGGCTGATGCAGCGTGGCGTACCGGTTTGGGACGCGGCAGGCTTTCCAGGGACGTCAGTCGAGGCGCTTCTGGGGACCTATGGCCGGCACCATCCCGACTTCCCTTACTGCGCCGCCAAGCCCGACACGACCAAACACCGGGTTTCGGCGGTTGAAACGGTGGTTGACCTTGAAAGCGCTCGGGAAAAAAGGCAAAAAGCCTAATGTGAGCGGCCCGAGACATAGGTGACAAATCGTACCGGACACATGGGTTACACTTTCCGCTTTTTTTGCGGCGGGAGGTGTGGATGCCGTGGAGAGCGAGTTCAATACCGAACGCCCCCACGAGGCGCTCGATATGAAGTGTCCTGCCGAGCTCTACATCGCTTCAGCTCACGCCTATGCCGGCCTGCCCGAACTGACCTATCC
>Ga0210400_10004687_pt1 | contig 11772 bp, 13 predicted proteins | sample IncBWH26MmetaG_FD_155456 | JGI IMG/M metagenome (GOLD analysis project Ga0210400, IMG submission 155456) | Forest soil microbial communities from Barre Woods Harvard Forest LTER site, Petersham, Massachusetts, United States - Inc-BW-H-26-M | ecosystem: Environmental > Terrestrial > Soil >...
GTTCAAGGTTCGAGAGCCCGCAAGCAGCAGGACTAGCATCGCCACATGCAGCGCCAAAACCATGCAAAGGATGGCGGGTCGTGACGTCGCCCCGGTATTTCGCTCGTGGATGTCCAGAGTTCACCCGTGTATCTGATGTGCGGGCAATTGTAGACTCAATCGAGCTGGTAAGGTTCCTGGCATATTGCAGCGTCGCGACAGAACCGCGCCGCCAATCGCGGCGGCCACGGCAAGTGACCACCAATGCGCGGAAGGACGGCGCAAGGGCGCAGGCGCGCCGCGATCAATTCGCAGTTGTTTTAGAAGCGATGACTTATCAGCCACGATTATCGGATGCGGCATGGGTGAAGAGAGTAGCCGCAGGGAGACGCGTCACGTGAAGCCGATGACGGACGGTCGAATAGCGACGCCGGGCGGTTAGCGAACAGGGTCGACCGAATCATTGCGAGTTGGTGTGCCGATTCGACCGCTCATCGCCGCGCATCGACCGTTCGGCATGAAACGGCGGCTGACGACTCCAGGTGCCCTATATTTTCCCCCAAGAGCACATGCCCCGAAACTACGAGAAATAGAGAGGAAAAGCACGATGACCGCACTCGTTTCCTTGCAAGGAATTGTCAAGCGTTATACCCGCGGTAAGCAGCGCGTGCAGGTGCTGCACGGCATCGATCTCGAGATCCGCGCGGGAGAGTTTCTTGCCCTCATGGGTCCGTCCGGGTCGGGCAAAACAACCTTGCTCAACCTGATTGGCGGCATCGACCGTGCCGACGAAGGTGATCTGCTCGTGGCGGGCGAACGCATCAACGCGCTTACCACGCGCGAGCTGGCGCAATGGCGCGCGCACAATGTGGGCTTCGTGTTCCAGTTCTACAATCTCATGCCCTTGTTGACTGCCCAACAAAACGTTGAGCTGCCCTTGCTTATGACCAATCTCTCCAAGACGCAGCGCGGCGCCAACGTCAACGCGGCGCTTGAACTCGTCGGTCTCGCGGACCGGGCCTTGCATAAACCTACAGAGCTCTCAGGTGGCCAGCAGCAGCGCGTCGCCATTGCGCGGGCACTGGTTGCAGACCCAACCCTGCTGGTGTGCGATGAACCCACGGGCGATCTTGATCGCGAAATGGCCGAGCAAATCCTCGATTTGCTGCAGATCGTGAATCGCGAACAGCACAAAACGATCATCATGGTCACGCACGATCCGAAGGCCGCGGAGCGTGCGACGCGACAGCTGCACCTCGATAAGGGTCGCCTAATCCGTACCGATTCGAGTTTGGCGGCATGAAGTTCTTGCCCTTGATTTGGACCAGCTTGTGGCGCAAGAAGGCGCGCACGGTCTTTACGCTGCTGTCCATCATGATTGCATTCTTGCTTTTCGGCCTGTTGCAGGGGATCAATGCCTGGCTGAACGCCTTTGGCACAGGATCCAACGCCAACCGCTTGTATGTGGTGAGTCGCGTGAGCCAAGTGCAGCCATTGCCGAGCGCGTACCTGCATCAAATAGAGGCGGTGCCGGGGATTCGGCAGGCGACGTACATTGCCGGTATCAGTGGTTTTTACCAGGAAAAGAGCAACAATCTGCTGGCCTTGGCTACGGACGTCCAAAAGTTTTTCAATCTTTATCCGGACTGGAAGATTGCCCCTGAGCAGCTTGCGACGATGAGCCGCACGCGTGCCGGTGCCATTGTCGCCGCACCATTGATGCGGGCATTCGGCTGGAAGATCGGTGATCGGTTGCCGCTGCGCACTTCGGTGATGAAACAAGACGGCAGCGCCGACTGGCATTTCGAGATTGTGGGCACCTATGATGTTCCCACTTCGCCGGCGGAGGCGAACCGAATTCTCGTGAACTACGCCTACTATGACGAGGCCCGGCGCTTGGAGCGCGGGACGGCCTGGGCTTTTGTGGTGGCAGTGGACGATCTCGCCCGATCGGCGCAAATCTGCGCCGCGGTGGATGCGCTCTTTGTCAATTCGGCCTATGAGACCGTGACGCAAGACGAGAAGGCTTTTGTGCAAGGACAGCTAAGGCAGTTGGGCGATGTGAGTTTGATGGCCAATGCCATCGTCGCCGCGGTGCTGTTCACGCTGCTGTTTCTCACGGGCAATACCATGATGCAGTCGGTGCGCGAGCGAACGCCGGAACTGGCCATTTTAAAGACCGTCGGATTTTCGGATCGCTCGGTGACGGTGTTGGTGCTGATCGAGTCGGTGCTGCTGTGCGTGTTGGCCGCCTCACTGGGGCTTGCCGCGGCCGCTGCCGTTTTTCCGATAACCGCCGCGCTGGGGATCGCCGGCGCGGCGCTGCCGCTCAAGGTCGTGGCGCTGGGCCTGGCGATCGCGGTCGGCCTTGCGCTTGCGAGCGGATTGCCACCGGCCTGGCGCGCGCAGCGGCTGGTCATCGTTGAAGCCTTGGCCGGCCGCTGAAGGAAGCATTTGGATGCGCGCACTGAAGCAGATCGGCCCGATTACTTTGATGAATCTTAAGAGCGTGCCGCGACGCCTCGGCGCATCCTCGGTGATCGTCATCGGCATTGCCGGCGTGGTCGGGGTGCTGGTGAGCATTTTGGCCATGGTCGGGGGTCTATCGCAGATGATGAACAGCACGGCGCGCGCGGATCGCGCCATCGTCGTGAGCACGGGCGCGGGTTTTGAGACCTTGAGCAATATCACGCGTGAAGCCAGCGAGACTATTTTGGACGCGCCAGGAATCAAGCGCGGAATCGACGGCAAACCGTTGGCGTCGGCAGAAGCGCTGGCGATCGTGAGGTTGCCGCTGAAGCGTGGCGGCAACGGCAACGTATCGCTGCGCGGTGTGAGTGGGGGCGGCCTGGCTGTTCATCCGGAAATTCAGCTGGTAGTGGGGCGCGTCTTCGGGTCGGCGGTGCGTGAGGTCATCGTCGGTCGCACGCTGCAACGCCAGTTTCGAGATATCGCGCTCGGTCAGCGGCTCACGCTGCGTGGCGCGGAGTGGACGGTGGTTGGGGTGTTCGAAAGTCACGGCGACCCGCATGAGTCGGAAATGATCACGGGCGCGGAGACTCTGCAATCGGCCTTTGAGCGAACCACATTTCAGTCGGTTGTCGTATTGCTCGAGTCGGCGGCTGGTTTTGCCGAGTTCAAAGGCGCATTGACCGGCAATCCAGCGCTGGCGGTCGATGCCATGCGCGAAGCGGACTACTATCGCCAGCAGTCGCAGGCATTCTCGCGGCTGCTGTCCATCGTGGCGTATCTGATCGGCGGCATCATGGCGGTCGGGGCGGTATTCGGTGCGCTGAATGCCATGTATTCTGCCGTGAGCACGCGCACGGTCGAGATTGCGACGCTGCGTGTGTTGGGATTTGGTGCCTCGGCCGTCATCGTATCGGTGTTTGCGGAAGCCTTGTTGCTGGCGCTGGTGGGCGGCGCGATCGGCGGGTGCTTGGCGTGGCTATTGTTCAATGGACATGCCGTCAGCACCAACGGCGGGGGATTGACGCAATTGTCGATCCCTCTCGCGGTTGACATGAGCCTGATTGGTGTTGGAGTACTGTGGGCCTGCATCATTGGAATGGTGGGCGCTGCGTTTCCCGCCATTCGTGCGGCGCGCGCGCCGTTGGCGGCGGCGTTGCGCGGAATATAGGCCGCAGGAGCGGCATAGGATACGGATGAACGACACCGAACGACCGATCGCGCAAAAATCGCAGCTGGCCTATTGGATCTTTCAGTTGACGGGTTGGGGGATGATTACCCTGGCACGCTTCTTTGCCGGCGTCGCCGTCCTTGATCTGTCGTGGCCGCGTCTCGGATTCGAGTTGTTGCTCGTCAACGCCTTCGGGTTGGCCCTTTCGCACTGGCTGCGGGATTTCGTGCGGCGCCACCAATGGCGCGCGCTGCCTATTCGCAAGCTAGCGTGGCGGATCCTCATTGCCTCATTCGTATGCGGTGCCCCCATCGGCATCGTAACGCAATTCACCTACTTATCGGCTTTGCACGATCCCGACTCCTTTCTTAGGGAGTACGCTCCGGCCTTGCAATTCCAGTTGGCACTGCCGGTCGCCATCTCCCTGGAGATCGTCAATTGGGCCCTTGTTTTCATCATCTGGCTCGCGATCTACTTTACCGCCATCGCACTGCGCGAGCACCGCTCGGCGCAATTCAAACAGTCCGAACTGACGCGCGCGCTGCAGCTGGCCGAGCTGCGTCTGTTAAAATCTCAGCTCAATCCGCACTTCCTGTTCAACGCGCTCAACACCGTGCGTTCGCTTATCGCCGACAATCCTGCGCGCGCACAAAATGCCGTCACGCGGCTCGCAAAGACGCTGCGTTATACCTTGACGTCACCGCAAGATGAGCTGGTCACGCTTTCCCAGGAGTTGGACATCGTCGCGGACTACCTTGAATTGGAGTCAATGCGTTTCGAAGATAGGCTGCGCATCGAGATTCAAGTTCCGGACGACGCCGCAGGAGTACATATCCCGGTAATGCTGCTGCAGACCCTGGTAGAGAATGCCATCAAGCACGGCATCGCCGAATTGCCTGCGGGAGGGCTGCTGCGCGTCGCCGCCACAGTGCAAAATGAATTGCTCATGCTGGACGTTGAAAATCCCCGGCCGCCGGCAACGGTGCGTACGGCACGAGAAGGCGTCGGTTTACAGAATGCCCGCGACCGATTGAGACTGCTGTTCGGTGCGCGCGCGAGTCTTGAACTGGATCTCTCGAAGCCGGACGTAGCAACGGCGCGCTTATGCATCCCTGTCAATCCATGAAGGCAATGATCATCGATGACGAGCCGCCGGCACGCCGTGAGTTACGGCGTCTACTGACCGGTTTCCCATGGGTGGAAATTGTCGGCGAGGCGGGCAACATCGACCAGGCGGCGGAAATGGTCGAAACCCTGACCCCGGAGTTGCTTTTCCTGGACATTCAAATGCCAGGGGGCTCGGGCTTCGATCTGCTTACCCGTTTGGAGGATGTGCCCCAGGTAATATTCACCACTGCCTACGATGAACATGCAGTGCGGGCATTCAAGGTCGACGCGCTCGACTACCTGCTCAAACCCATCGAGCCGGCGCGCCTTGCAGAGGCGCTGGGTCGAGTCAGAAGCGCTCAAGCGGCGCGAACGCCGCAGCCCGGGGCGGCGCTGGAACAGATCTTTGTCCGCGACGGCAGTCGGTGCTGGTTCGTGCCGCTTCGAGAAGTGCGCCTGCTGAGCTCGGAGGGCAATTACATTCGGTTGTCGTGGGGAAAGACGCAGCCTCTGCTTGGGCGTGCATTGGCGGCGCTCGAGCAACGTCTCGATCCGAATCGCTTCTTCCGGGCCAATCGACGGCAGATCATCAATCTGGATTTCATCGAAAGCGTGGAACTGGGCGTGAATGGGCGTCTGCACGCGCAGCTTCGCGACGGTCCCGAAGTGGAGATTTCTCGCCGCCAGGCGCGCCTGTTCAAGACCAAGATGAGCATTTGACGGCTTCAGTTGCCACGACGATAGGCATCGCGCAGACTTCCCGGACGTGAAGAAGAAATCTGCAAGCGCCGGGCCCACACGGCGCATTCGACGCGCGGCTTCCGACATGCGTGCTCAGGCACTGGCCGCGGCACGGCGGCTGATCGTGCAGGGCAGCGACGAGGTACTCACCATGCGCGCGGTGGCCGACGCGGCGGGCGTGACGTATCCCAACTTGAGCCATCACTTTGGATCGGCCGCAGGGTTGCACGCGGCGATTGCCGAGGATCTGGTGCGCGAACTCCTGGCCGGATTGCAGACCGTCGGCATCGAGATGGACAACCTCGAACACGACTACCGCAGCGTCGTGGATCGCGTCTTCGATCTCTTCAGTCAGAACGGACTGGGCCGGGTTTTGGGATGGCTGGTCCGTTCGGGAGAGACCTCGCGGCTCGAGCCTGTGAATCGGATGATGGCCGAGTTCATCGCCAGCCGCGCGCGCCCGCGTTCCAAGCACGATTCCAAGCGATTATCGCGCATCGCCCTGATCGTGGCATTCGCGGCCTATGCGGAATCCTCCGTGGGACCGCTGCTTGGGGATGTTCTGGGCGCCGGCGCCTCCAAGCGACGCGATTACTTCGCGCAAGCGCTTGCTGCATTGCGCGAGAATTAATTTATGATGGCATCAATAGTATATTGACGTCTACATAAATAGGGCATAGGATCTGAGTCCCCCAGTTGCGGATCGAGCGTGCCATGGACCATCCCTCCCGTACCCCGGCAGACTTGACCATCCAACCGCGCAACGTGATGTTCGGACGCGGCCGCAACGCTGAACGATGGTGGAACAACGGCGATCCCGTCGCCACGGCGTTCTACAATAGCCTGTCTCTCACATTCCCCAAGGGCGAAGCCTTTTTCATCGAGAGCGTGCGTAATTTTCGGGACAAGGTGCCCGCGCAACAGCAGGCGCAAATCGATGCCTTCATCAAGCAGGAGGCCGCGCACAGCCGCGAGCATGGTCATATGAACACCCAGGTGGAGCAGGCCGGCTACGATGTCGCTCCCATGCATGCGGATCTGGACAGCCGGTTGGCGGAGTTGCAGAGCAAGCCGCCGATATTTGGTCTCGTGGCCACTGTTGGGCTGGAGCACTTCACCGCAATCATCGCGCATGCCTGCTTGAAGTACGAGCGTCACTTCAAGGGCGCGTACCCCGACGCGGCGCGGCTCTGGAAATGGCACGCCATCGAGGAAATCGAGCATAAAGGCGTGGCCTTCGACACCTTTCTCGCCGCCACCGAGGGGCTCTCGAGCTACAAACGCTGGAAGTTTCGCGCGTTGGTGATGCTGAACCTGAGCTATACGTTTGTGCGGGGCCGCGTGCGCGCAATGCGGCAATTCCTCAAGCAAGACGGCATAGATGGGCCACGCACGGGCCTGCGCATCTTTTGGTATCTCTGGGTTTATCCCGGCCTGCTGCGCCAAATCTTCCCGGCGTGGCTGTCGTTCTTCCAGCCTCGTTTCCATCCGTGGCAGCACGATGATCGCGATTTGGTGGCTGTACATGAGGCACAGTTGGGTCTGCCGGTGCTGAACAAGGACGCCCTGGTGCGGCTCGCCTAGCGTCGCGAGGCTATACTTTCGCGCCGCTCCCTGATTGCGGCGATTTCCAAAGGATCTCTGATTCAGCCGGCGGGCGTGGCAGCGGCGCTGCGCCATTCCCTTGACCATAACCATAGAGTTATATAACCTATAGGCTATGATAAAACTCGACACGGCCTTCTCCGCGCTCTCGGATCCGACACGCCGGGCAATCCTTGCGCGTCTCGCCTTGGGCGAGGTGACCGTCATGGAACTTGCCGAACCATTTGATATGTCGCAGCCCGCCATCTCCAAGCACTTGGGAGTGCTCGAACGCGCCGGGCTCATTGTGCGGCGAGTCGAGGGCGCGAAGCGGCCGTGTCGGCTGGCCAAGGAGGGTGTTGAAGCGATCGATCAGTGGCTCGCGATGTTGCGGAAAGCCTTGGCGAGCAATTACGACCGCCTCGATACCGTGCTGGCTGACATGAACCCCCCAAAGAGCAGGAGAAAACAATGAGCAAGCTGACTCTCAAGACCGAAGGCGATCGCTACGTTGTCGTCACGCGGCGATTTGCTGCGCCTCCCGACGCAGTGTATCGGGCGCACACCGACCCGAAACTGGTCCAGAAATGGATGTTGGGTCCGGAAGGCTGGACCATGCCGGTGTGCATCTGCGAAGCAAAACCCAAGGGCAAGATCCGGTACGAATGGGCCAACGGCAAAGGCGGTGGGTTTTACCTCACCGGCGAATTCATCGAGCTCGAGCCGCCGCGGCGAATCGTGCACGTAGAACGCATGCATTTACCGGCGGTGACGCCGGACAACCATGTGGAAACAACATTTGCGCCCGATGGCACCGGTACCTTGATGACCATGCGCATGACGCTGCCGGATCTTGAAACGCGGACGCGCATGCTCTCGAGCGGCATGGAGCAGGGAATGGAAGCAAGCTATGTGCGGTTGGAGCGCGCGATCTGACGGGGCATGCCGCGGTCATCACCGAACCCCTGACGGAGTGTGCGAATTCAGTTTAAGATTTCAGATACACAAGGCGACTCCAAGCCGGCAAAATCATGAAGTCGGGCGAGCAGATCTTGATTCTCACCTCGAAGGGCACGGAAGAGCTGCGCAATCACGCGTCTCAGCTTGACGTTTCCGCCAAGAATACGCTGGCGCTCATTGCCCAGGGCTGCAATACCGCCGATGCCATCCTGCAGCGCTCGATGTTCCCTCACAATACCGTGGTCGAGGGCCTGCGCCGCCTTCTGACCAAGAAGCTCGTGGTCATTGCGGATGAAGAGCCGGCCGCTCGGGCCGGCGGTGCAGCCGGTCCCGCTCGCCCGAGTCGCCGCGAGCTGCGTCTGAATTTTGGCATATCACCCAGCCAGGCGCGCTTCGCGCTGTCCAATTTCTGCATGGACGAATTTGGCACGGACGGCCAATACCTCGTGGATGCCGTGAGTCTTTGCAACGATGTCATGAGCTTGCAGGAAGTGCTGAATAGCGTTCGTACCGAAATCGACGAGCGCTTCCCGGGCCGAATGCCGGCCCTGGTCGCCTGCATTCGCGAGATCAACGAAACGGACGACCCCTCGGCGACCGGTGCCCACGTGCAACCCGGTGCACCGGCGGCAAAACCGGCAGCGGCAAAGCCGGCAGCGGCAAAGCCGGCAACGCCAAACTCGGCGCCGGCAGACCCGGCCCCCCTCCGGGCACCCAACATCAGGCCGGCGCCGCCCATCCGCAAGCCGACCTCAGCCGCCGGTAGCGGACCGGACCCCATGCGACTCGAATCCGGTGTGTCACTTGCCCAGGCCCGCTTCGCGCTGTCCGAATTCTGTCTCAATCAATTCGGCGTTCAGGGCCAGGAATTTGTGGATACCGTCAATCGCTGCCGTGACGTGGCCGGCGCTCAAAAGGTGCTGAATTCGATTCGAACCGAGCTGCTCACTCGACATCGGGATCGCTTGCCGCTGCTCCTCGCCTGCGTGCGCGAGATCAATGAGACAGCCTCGTAGGCCTCAAGCGCTACAGCTTGAAACGTCCGATCGATTTTTCCAGCAAGGCCAGCGTTCGGCTCACACCCTTGGTTTGCCGCAACAACTCCTGTGCCGTGACTTCGTCGCGGCTGCGCTGGAAGGCGGTTGACGTGGCCTCGAACTTGCGTGACTGCTCGCTGACTTCGGTGGCTGCGCCACTGACCGCCAAGATCAAATTCTTCAACTTCATCTGCATCAATTTGAGCGAGGCCATGAGGCTCTCTGGGCGATTGTCCGCAACCGCAACTTCCACCGCCAAATCGCCGGCGGCAATCTTCTTCATGTACTCCGCTGCGACCCGCGGCTCACCGCCGAGCAACTGCAACACCTTCCAGTCGAGCAGGAAAAATAAGGTGATCGATATCGCGGCGCCGATGATCAATCCTGCCAAGGCGACGCCATAGGCGATCTTTCGACCCACGGAGTGCAGTTCGGAAACGGGGTAGGCCGATATGATCGTGAGTCCCCATTCTTCCAACGGTACGCGGTCAATGACCCACGAACCGTCCTTGTTATCGATGTGTTCCTGCACCTCTTGCTTGGTGACCCACGATGGCTGGTAGCGCACCGTCTTGCTATCGATCACGGCGACGAAGCCGCTCTTCAGCACGCGCGATTGTTCCAAGGATTGGCTCAGCACGGGCAGTTCGGCCTTGTAGCCTACGTAGGTGAGGCCGATGTAGTCGCCGTTCTTGGCGTTCAAGGGCTCATAGCCCGTGATGTAGGGATTGCCAAGGATGTCGACCACGCCGTAGAACGCGTGGCCATTGCTCAGGGCCGCATAAGCCTTGGTGGTCTGGTTCAGCTCGGTACCGACCGCGCGGCTGCCGTCATCCTTCAATACATTGGTGGTGATGCGCACGAAGCGTGCGCCATCCTTGGAGAAGATCGTGGCCGTGCCCTTGGCCAAGCGCGTGACGTAGTCGACGAGTTCGAAGTTTCCCGTCTGACTCTTGCCGCCGACGATGATATCGGCGATGGGTTTGCCCGCCAGCATGACGGTAGTACCTTTGTCGGCCCCGCCGCGCGCGCCGATCTGTTCGTTGAGCAGGGCCATGCTCATGCGCACGCGTTCATCCATCAGCTTGGCGGTGGTCACGAACACGCCCTGAACTGAAGTAACGTTATCCGCGACTTGTTGCCTTACCTGCGCTTCCTCGTGCTGCATTGCCCAAAGGGAAAAGCCGATGGCCCCTATGCTGATGAGCAGCAGGGCGATGGCTGCGACCGGCAGCACGACCTGGAATTTGAATCCGCGAAGCAACGCGTACTCCTATGAATACACGTCTATTCCGCCCTTTTATCCATCGGGTGGATGCCTACCGAGTCTCGAAATGCGCGATAATTGTGCTATCGGCGCCACGTTTTTGCGTTTTTTTCGTCGATTTTGGGCCATAAACGAAATGAATGAATCCGACCGGTACGCGCTGGGCACTCGAACCGTGAGGCGGGTGGGCTACGGCGCCATGCAGCTTGCCGGTCCCGGCGTGTTTGGGCCGCCGAAAGATCGGCAGGGCGCACTCGCGGTTCTGCGCGAGGCGGTCGCGAGCGGGGTCGATCACATCGATACGAGCGATTATTACGGTCCGCATGTCACCAATCAGCTCATCCGCGAGGCGCTTCATCCCTATCCCCATCACCTGGTTATCGTCACAAAATTAGGCGCGAGGCGGGGTCAGGACGGGTCGTGGAACCCAGCCTTCTCTGCCGAAGACCTGAGGAGCGGGGTGCACGACAACCTCCGCAACCTAAGACTGGACGCGCTCGATGTCGTCAATCTGCGCATCATGTTCGGCCACCAGCCCACCGAGGGTTCGATCGGGGCGCAGCTCGCGGTGCTTGCCGAGCTTCAGCGCCAAGGCCTCGTCCGTCACATCGGCCTCAGCAACGTGACGGCGAAGCAGGTCGCAGAGGGGCGTGCCTTGGCGAAGATTGTCTGTGTGCAGAATCACTACAACCTTGCCCATCGGCACGACGAGGCGTTGATCGATGGCCTTGCCGCGGCAGGCATCGCCTATGTGCCGTTCTTCCCTCTTGGCGGCTTCACCCCGTTGCAGTCGACGGCGCTGTCCGATGTCGCCAAGGCACTCGGCGTGACGCCCATGCAGGTGGCGCTCGCCTGGCTGCTGCAGCGCGCGCCCAACCTGCTGCTGATTCCCGGTACCTCGTCGGTTGAACATTTGCGTCAAAATCTGGCCGCCGCAGACCTTAAGCTGCCCCGCGATGCGGTGACGAAGCTCGATCAGATCGCGACCGGCCAGCCGACGGCTGCCTGATATACCTTGTCCGGCGTGGAACTTTAAGGAGTCGTTCCAGTCAACTGCAACGAGTCGATGCGGGCTTGTACCCCCGGTTTACAGGTAGTGTAAAGAAGAAGGGCGACTTCCAGGAGGGCCTCGATGAATACTCGGCTTGCGATGAAACTCGGTGCGGTTGCTTTGGCGCTATTGGTGAATAGTCTCGTCGTCGGCGGCGCCGCCTATTTCAGCAACGCCCACAGTCGCGAACAGCCAAACGACTCATCGGTCGCGTGTAGCGAGAAGCGGGTATTGCACCTCCCCGTGTAGTCGCGCACCTCCCCGTGTAGTCGCGCATCCCGCCGTGTAATCGATTTGTCACACGGGTACGTCAATCCGTGAAATTCACTTTTTCAAGTCCCGCGACAAGATGAGCTTGAGCACGACGCGATCCGTGCTGCTGGTAAGACCCACCCCCGCGCCCCCC
>Ga0210400_10004688_pt1 | contig 11771 bp, 12 predicted proteins | sample IncBWH26MmetaG_FD_155456 | JGI IMG/M metagenome (GOLD analysis project Ga0210400, IMG submission 155456) | Forest soil microbial communities from Barre Woods Harvard Forest LTER site, Petersham, Massachusetts, United States - Inc-BW-H-26-M | ecosystem: Environmental > Terrestrial > Soil >...
GGCAGGTGAGTACCTTCCGGAGCCTGTTCTATGGATTCACCGAGAGAGAACGGGAAGAAGCCCTTGCGGCTCTGAACAAGGTCAACATCGGCAATCTGGCCGGCGCCCGGGTAAACCGCCTCAGCGGCGGTGAAATGCAACGCGTCGCTATCGCGCGGGCCATCTTTCAATCACCGGCCCTGATGTTGGCCGATGAGCCGTTGTCCAACCTCGACCCAAGTAATGCAAAGGTCATCATGAAGCTGATCCGGCCCCTGGCGGACGAGATGCCCGTCATCGGCGTCTTTCACCAGCCGGAAATGACCGCCAGATACTGCACCCGCGTCATCGCGATAAAACAGGGCCGCGTCATTTATGACGGCGATCCCAAACTGACGAACCAGCAACTGGTAGACATCTACGGCGCAGAGCTCGAACAACTGGAGAACGCACCGGTCCTGCTGCCTGAAAAGCCAACCATCATTCTGTAAAACCCGGATGACCATGAATGCGAATTCCTACAGACTCCCCTTGCTCCGCCGTTATGGCCGGGTACTGTTACCCGTGGCAGGCTTGCTGTTGCTGGCGCAGGGGGCTGCCTGGGTCTGCGGCGCCCGCTGGGGACTCCTCTTCAACGGACTGGCCGGCAGTACCCGATTCCTGGCGCAATTGCTGTCCCCGGAATGGAGCGCCTTTGGCGATCTGGTCCAGCCTGCCCTCAACTCCGTCTTCATCGCCCTCGTGGGAACCATCACCGGGACCGCCTTCTCCCTGGTGTTTGCGTTACTGGCGGCCTCGAATCTCGCCCCACCCTGGATCAGGAACAGCGTTCGCGCCCTGCTGGGAATGGAAAGGGCGCTGCCGGAGATCGTTATCCTGCTCTTCCTTGTCGCCGCTTTTGGATTGGGGCCTTTTGCAGGAGTCCTCGCGCTTACCATCGGCTGTGTCGGGATGTTGGGGAAACTCATCGCCGATGCCATCGAAGAGATCGATCCGGTCCTCATCGAATCCATCCAGGCCGTCGGCGCCACCCGGGCGCAGATCGTCGTCTTTGGCGTCATCCAGCCGATCCTCCCTTCCATCATCTCCTTTGCGTTGTTCCGCTTCGAGTACAGCATCCGCCTGTCGGTCGTGCTGGGTGCGGTTGGCGCCGGCGGCATCGGTTTCGAACTTTACCGGGCCTTCGTCATGCTGGACTATGGCCGGGCCGCGTCCGCCCTCGTCGTGACGCTGATCCTGGTGTTTTTGAGCGAACGGCTTTCGGGCTGGCTGCGTAAGAAGATCAAAACGGTGGGAGGTGTCCTGTGAAGAACCCTTCCATCAACGTCCTGTCCCCCGCCGCCTACCGGCGAAGGGCAACGGCTTTCAGCGCCACCGTCGTCCTGGTCGTGGCCGCCTGCCTGTTCATGGGTTTCGACCCCTATCTGCTGATAACCGATCTTCACTATGTGGTCGATCTTTTTAAAAGCATGTCGCCGCCGAATTTCGATCTCCTCTGGGCCGACAAGACCATCGGGCTGTCCGTCCTGGAGACGATGTCCATGGCTTTCCTGGGTACGTTGTTCGGCGGTGGGATCGCGGTACTGACGGCCTTTCTGTCGGCGGAAAACACCATGCCGGTCCGCCTGGTGCGGATCGTCACCCGCACCCTCCTCTCCCTTGCCAGGGTGATCCCGCCGTTGTTCATCATCCTGGTCTTTGTAGCAGCGGTGGGCCTGGGTCCCTTCGCCGGCATGCTGGCCCTGTGTCTGACTACCATCGGCACTTTTGGCCAGCTCTTTTCCGAGATCATCGAAAATACGGAACCCGCCCCCGCAGATGCCGTCTATTCGGTGGGCGCTACCCGCTGGCAGGTGATCCGCTACGTTATCCTTCCACAGGTGACCCCCTCCTTCATCGCCAACCTTTTCTACGCCTTCGATCTCAATATCCGCGTGGCTATCGGGCTGGGTATCTTCGGCGGCGGCGGCATCGGCTTCCAGCTGTTCCAGGCAATGCGGGTGCTGCATTACCGCGACGCACTCGCGCTGATCCTGCTGACGATGGTGCTGATCATCGCCAGCGAGAAAATTTCCGACGGGTTGCGCAGTCGTTTTCTAATCGTAACTTTAGCCCGATGAAAATAGGGGTCATCGCAGACATTCATGAGGATATCGTCGCACTGAAAGCCGCCCTCGCCCTGCTGGAGCAGGCGGGATGCACCGAGCTCATCTGTCTGGGCGATATCACCGGCTTCAAGGTCAATACCTACCACTATCTCGACACCCGCAACGCACACGAATGTATTGCACTCGTCCGCGCCAACTGCCGGGCCACGGTCATCGGCAATAACGATCTCTACCAGATAAAAAAGCTGCCGCACTACCCCGCGGGTTTCGATTTTCCCGCCAACTGGTATGAGCTGGACTTTTACGAACGCAAGGCCCTGGCCGGAAACCAGCTCTTTCTCTATGAGGACGTGCAGCTGAACGCGCTGCTGACAAAGACCGATACCGCCTGGCTGGAATCGCTGCCCGACGTCTATACCGGCGAATACGCCGGCTTACGCATCCTCTTCTCCCATTTCGCGTACCCGGACCTGCATGGCCTTCGCACCTATTTCCCGAAGCGGGCCGAGGAGTTTCAGGAACATCTGGGATTCATCGGGCAGCATGGCTGTACCCTGGGTATCTCGGGTCACATGCATTTTGAAGGGCTTAGCCGGGTCAGCGAGACCGGACTGCGGCGCCAGGACTTCGGTTCCTACCCGTTCTCCCGCGACCTCCAATACTGGTACGGCCCCTGCGTGGCAAGAGGCCAGTTCAACAATGGATTCCTCGTCATCGATACGGCCGCCGCCACCGTCGAAGCGGTGCCACTCTAATTGCAGCCATCTGCCAAGAACAATTTTTTCTTCGCGCTGTTATCCCGGTCATGGACCTACAACTCAGCGGCAAGACCGCCTTCATCAGCGGCTCCACCGCCGGCATCGGATTTGCCATCGCCAAACGGCTTCTTATGGAAGGAGCCACGGTGGTCATCAACGGACGCAACCAGCATGGGGTGGATAAAGCCGTAAAAGAATTGAAAGAGATCACCGGCAAGACCCTGGTGACCGGTATCCCGGCGGACTTCTCGAAAGCCGACGAGGTAAACCGGCTGATCGGGCAGCTTCCGGAGATCGATATCCTGGTCAATAATGCCGGCACCTTCGAGCCCAAGCCCTTCTCGGCCATCCCCGACGAGGACTGGTTCCTACTCTTCGAGGTCAATGTCATGAGCGGTGTCCGTCTGTCCCGCCATGTCCTGCCCCGCATGCTGGCCGGCAACTGGGGACGGATCCTCTTTATCTCCAGCGAATCGGCGGTATATATTCCTACCGAAATGATCCATTATGGGATGACAAAAACGGCCCAGCTGGCGGTCAGCCGGGGTCTCGCCCAATTGACGAAAGGCACGGGCGTCACGGTCAATACCATCCTGCCAGGCCCAACGAAATCGCGGGGAGCCGGCGAATTCCTCGGTCAGCTGGCGAAAAATGGGAATACAACGATAGATGAAGTGGAGAAGGCCTTCTTCCGGGACGGACGACCCAGTTCGCTCCTGCAACGCTTTACCAGCACCGACGAAGTGGCCAACACGGTCGTCTATTTCGCCAGTCCGCTGGCTTCCGCAACCAATGGGGCCGCCGTTCACGCGGAAGGCGGGATCATAAACTCGATCATTTAGCAGCAGGCGCGGCGGGCGCCGGCGCTACGGGTGCGGTGGCCGGGATCTCCCGTTTCAAAAACACAAACCCATTCTTCCGGTATAACTCCTTTAGCTGCGGGTACTGCGCATTCTCCCAGTTCTGCACCCTGTCGATCTTGGTGACAAAATAGACGGGTTTATCGATGGGCCCGGTGAGCAGCCAGGTCTGATCGTAGGAGGCAAGATTCGTTGGTTTTTCCTTCAGCGTATAGAACAGGTCGCCATAGCTCTTGAAGCCGAGGGTATGCACATAGCAGTCCTCCCCCTGCCGCGCGATGAAGAAATCGATATCGGCGCCCTGGCTGTATCGCTCCACCTTGGGGACGATGATCGCCGAAGCAAAGAAGATGACGATGGCCGTCCCGGCAAAAAGGGTGAGCGCCGCCCGGCTGAAACGCCGCTTCGAGAGATAGCGGATACCGGCGATCAGGGCCACGATCATCAGCAACCCGATGGCGCCTTCCAATCCGGACCAGTGCACATCCGCCTCCATATTCCCGCGCGCAAAACTGTCTTCCACGTAGGGGGCAAGCCGGTGCACATTCAGCCCGATGACGGCGACACCCAATATCAGCAGCGAGATCAGCCCGCCAAGCACGGCCAGGGAAATACCCACATATTTTCGATACACCAATTCCCTTCGCTCCCACTTATAGATGGAGTAGGCGGCCAGAAAGGTGACGGGGAACCAGGCCATCGAAGAGTAGTGGATGATCCGCGACTGGACGATCGTGAACAGCACCGTCACTACCCAGAACAGGATCTGCATCCACTTCTTGAAGTCGCGGTCCCAGCGGCCATTGTATTTGCTCCGGAAAAAGGAAGGGATCGCCAGGATGGAGGCGGGGAAACAGCCGATGAGCAGGACGATATAATGGTAGCCGAAGAAACCGGCCTGATCCGCGTCATGCGTGGTAAACAGGCGCCATTGATATTTGAGGAATTCGGTGATGAACCAGGGACCGCGCGTATAGGTCTCGTAGCCGTACCAGGTTGCCGTCACCAGGAAAGCCACGATGACGAAAAGCAGCGCATGCCACCAGCTGAAAAAGAACTTGAGCCGGTTGTACACAAAATACACCCCCAGCACCAGCATAAAGACCATCAGCGCCACCTGTCCCTTGGTCAGCACGGCCAGCCCCATAAAGATGCCGGACCAAATGACATAGTACAACTGGCTTTTTTGCACGCCGGGCTTGTCAAAACCATTCCGCTTCCAGTGATACAGGATGAAATTATACAGGGAAAGAAAAGTAAAGAGGTTGAACCAGGGATCGATGATGCCCGATTTGAAATACATGTTCGGGAACAGCGATCCGCCATAGGCCAGCGCCCAGAGGATGCCGAATTTCCGGTCATAGATGCGGCTGCCGCAGAGAAAAACGACGATCAGGGTGACGATCCCGCAGATGGCATTGGGAAAACGGGCGGCAAATTCGCTGACGCCGAAAAGATGCATCGCCGTGCTTTGCATCCAGAAGAACATCGGCGGTTTCTCCCAAAAGGGCTTATAGTCGACATACACCCGGGTATAGTCCTGCAGTTTCATCATTTCCCGGGAACACTCGGCAAAATTGATCTCATCCCAATCGAAGAGATGCACGCGGCCCAGGAAAGGAAGGAAGAGCAGGGCGGCGAATACGGCGATCAACAGGATGACGGTGGTTTTGCTGAGACGCATTCGGAATAAGTTGAGTTATGTTCGAGGAAGATACATTTTTCTTTTCATCAACCCCCATTTGCAGAGCCGGTGAACGATAGAAACCCGTAACACGCCGAGCCCATAGGTGACGCTCCGGCTGAAATTGATGCTGGACGCTTCTTCGAAATATTTTGTCGGACAGGTGATCTCGGCAATCTCATACCCAAGGTATACGATCTGCGACAGCATCTCGTTGTCGAACACGAAATCCTCCGAGTTGACCTCGTAGTCGATGCGCTGCAATATCTCCCGGGAAAAGGCCCGGTAGCCGGTATGGTACTCCGCCAGTTTTTGACGGAGCATGATATTCTCGAAAAAGGTCAGTCCACGATTGAAGATATATTTATAAAGAGGCATTCCGCCTCGTAAGGCCCCCTTGCCCAGTGTCCGGGCCCCCAACACGACCTGATAGACTTCTCCGGCGATGAGGTAGGCCATCGAAGGGATCAGTTTGGGGGTATACTGGTAGTCCGGATGGAGCATGATCACGATATCGCCGCCCAGTTCCAGCGCCTTGTTATAGCAGGTCTTCTGGTTGCCGCCATAACCGCGGTTCTTGTCGTGCTTGATGATATGCCGGATGCCCAGCTCACTGCCCACGGCCACCGTCCGGTCGCTGCTGTTGTCGTCCACCAATACCACTTCATCCACGATATCGAAAGGTATCTCCGCATACGTCTTCCGCAGGGTCAGTTCCGCGTTGTAGGCGGGCAGGACGATCACCAGTTTTTTGCCAAGGATCATGAAAAATAAGCTGCTTTTTAAAAAATCAGGGGCAAACCTACGGAAAAATAGCCCGCGCTCCTCAAATTATTGGATTATTGCCCCTCGGGCGGACGAACCATCGTCCGCCCCTGGCGACGAAGAGCCAATGGACAAGCACCGCTACGATCATCCCGATAACGGATCCCGTAAGCACATCCCCCAGAAAATGCTGCCCCAGGTAGATGCGCGAATAGCCGACGAGCACGGCCGCCAGCAGGCAGGCCAGCTTGGCCCGCTGATCGGCTGTAAAAAGGGCCAGCATCGTGGCAAGCGCAAAGATCGAGGTGGTGTGACCCGAAGGAAAGCTGGCGAATCCGTGATTGGTTACGCCGTCGATAAAATAAGGATAAGTGCCCGGGGGAAAGAACTCCTTTGGCCTGGGCATCGAGAAGATGTTTTTGAGGATCTGCGCCACCAGCGCCGAGAAAAGGAATGCAGCGGTTACCTGTGTCGCAAACGACCAACGCCGTCGAAGCAGCAGCAGGACAATGACGATCACGGAAAAGATCCCATCCCCCAGGTAGGTGATCCAGATGAATATTTTATCCAGCGTGGTTTGATGGTAGGGATTGAGGTCGACAAAGGATGCTGCCTTCCCGACGTAGAGGAGAAAAAGCAGACCAATGACAAAGAAAAGGCCCCAGAAGGCAAAAAAGAGGCGATTGCCGGCGATGATCGCCTTAAGCGTCTTCATCCGACGAAATTAAGAAAATGGTTGGATCGGGAAGACGGATTTCCTTACAACCCGGCCACCAGCTCCTCGGCAAGCCCAAAGGAAAGGGTCATCCCCGCCCCGCCGACGCCATTGATGACATAGACATACGGCTCGGGCGAAAAGAAGAGATCGGCCTCGCCATCCGTCAGCTTTGCATACACCCCGTTCCAGGTCTCCGTAACGGACCAGTCGCGGAAACAGGCAAAGCGCCGCAGATAGTCGAGGATCATCCGATTGATAAAATCCTTGTCGAAGGGATCATGGGTGAGGCCGTATTCATGGGAGTCGCCGATAGTGAGTTCTCCTCTGCCGTTTTGCGCCACCATGACATGGATTCCCCACTGAAGATACTCGGCCATCTCCGCCGCATAGCGTTCCCGCAGGGCGGCCAGCGAGGGAGCCGCCTTGAAGCTGTTATAATGGATGAGCGAAAGCCCGCCGCAAAGCGCGGGACCGATCCGCCAGTCATCGGGCTGCGATGCCAGCCGCATCATCTGGAGCTTGCATTTGGTCACCGGCTGTTCGGAGAATTGTTCGGGATAGAGCGTCTCGAAATCCGCCCCGTTGCAGATAAAGACGAGGTCGGCCTCATATTCCTCGTCGTTGCCGATATAGACTATCTGATCCGAAATATAGGAAACACATTTGCCCCAGAAGAATTCTACCTTGTAATGTTCGGCGAGCCAGCCGGGAAGGTTGCCGATCGCCTCGCGGGGATCGACGATGACCTCGTCGCTGCTGCAAAGCCCGCCAAGCAGCCCGTCCGTCTTCACCGCGGCGGAAGAAGCCGCAATGGCCGCCTTGTCCATCAACCGCACCGGACGGCCTTCCTGTCTGAACACCTCATGGAGCTCCTGCAACACCTGCCATTCGTCGGGATGGTACGCCAGATGAAGGCTACCGGCGCATTCATGCCAGAAATCGGCCCGCGGGGCGATCTCCTTCCAGATGTTGCGGCTGCGCACCGCCCGGTCATACATCTTACCCGCCGGCTGGCCGATCGGCCAGACCATGCCGAAGTTGCGGATCGAGGCTCCGACGGCCCGGTCCGTACGTTCAAAGACCTTTACCGAAAATCCCTGTGCGGCCAGGGCCTTTGCCGTAGCCAGTCCAACAATGCCGGCGCCAATAACTATCGCTGATCGAGATGCCATACAATCCCTTTTTTTGTCAGTTGATTTTCCTGTAAATTTTTGCAAACAGGCCGGAAGCCAGCAGGACCAGCAGGATGCCTGCCAGGGCGGAGACATAGAACATGCCCGTGAAAAAATCGACCCAGGTGTACCGGATATGCACAAATTCCTTCACCAGCAGTACGATCACCGTGCCCAGGTAGCCGAAGGCATCGGCGATATAAATGAGAAAGCCTACATTTCCCGGCACCCGGTAAGCGGCGATCATCCGTTCAAAATAAAAGCAGTTATAAGGGACATAGCCCAGGTAAAGCCCCGCCGAGGCGGCGATGATCCAGATCAACGGGGAAATGAGATGGAAATGATAGGCGACCGTCGAGCCGGCCGCCAGTAGGAAGCCCCCGATGATGACCACGTTGTTGAGCTGGAACGCCCGGTAGTTGTTGCGGATCAGGAAGAATCCGCCGATGACGCCAAGCACGATGAGTCCCACGATGCTGCTGGTATTGGCAAACACCTTCGCGCTGTTGCCATAGCCCGTCTCGGACCAGAGTTCGGGCGCGAAGTCTTCGGTAAAATCGCGCAGAATGGTCAGCATCACATAGGCAATAACGATGGGAACAAGGGCTACGCCAAAGATGCGCAGAAAATTGCGGCGCTGTTCCCTGCTCATCGGCAGTCGGATGCTTCGCTGGGCGATGTCCTCCGCCGTAGGCGGCGGCGTCTGGTTGAGCAGCCAGGTGCTGAGCAGCAGCGGCAGGATGAAAACGCCCCCGGCGACAAAGGGCATCCAGGTCTCGCTGATGCCGCTATTGATCATACTCTTGCCCACGGTCTTGGCAATGCCGGAGGCAAAGATAAAGCTGGTGGACAGCACGGCGCCCATCAGTTCTGTGACCCGGCGGCCTTCCAGAAAGCCGAATATCAGGCCCCAGACCATGCCCAGCGGCAGGCCGTTGATGAACATGAAAATAAAATTATAGGGCACGGGAACAAGGCCGAAGAGCAGCAGGGAAGCCCAGGCGATGAAGATCAGCAAAACGATATAGCCCGCCCGTTTCTCCGGGCGCATGCCCGCGATAAAACGGATGCCGTAGAATTTGCTGAGGACATAGCCTGCCACCTGGGCAATCACCAACACCACCTTATACGAAATGTGGAAGAACAATACTCCGGAATACGTAGCCGCGGTGAAGGGCTTGCGGAATCCATACATGCAGGCATAAACGACAAAGGACGTGAGGGAGACATACAGCACGAAGACCCAGGCGGGGCTGCGCTGAAGCCGGGCCTTCACCGTCAGCCGGCCACCCCCGGACAGGGGGGTTGGAATGGAGGAAGGTGTGGCCGGTGAACTTGACATACAGTACAATTTAAGCCTTTTCGATGATGGGGAGCAGCTCCCGCAGATCGTCGATGATAAAATCCGGATGATAGGGCTCCAGTTGTTCGCGGGAATAGGCGCCGGTGGTAACGCTGACCACCTTTCCGCAGGCGGCATTGCGCCCCTCCTCAACATCCACTTCCGTGTCGCCGACCTTGAGGACGCTGGCGGAAGAAGTGATGTCCAGATCGTTGATCAGGGCCTCGATCATATCGGAATGCGGCCGGCCATGGGGGACCTCGTCGCTGCAAATGACCTTATCGATCAGCTCACAGCGGTCGTCCCAGCGCAGGCGGTGCAGGATGGTGTCCGTGATACTGCGGGTAAAACCCGTGTTCAACGCGATCTTGATCCCCTGCTGCTTCAGCGCGGAAAAGACCTGCTCGGTATACGGGAAGGCAGCCAGCTCCTCATCGTTCATGTAAAAAGAGATCATCTTATCGATAAAGCGGGTGTGGATGCGATCGATGAGGATCTCATCGTCCTTGCGCCCGGGGGCAAATTTCTCCAGCAGCATGGCGATGGCGTCCATTTTGCGAAAACCCATCACCTTTTTCACCTGCGCCGGGGGCATCTCGAATCCGTAATCCCGGAATGCCGAGATAAAGGCATCGGCGACACTCCCATTATCCCGAACGGTAGTGCCGGCGATATCAAAAACAACCAGTTTGATCGAACTCATATGGAAAAAAGTTTATGCGTGTGGAGAAAGGTGACGAAGGATCATCTGCCGGTAATGGTCCATATCGGGCAGCGGCTTGTGTTCGATCTTCGCCTGCTCATCCCATTTGCGCATCTGGATGATCAGTTCGAAGAGGGGATATTGCTCAAAGGCCGCTGCTTCCTCGGGCGTCATGGGTCCGCCCTGGAATTCCAGCGTCTTCTTGCTGGCCTCGGACAACTGGCCATAATAGGCCGGGTCCTTCACCGTCAGATATCGCTTAGCCTCGACATGGGACTCCACCAGCCGGGCCACCTTCTTCGAGAATCCTTTTTCACGGAGGAAATCGGCGCCCAACGCTTCATGATCCACGATCCCAAAACCATTCATTTCATTGTCGCCTTTCGCCGCCTCGGCGATATGGCCGATATCGTGCAGAAACGAAGCGAGAATGACCTCCTCATCGTACCCCTGCTCCTCGGCCAACTGAGCCGCCTGGACCATATGTTCCAGCTGGGTCACCTTCTCCCCCGCATATTCATTCCCGCCATAGCCTTCATAAAGGCCCATTATCTCATCTGTGATCTTTTGGGCTTGCTCAGTGGTCATAAGGGATGATTTTTTATTAATGATCTACAATGTATCGAAATTGCGAATAGGCTACGTTGCCCGATCATTAAATTATGTTTAAAAATAGCGTTGCCATTCACCTAATCCCCTTTTCCTTCAACCATGCGATCATGTCGCCGGGATGATCCGTTTGCAGCCCCCTGATCCCTTTTTGGATGGCCAGCTCCCATTTCGCCGGCCCTTCGCCCGCACCCTGGATATCGGGTAGCACGACAAAGCCCATCCCCGTTGCAAGGCCGACCATTTCCGGCGTATATTCCTCGTATCCGCCGTCCAGTATCTCCGGATGATACCGGTCGAGGAATTCCCGCAGCGTGGCCGTATCACGCACGGTTCGCGGCAGACTAACCATGAGGGGTACGGCCGGCGCCACCTTGCGCCAGCCGGTGAATTGCACCGGCGCGTTGATATACACGACAAATTGCTTTTCCATTCCCTGCCGGACGATCTCCTGCCAGGCCGCGGCGGGATCGGCATTCTTAAAATCCAGATAAATATAGATCTTGTCCTTACAGAGCTGTAACACCTCCCGAAAGGTCGGGATGCTGTGCTCCCCCCACTCGGGGTGGGCCCGGTCCCTGACCTTCAGCAGCCGGAGAGAGTCGTAGCGCCAATCCTTTACCTGCCCCTTACCGTCGGTCATGCGATCGACCGTGGCGTCATGCATAATGACGAGCTGACTGTCCGCAGTCGTGCGGAGATCTATCTCGACATAGTCGGCGCCGGCCTTTATCGCGTTGGCATAGGCCTGTAAGGTATTTTCCGGCGCCCGGGTATGGTCGCCGCGGTGCGATACGACGATGAACGCATGTCTTGGCGCGGGCATCGGCGCCGGCGGCTGCGCGCCTGCCAGGATCGGAAAAATACAGGCTGCTATTGCTAGCAGCCTGTAGGAAGAATATGTCACCGGCGTGGATATTATTTGACCAGCCATATATCTTTGTTGATATCATCCTGTCCACTATACTGGCTTTGAAGCGCCGCCTGGTAGTTAGCGGGATTGGCAGTGATCTCATTGGAAGGATATTGCCATCTTCTCGGGATCACCCCGCCATTGCCCGTGCCGGAACCGG
>Ga0210400_10004689_pt1 | contig 11770 bp, 7 predicted proteins | sample IncBWH26MmetaG_FD_155456 | JGI IMG/M metagenome (GOLD analysis project Ga0210400, IMG submission 155456) | Forest soil microbial communities from Barre Woods Harvard Forest LTER site, Petersham, Massachusetts, United States - Inc-BW-H-26-M | ecosystem: Environmental > Terrestrial > Soil >...
ATGAAGCCTGCAACGCGAAAAAGGTGGGGGAGGAGCAGAAATCAAAGGTCAAGGCGTTGATTTTTACTCACCTCCTGTATCGCCACTGGAACGCGTATAAGGACGGGAAGCGTAATCATCTTCTAATCATCCCTGCCGAGGGCGGAGCGAGTCACGACCTCACTCCCGGGGACCACGATGTGCCGCCGTTTAGTTTGGGCGGACAGGACGACTATGCCTTTTCGCCGGATGGGCAAGAGATCTGCTACGCATCGAATCACGACGAAGTTGAGGCCCTTAGCACCAACAACGACTTATTCATTGTTTCTGTGAATGGCGGGGCGGCAAAGAAGATTACGGACAATCCGGCGAGCGATTCGACGCCGCTTTATTCGCCGGATGGGAAGTACATTGCGTATCGCGCGCAGGTTCGCCCGGGATACGAGAGCGACCGCTTTCGGCTGATGCTTTATAATCGCCGCAGCGGACACATCCGGAATTTGACTGAGACCTTCGACCGCTGGGTGGGAACTTACACTTGGGATCCGGATTCCTCCAGGATCTTTTTCGTCGCGGAAGACAAGGGTGATTCCCCCATTTATTCCATCTCCCTGGACACTGCCATCATCGGCGGTGATGAGGGAAAAGATACCACCGCCCGTCTTACGAAAAACAATATCAAGAAGATTGTGCCAGGCTTTAACGACGATCTTGCCGTGACCCACGACGGCAAGAGTCTCCTGTTCACCCGCATGAGCGTCAGATTCCCAAACGAGATCTTTCGGGCCACATTGCCACAAGCTGGACCGGCGGGGGCTGCAACCGCTTTCGAAGCCCAGGAGGTGTGTACCGATTCAGGCGGGAAGATTAAGCCCGAGGGATGTAAGAGTGCGAACGTGGAAAAGAGTGAGGTCCAGTTGACCGATCTCAATCATGCGGTCCTCTCTCGCGTCGCCATGGCTCCGCTCGAAACTTTCTGGTTTACGGGCGCGGGCAATGAAAAAGTAGAAGGCTTCCTTATCAAGCCTCCGAACTTCGATTCCAAGAAAAAATACCCGGTCAAATTCCTGATTCACGGGGGACCACAGGGAGCTTGGGGAGATGACTGGAGCTATCGTTGGAATCCCGAACTCTTCGCGGCCAATGGCTATGTGGTCGTCATGATCAATTTCCACGGATCGACAGGGTATGGGCAGAAATTCATCGATGCGATTAACGGCGATTGGGGAGGAGGTCCGTTCGAAGACCTGATGAAGGGCCTTGACGATGCCGAGCGCTCTAATTCTTTCATCGACAAGGACCGCGAGTGTGCTTTGGGGGCCAGCTTCGGCGGCTACATGGCGAATTGGATTCTTGGCCATTCAAACCGGTTCAAGTGCATCGTCTCGCATGATGGGACGTTTAATAATGAATCCGCCTGGGGCACAACCGAGGAGCTTTGGTTTAACGAGTGGGAGTTCAAAGGGCCGCTCTATGGCAATCGGGAACTCTATCGCAAATGGTCGCCACATTTGTCGGCCCTGAGTTTCAAGACTCCAACGCTGGTTGTCCACGGCCAACTCGATTACCGGCTGGACGTTTCTGAAGGATTCCAATTGTTCACCACTTTGCAGCGGCTGAAAGTGCCCTCGAAGATGCTGTATTTCCCGGATGAGGGACACTGGGTGCTCAAACCGCAGAACAGCCAGCTCTGGTACAAGACGGTGAATGACTGGGTGGATCAGTGGGAGAAGAGCAAGTGACGAAATTGTGTCACTATCAAAGACCGCTTACGCTTCCCAAATTGTGCGTACACTCCTGCGACCCAAAGCTTACTATTTCGTTATCGGCCACAACGATTGCAACTGAAACGGCAGACTCCCAGTTCCGGCCGTAACCGTGCCGAGAATCGCCAAGGCGCCTTGGAATCCACCGGTGCTCGGTTGTAAGCTGGCAAATCCGTTCAGATCCGACGTTACGGAGGCTTGCGACATCCCCAGAATGATCGGCATCTGATCCCTGGTAATCTTGGTATCTCCGCCTGACACAATCGGCTGATCGTTGTTGGTGCGTCCCAGCAGCGACTGGAACATCACGCTGACGCCAAGCACAGGGTTTGGCGGTATCGACGCGTCCGTCACCTGAACCATGACCGGTTGAAACGCCGGCCCGACCGTAATGAATTGGAGGTCACCAGCCACGGCCTGCAGCCGCAATGATGAAGCTGGAATTGCAGTTCCATAAAATGTGTTGCACGGTGCGTCACCCGGCTCGACGCAAACGCTCACTTGCACATCACCCGACAGGGATGAAATCTGGAGGGTGCTGCTGGCGTATCCATTGCTGCCCGTGTTGACGCTCAACGGATTCAGCGTTGCGGAGCCCTTAATCAGATAGTAGTTGACGCTCCGTCCGTTGACGGGAACTCCATTCGATAAGACCCGCGCTGTCAGCATCAGCTTGAGAGTAGCTCCTTGCGCGATCCGGACGTACGGCGAAAGCAGTGACAGATCAAGCGCCGACTCCGTGCCGAGCAGTGTGGTGTGCACCTGCTGTGGAGTTGTATACGAAGCGGGTGCCAGTTGTGCTGTGATAGTGATAGTGCCGGACGTCAACACGCTGACAAGAGTGGACGCTTGACCAGATTGATCGGTAAGCACCGTGCAGCTCCCGCCGCCGGAACACGCCGCAAAGGCCACAGGAGGACTCGACGTAAAGAACACGCTGGCTCCAGCAATGGGAGTCACTCCGTCGGGCGCGAGAACTTGCACTCGAATCGGATTGGGCGCCTGTCCCCCCACCGGTGTCCCGGGATTCGCCCCCGCGACAAGACGCAGAGAGTCGTTCGGCCCAGCGCCGTAAGTCACAACGCCGCTGAGGATTGAACTCGCCGAGGTCGGCGGATCGATGAGCGCAAGGTCCTGCACGCCATCCGCTTTCGCGGCAGCTGTCACCATAATCTGGTTCGCCGATGCTGCCAGTGACTGCGCATTGGCGCTTCCAACGGTGACCGCAGTATTCGCCTGGAATCCGAATCCGGCAATGGCAAGCGCTGTTCCGCCAGCCACGCTGGCTCGCGTCGGAGTGATGTGATCACCGTACAGGAGGCGCGCGTGGTACCTGTAGTCGGGACGTCCATCGCCTCGAATATCGGCTATCCCCACGCGAAAGTTCGTCGTCTGCTGCAGTTGCGCGTTCAGCACCGTCGTCCCAAAAATTGAGGAATTAAATGCCGATGGCGTGTTTGCGGGCGCTGGAAATGTTCCTTTATCGGACAGCGCCCACATGCCGATTACAGGCTGAGCTTTGCCCTCTGATGGCGCGCCAGACTGATCCAGCGCGGTCACCAATACTGAAAGCGTGCGGTTTGCCTGGCCGGAAAACCAGAAATAGTCGAGGCCGCCGTAGGGATCGAGCGAAGCTGCCCAGTCGCCAACAAGCGGCACCGGCGCGGGAGAGCTGTAGGTTGTGGATCCAAACCAGTCGGGCTTTTGAGCCGCACTGCCCAGCATCACAATGTCCTGCGGAACGTCACCGCCCAGTGTCACGTTTACTGTGATGGCCTGCTCCGAACCAGACGGCGACACTTGCCAGGGCTGGTAAGGACTCACGGTATCTGACCAGAGAGCGTCGACGGCCTCGACCGTCAACTGGTATTGTGCGCTGTTCCCGCCGTTGGGAATCTGCAATCCGGCCAGATCAAAGAATCCTTCGAGTGTGGGATCGTTCGATCCGTAGCGGTTGAAGGGCTGTCCGCTGCTGTCGTTGTAGCCGGTAACCGTGGTTCCCACATTTCCCGAAAACAGGAAACCAGAAACGGAAGACGCCGCGTAAGCTCCCGAGGGTAGGCCAGTATTGGGATCGATCCAACGGGCCACCACATTTACACCTTGCATGCCCTGACCCGGTAGTCCGTTCGTATTTGCGAAATATACGTTGCCGTGAATACGCGCCGTACTAGCCGAAAAGTTTGGCCCGGGATATAAGCGCGAGAGCGCCGCCTTATCATCCATTTTTGGCAGGTAGGGGTTCACCTTGCCGCCGTTGGAATAGCACAAGGAAATCGGAACGCACTCAGGAAGATCAACGGCATGCATGATGCTGAAACCAACGTAGTCATTGGCAGTCGGGGGAGGAATGCGCGTCTGTACGTTGAGATTTGTCTGCGACCATCCGAGGCCCAATACTTGCCCCAGCACGCGCACCAACCGATACTCCACATCGGGATCAGGCACCTGGGCGACACAATTCCCGTTCAGAATTACTAGCGCATGAAGAAAGTGGGCATCGGTCCCGAAATTGTCCAGCCCGCCAAAAACCGCATTGCCGAAACACTCAGACGGATCACCAGCGCCCTGCCCGAGAAGCGCGTCCGTGACTGTTCCGTCCACGTCGTAAACGATGCCCAGGGGCGTGCCTGTGGCTGTCGGCATAATGTCGGCTGGCATCGTAAGGCTGCCGTCACTGTTGCGATAGACGTTAGCGCCGCTGACGTCTTCCGCGAGCTGTCCAGCATGGATGGCTAATACAGCGGCGGTCGAGACGGTAGTCCACTGGCTGAAAGCGTCAGCTACCAACGCGTCGCCTTGAGGCCCGGAAACCGTCGAACTCAGACTGCCCTGGTCGGTGTAGTAGTTAACCGCTCCTTGAGCCCACGTCAGGGGCGTGCCGGCCGTTCCCTGGTTGAAGTAGCTGACTCCAGCGATATAACGCGGACCTCCAGTTCGCGCAAGTTGTATGAAGGTGAGCAGTAGGACCGCCACAAAACAGACAAAGCGCGGCATAACTTGCCCTTTGCGGTTCGATCTCCTTGAAAAGTTTCCACTACGGAAGCACGACTGTCTCCCGCCTGACATTGTCTCCTCGCGCGAAAAAAATGGATGTGTCGTCATGCGTTACTCTTCCTCTGCCGAGCGGAGAAAACGGACGAACTCGACAGGGGTGACGCGGCTTCTTCCCCGCAGCCCGTCTCCCATGCTTGGGCCCGGCGACAGGAGACCGGTTCGCCCTGGGTCGACAATGACCCGGCCATCGGGCCCGATTCGGAAACGGCCCGCCGGGCCTCGAACCGGGCTCGTCAGTCCCAGCTGGCTCGGCGGATAGAGAAACAGCAGAACCCGCTCCCCCGGACGATAGCGTTCACCCGATTGCCATAAGCCAGCCCACTCGCGGATTGAAACCGTCTGCCCGGTTCGAACCCCCCGCATTCCCTGATCGACATGAAAATTAATTTGGACGGTAGCGAAACCGTTCCCCTTAGGAGCAGCATGCTCCACCGACTTGACCGTGCCCGCGAAGATATAGCCGGAGCTTAGGGTCAGTGGGCGCGGATGATGCGAGAATGGCGATCCGGTCGGGATCGTTTCTCCTGCCGGCGACCGTGCCGGTTGCTCTGCCATTACCGGCAGGGAGACTGAAGGTGCGATGAGTGCAACGAAAACAAACTTCCAAAATAGCGACAACATAAGCAAGCCTCAGGGTGAATCGAGGCCAGCCACTTGACGGAGTGAACTCATCCTAGCGCAGGCGCAAGAGTATAGCTGTGACGGTGGTCACGAAAAGGCACTGAGTATGCACTTCTCCGCGGTGCAAAACTGCGGGTCCGCTGTTTTTCGCCGTGCAGCCCTGGACTGCAACGTCAGTCCGAGCCAGATTGCACGTCGAAACCGTATTTTTTCAAGAGGTCCCCGACAGCCCCGGTCTTGAAGAACGACAAGAATTGTCGTGCGGCTTCCTTATTCTTTGACGATTTCAAAATGACGCACGCCTGTGCAATAGCCGGGTATTCGCCACTTGGAACCTCGGCGTAACGCCCTTTGTCTTTCATGTTCGGAGACAAAGCGAGGGACAGAGCCACGATGCCTGCATCAGCCGAGCCGGATACCACAAACGACGCTGTCTGGGAAATATTTTCGCCCAGCACAAACTTTTCTTTCACCTTTTCATAGATGTTTTCCTTCTGCATGGCCGCGACCGCGGCCTGCCCGTACGGCGCATGTTGCGGGTTGGCCACGGCGAGTTTCTTAACCGAAGGATCCAGCAGAACCCGTATACCGGAACTCAAATCGAGTTTCGAGTCGTTCCTGACCCAGATTACGATCTTGCCCTTCGCGTATTCATAAAAACTGCCCGGCTCAATCAATCCAGCGGCTTCCAGTTTCTTCGGGTAGTCGAGATTGGCCGAGAAGAACATGTCGAAGGGAGCGTCGTTTTGAATCTGCTGGAAGAAATTGCCTGACGAGCCGTAAATAAGCTTCACCGTCTTGCCCGTTTCCTTTTGGAATTGAGCCGCCACTTCTTGCATGGCAAATTGAAGGTCCGCAGCCGCCGCGACGGTGATCTCTTGAGCTGCGCATACTTGAGAAATGAAGCCGGCCGCCAGAAGCGCGATCAACTTCAGTCTTAGGGCGCTCATGCGCTCTCTCCTCGGCTTATAATGACTGACACGCCAATCTCAGCCAGAAACAAACGACCCGGAAAAATCGAAGAAATTCAACTCGGCGACATCATGGCCCACGTGATCGTACACGTCGGAGACAATCTCATTGAGAGCGCAATCACCCGCCGTAGCGCCGACGAACTTAAGCTCAAGAAGGGCCGACACCGTCACCGCTGTAGTCAAAGCTACCGAAGTGATGATTCAGAAAGATTGAACCGGGTCACTGCACATCCACAATCCTGAGCTTCGTTACTTGCCGCACCCATCGCGCCATCCTTTTTTCATCGGGTATCACGACGCGGTAGGGGCCCTCCTTTTCGTCTAGCGGCTTCCCATCTTTCAAAAAGGCCAGAATGACCTGCTTGTCCGTGAATGCCGGGTCTAGCTCGGGCAGAGCAATCACGACACGATAGGCATCCGCCGCTTCTACCAGCAGATAGGACGCCAGTCGCTTACCCTTCAGCGTTTCCCCAAACTCAACTCCCGCCTTTTCCAACACGGCCTTGAGCGAAACACCCTCAAACGTTGTGGAAGCGCCGGTCGTGACCTTGGTGTGCGGTAATGCCTCGATGTCGGCCCGCGCCAGGACGGTTGGTCTGCCGCTCTCAGTTTGAACCGTTAACTGCTGACAAAACGCCGGTGCTGCCTGCAGCCACAGAGCGAGAAACACAACAGAAAGAAATTGACGTCTGGAGCGATGTCTCACCTTCACACCCTCAGAATCATGACTTCAGTGGCTTTGATAAGCGCCGCAGCCGTCTGCCCCGGCTTCAGTTGCATCTCTCGTGCCGAACGAGCTGTAATTATCGAAGTGATTTGCTGCCCACCAATCGAAATCGCGATTTCCGCCATCAGCCCGCTGATGCGAACCGTATCGATTCTCCCTACCAGTTGATTGCGTCCACTAACCCGGCGGATCACCAGCTTGCGTTCCTTCTCCGTTTTGCCTCGCGTTCTGAAAAGCAGCCGGTCTACTTCACTTTCCGGAATGCGGTGATGTCCTCCAGCCGTCCGGATGCTGCGAATTTTCTTCTTGTAAATCCATTGCTTTATGGTGGGAAAGCTGATTCCGAGCTGCAAGGCTGCGTCACGGAGTTTCAGCAACTCCTCAGTCTTCCGTCCGGATTTGGCATTCCTCTGCATGGAAAAAATCGTACAGTCAACGCAGGGTCCGGTCAACAGCGCTAACTTGCTTCGGTAGTATAGCTCAGAACTCGACCTCGAAAAGGAATTAAACCGCTTAGTATTGGACAGTTAAAACATACTTGTTATACACTTCTGATTCTTCAACGCAAATCACTTACATTGGAGGCACGATGCGCAAGGCCTGCCTGTTTATCGCAGCGGTTAGTTTTTTGCTTTCGTCATCCATAACCTTTGCCCAGGCCCAAACGGAAGCGAGCCTTTCCGGCGTAGTGACGGACCAAACCGGCGCAGCCCTTCGCAATGTCACGGTTACAGTCAGGAACGTCGAAACAGGTGCAACGCGCTCGATCACAACCGACGGCGGGGGGCGCTATCAGGCGTCCGGCCTGTCTGTGGGTCGCTTCGAGATTCGAGCGGCAAAACCAGGGTTCGCCGATGAAACGCGCACCGGAATCAGCTTGGCGGTTGGCCAGGACGCCACGGTCGACATTAAGATGCAGCGGAGCACGCCCGACGCCTGCGCGAGCGGCCACGAGTTCGCCACCACCGATTGCACCCTGACCTGGCACGGGATCACGCTGTACGGTGCCTATGACATCGGCGTCGGCTGGGTCAGCCACGGCTTACCGGAAAACGGCTATAACTATGAAGGCGCATCGCTGGTGAACCGAAACGGCTTTCAACATCGATTCCTCGTCGCACCGAACAACCTGTCGCAGACGGGTCTGGGCATCAGGGGCAAGGAAGAGTTTCTGCCTGGCTGGTCGGTTGTATTCAACGCTTCAACTGGCATCAATCCGCAGTCCGGCCTGCTCGCCAACGCGTCAGCCACCGACACCATCAACAACGGCCTTCCCAGGAGGAGCTATTCGTACGCCATCGACGGCGCGCGTGCGGGTCAACCCTTCAATGACGAAATCTATGGCGGTGTATCGTCCGCGCATTTCGGCACGCTGACCTTCGGTCGTCAGCGCGCTCTCGGCACCGATGCGATGCTCCTTTACGATCCGGCGGGCGGCAGCTATGCCTTTTCGTACATCGGGTATAACGGCACCATGGCCGGCGGCGGCGACACCGAGAACACCCGGTGGGACGATGCCCTGAAGTACCGCCTCACCTATGGCCCGGTCCATTTCGGCGCGATGTATAAATTCGCCGATGGTTCTGCTGGTTGCTACTCGGCCTCCGCAGCCTGGACTGCTACCACCTGTACGCCTCAACAGGCGCATAACAACGCCTATGGATTCGACCTCGGCGGAGCCTACGGCAAATTCTCCGCTGACGTCGTATTTCAACAGTACAACCAGGCGATCAGCGTATTGAACCCCTTGCTGGGGCCTCAGAGTCCGACGCAGTCATTTCAGTCGACCACCAACAGCATCAATACAAACCCCATCACCGGCGGGGTCAATCTGATCGACACGCACAACACCGTCTATGGCATCGTGACCGACAACCGCGCAGTTATGGTCGCTGCCAAGTACACGTGGAGCCCGCTCAAGCTTTTTGCCGGCTACGAATACATCTGGCAGAATAATCCGAAGAATCCGTTAGGAGTGGGCGCCTCGGACCAGGGCGGTTATATCATGAGCGGGGTCGAAGACAACAATCTTGATTCTCAGAAGTTGGTGAACATCTGGTGGACGGGCGGGAAATACGCCATCGACAGCAAAACCGACGTCACTTTATCCTGGTATCAGCAACGTCAGAACGACTTCCGTCTTCCGCCGACCTGCTCGCCCGCAGCCGGTTTCCGCAGTTCCTGCGCGGGCACCCTCAACGAGGGATCGCTTTATGCGGATCATCACTTCACCAAGCGTTTCGACGGTTTTGCCGGAATTGCGTATTCCTACGTGAAGGGCGGCCTGGCCATTGCCATTCCTCATAAACCCGGCGTCCCCTATTTCTACAACAACAACTGTGCTCCGACAGTCGGTGGTCGTTTCACCTTCTGATCGTTTTCCGCGGCGGGCTCAGTGGGAGCCCACATGGGTTGTGGTTCATCAAAACCGCGCGGCGGGTTCGAAATCGCGGCGACGCAATTCCATCCGACAAACTACATTCCGATTTGTTTGATCCGCTTTCCTTCTGAGATGGGGAGGGGTTCTACTTCCTTTCCAAAGCCTCTACGTTTTCCGTAGTTTCTCCTTCGGAGTAAAATCCTTCTCCATGCACCGCCGTTAGCCGGAAGCAAGTGTCTGCTGTAAGAAAACCCGTTGAAACTTATGTTCGAACGATTTACCGAACGCGCTCGTCAAATTATCTTCTGTGCTCGTTACGAAGCCAGTCAATTGGGAAGCCCCTATATTGAAACCGAGCATCTCTTGCTGGGATTGTTTCGGGAGGACAAGGCTCTCGGACAGCGTTTCATGGGTTCACCCGAAACGCGGGAAGCCATCCGCAAAGAGATCGAACAACACAAGCCGATCGGCGGGAAGATTTCCTCCTCGGTGGACCTGCCACTCAGCATTGAAAGCCAACGTGTCCTCGCGTTTGCGGCCGAGGAAGCCGAAGGACTGTCGCACCGGGATGTTGGGACAGAACACCTCTTACTTGGCTTGCTGCGGGAAAAAAAGTGTTTTGCGGCGAAGCTGTTGCACGACCGTGGGGTCCATCTCGAGCCGATCCGGGAGGAACTACAGAAGTTTCCCCACTCGGCGCCGGAATCGCAGGAAGTTGAAAGACAGCATTCGGTTCACCCACGGTTCACCACAAATTTTGTCCACGCCGCGGGCCAACTCCAGTCACTCATCGGGCGGGAAGAAGAACTGGATCGTCTCATTTGCATCCTCTGCCGCCGTACCAGAAAGAATCCAGTCTTGATAGGCGAGCCGGGTGTCGGTAAGAAGACCATTGTCGGCGGCCTGGGCCAGCGCGTGGCCAGTGGGAATGTTCCTCCCATGCTGAAGGGTAAATCGATTGTCGCTCTCGATCTACCGCCGGTGGATGCTATGAAGAAAGACTATTCCGGGGTCAGAGGTTTGCGCTCGGCCTTGCCATTGGAAGGCGCCATCTTTTTCGTGGACGATTTGCACACGCCGTTAAACGCGGCTTCTGGCCTGGGCTCGCTTCTCGCCGAAGAGATTCTTAAGCCCTTGGTCATGGCTGGCCAGATTCAATGCATCAGTACCGCGACCCCGGAAGCCTACGTTAGGTCAATTGAAAACCATGGCTGGCTGGAACAGTACTTTCAAGCAGTCGAAGTTGCAACCGCCAATGAGACCGACGCGATGAAGGTCCTCCTCGGCATCAAGGGCGAGTATGAAGAGTTTCATGGCGTCACCTATACCGAGGATGCGCTCACCCACGCTGTTTGTTACGCCAGTTGCTGCATCAGGGGCCGTGGCCTTCCCGGCAAGGCCGTGGACGTGATCGACGAGGCTGCGGCGGGGGTGGGCCAAAACCACCGCACGCTGCCCCAAGAAGTCGCCGACCTGCAGAAGCGCATCAAGTTCGTTGTGCACCGCATGCAAGGAGCCATTGCGAATCACGAATTCGAAAAGGCGCGCTTCTATTCGGACGAAGACCACAAGGAACGCGAGAACCTGCGCTTGCTGCGAGAAAAATACAAGCTGAACGAAACAGCCGTCCCCACGGTCACGCGCGACCATATCGAGAATGTGGTGTCCCGATGGACCGGAGCGTCGATTGCCTCGATCCGTCAGGCACTGGCGAAGTCTAAGAAGCCACGTCCTTAATGTGCGTCGCAATATACCACTGATTGCCAAAGGCGTCCTTCACGCCACCGCTGCGGTCGCCGTAAGGTTGGTCCACCGGCTCCGCAATCGAAGTCGCGCCCGCTTGCAGCGCGCGCTGGTAAACCGCATCGCAATCCGGCACGTACAGATAGAACATCGTAGGCATGGGCGGATACTTCCCGTGGGCCTCGCCCATCTCGACCACCGAATCCCCAACGCGTATCTCAGCATGATGGACAACACCGTCGGGCGATGCGTATTTCCCAAGCTCTCGCGCCCCGAATGCCCGTTTCAAAAAGTTGATAACGGGCTCGGCCCGCAACGGATGCATATAAACATTGACGCTGTTCAATCCTTTGGGAATATAACTCTCGCCCTGGGCAGTGGCGATATACCAGAAGTTTCCCGCCCGATCTTTTACGCTGCCGGAGCGCTCTCCGTACTCTTGATCTCTAGGCTCGCCGAGGGACGTAGCCCCCGCCCGCAGCGCCTGTTCATAAACCGCATCGCAATCCGGAACGTAGAGATG
>Ga0210400_10004690_pt1 | contig 11768 bp, 10 predicted proteins | sample IncBWH26MmetaG_FD_155456 | JGI IMG/M metagenome (GOLD analysis project Ga0210400, IMG submission 155456) | Forest soil microbial communities from Barre Woods Harvard Forest LTER site, Petersham, Massachusetts, United States - Inc-BW-H-26-M | ecosystem: Environmental > Terrestrial > Soil >...
TCCATCCGAGGCCTCGACTCGATGACCTCCACCAGTTCTCAGGGCTCGGCGGATATCATTCTGCAGTTCCGCCTCGACCGGAACATCGACGGCGCCGCCCAGGATGTGCAGTCGGCCATCTCAGCCGTATTGCGCCGGCTTCCCCGCGCCATGCCCAATCCGCCGTCCTTCCGGAAGGTCAACCCGTCCGCGCCGCCGATATTCTACGTCTCGCTCTACTCGGACACCGTTCCGATGGCGAAGGTGGATCAGTATGCGCGAACTCTGCTCGCCACCCGGCTATCCGCGGTGGACGGCGTGGCTCAGGTCGACATCCATGGACCGGCGCGCTACGCGGTTCGCATACAGGCCGATCCGGCGGCGCTGGCCGCGCGAAAGTTGAGCCTGCTCGATCTCGCCACCGCCGCCAACGCGACTAACACCAGCCAGCCCGCCGGTACGATCAACGGGCAATCCCAGACGGCCATCATCCAGGCCGACGGTCAATTGACCAACGCGGACACCTTCCGCCGCCAGGTCGTCGCCTATCGCAATGGCGCGCCCGTCACGTTCGGCGATGTGGCCCGGGTCGTGGACAGCTTCGAGAATGTCCGTCAGATCGACTGGTTGAATGACCGGCGCGCGGTGACGGTCGCCGTCCAGAGGCAACCCGACTCCAACACCACCGCGATCGTCCGCGAGATCAACCATGTCCTTCCCGAGTTCCTCGCGCAGCTCCCGGCGGGCATCAAGGCGACGGTCTTCTATGACCGCGGCGTGCCGATACGCGCCGCCGTCAACGAGGTGCAGAAAACCCTGGTCATCGCCGCCGCGCTCGTTGTCGGCATCATATTCATCTTCCTGCGCCGGCTGGGCGCCACCATCATCCCCTCCCTGGCGCTGCCCATCGCCACGTTCGGCGCCTTCGCGGGCATGGCGGCGTTCGGCTTCAACCTCGACAATCTCTCGCTGATGGCGCTGACGCTTTCAGTGGGATTTGTCGTCGATGACGCCATCGTCATGCTGGAAAACATCGTCCGTCACATCGAAGCGGGCGAGACCCCGTTCGAAGCGGCGATGAACGGCTCGCGGGAGATCGGTTTCACGATCCTGTCCATTACCGTGTCGCTCGCCGCCGTATTCATTCCCGTCCTGTTCATGAATGGCGTCATCGGCCGGCTCCTGCACGAGTTCGCCGTCACCATCGTCATCGCCATCGTGATTTCCGGGATCGTGTCCGTCACGCTGACGCCGATGCTTTGCGCGCGGGTTCTGAAGGGTCGATCTCGTGAGCGCGACGCGTGGCTCTTCAAGAAGATCGATTCTGGGTTCAATGCCGTTCAGGGGGCCTACAGGCAGACGCTGCAATGGTCGCTGAGTCACCGCCAGATCATATTGGCGAGCTTCTTCCTCAGCATACTGGCAAGCTATGGGCTGTTCACAGCCATGCCGCAGGACTTCCTGCCCAGCGACGACTACGGCCTGCTGGCCGGAGCCGTCCAGACGGCGACGCGATCTTCCTACGATGAGACGACCAGCTATGTGCGCGAGGTGGCGCATATCATCGAGCGCGACCAGAATGTGGAGTCCCTGCAGTCCGACGAAGGCGGGGAGCTGGTAATCGCCCTGAAGCCCCTGGGGAAGCGCCATCTATCGGCTGACCAGGTGGCGGCCGAGCTACGGGAAAAGCTGAAGAATCTCCCCGGCACGAGCGTGACGATCAAGAACCCGCCGACCATTCGCATCGGGGCCCGCGGCTCCCGATCGACCTACCAGTACACGCTGCAGGGCCTCGATCTCGCCGATCTTCAACTCGGGGCCAAGCGGCTCGTTCAGGCCCTGAAGGGCGATCCGACCTTCGTCGGCGTCAACAGCGATCAGGACGACGTGTCGCCGTCCGTCCAGGTGGCGATCAACCGGGACCGCGCCGCCGCGCTCGGCGTGACGCCGGACCAGATCGAGACGACGTTGGGCTCCGCTTTCGGTGGCCAACAGGTCTCACAGATCTACGGCGCCACGGACCAGTATAAGGTCGTCCTCGAACTCCTGCCTGAATACCAGACGGACGCGACGGGATTGTCTCGCGTGTATCTGACCGGCAGCAACGGCGTGATGGTTCCGCTGACCACGGTCGCGGACATAACCCGCGGAACCATGCCGCCAACCGTCAATCATGCCGGGCAGTTGCCAGCGATCACGCTGTCGTTCGACCTCGCCCCGGGCAAGGCCCTGAGCGACGCCGTCGCGGCCGTAAACAGGGCGACCGATCGGGTCGGACTGCCGGTCGGCGTTACGGGGAGTTTCGCGGGCGCCGCCGCCGCCTTCCAGAGTTCCAGTTCAGATATGGGATGGCTGTTGTTGATCGCGACGATCGTCGTCTACATCATCCTGGGCATTCTCTATGAGAGCTTCATCCACCCGCTGACCATTCTTTCCGGCCTGCCATCCGCGGCGTTCGGCGCCTTGTTGACGCTCTACCTGTTCGGGATTCCGCTGACGATCTATGCCTTCGTCGGCATGATCATGCTGATCGGGATCGTCAAGAAGAACGCGATCATGATGATCGATTTCGCCATCAACCGGCGAAGACAGGACCCATCGATCTCGCCGGACGAGGCCATCCACGAAGCTGCGCTCGTACGGTTTCGACCCATCATGATGACGACGCTGGCGGCGCTGATGGGGACCTTGCCGATCGCCCTGGGATCTGGAATGGGCGCCGACTCGCGCCGTCCTCTCGGGCTGTGTGTCGCGGGAGGCTTGTTGTTTTCGCAGGTGCTGACTCTGTACATCACCCCGGTGATCTATATCTATCTCGAGAAGTTCAGCGAGAGAATAAAGTCGATCGGAGCTCGTAGCGCGGCGTTTCCCTAGTCCACTCGGGAGGGGGCGGGCCGCCTACGGTCTGGCGCGTTTCGTCTCGTTGTTCCGGTGGGCGCTCAGGACCGCGATGGCGGGTGCAGCTTGAGGAACATCGGGTGGCGGAAGGGGTCGCCGGTTTTCAGATCCTTGTGGAAGCCGTCCATGCGCGGGCCGGCCGGGCCGGGGCGTTCGTCGTAGACGGCGTCGTCGCCGAAGAAGCGCAGGGTGAGGGTGCGGCGGCGCTGGCCCGGGCGGGTGGGTGCGCCGCCGTGCAGCATGGACGGGTGGAAGAGGACGACGTCGCCCGGCTCGACGCCAAAGGAGACGATGTCATAGGCCCGGCGGTCGGCCTCGATATCCGGCAGGCGAGGCATGGCGGCGTTGGGGTGCAGGGGCGCGGTGTCGTCGCCGAGCTTGAAGCTGGAGCCGTTGTAGAGGACGCCGCGGTGCGAGCCGCGCACGAACTCGAGGGACTCGGCCGCGCTCACCGCATCGAAGGTGATCCATGCCACCGCCAGGTGGTTCCCGGCGATGGTCAGGTAGGAGCTGTCCTGGTGCCAGGGGGTGCGGCGCGCCTCGCCGCCCTCCTTGAGGAACACCTGCTCGTACATGAACCACAGGTCCGGCGCGCCCCAGATGTCGGCGATGATCGCGGGCAGGGGCGAGGCGCGCAGCATGGCCGCGTAACCCTCGAGGCAACGGGGGTTGAAGAGGTCCTGGTAGAAGGTGGCCTCCTCGGACGGCGAGGGGATACGGCTGGCGGCGGGGCCGGGGTTGGCGACGCTCCATTCCCAGGCCGACAGAGCCTCGGCGAGAGCCTTGTCGTCGAGGGCTCGCGGCAGCAGCACCACGCCGTCCCGGGTGTAGGTCTCGCGCAGCGAGGGCAGGTCGAAGGGCATCCCTGAATCCTAGCGCATGTCGAAGAGGTCGAGGGCGGTCTTGCCGAGAATCAACTGGGCGTTCTCGACGCTCGTCGCGTCGAACACCGCCTGGATGGCGCTCCTGGTGTAGCCGAAGGTGCTCTCCTGGTGGGGATAGTCCGACGACCACATCACCCTGTCCGCTCCGATCCGATGCAGAAGCTCCAGGCCCGCCGGGTCGGTCATGAACGTCGCGTAGCAGTGGTTGAACCAGTACCAGCTCGGCGGATGCGCGAGCTTCGGGTTCATCACCGTCGGGAAGGAATTGTAGATCATGTCGGCGTCGTGCAGCATCGAGGCGACCCAGCAGATCCCGCCCTCGACGAACACCACCTTCAGCTTCGGGAAGCGGTCGAAGACGCCGCCGAAGGTGAGCTGCGCCCAGATATGGCGGAACCCCTGCATCTGGGTGAGCACGAACGTGCCCGCCGCCCCCGGCGCGGCGGTGGGAATGGCCTCGCCGATGTGGAAACAGAGCGGGATGCCGGACTGCGCCACCGCGTCCCACAGCGGATCGAGCCTGGGGTCGCTGTACTGGATCGGCTCGCCGTCGATGTCCTTGCCGGGCCTGATCGGGATCATCAGGCAGCGGGCGCCCAGCGCCTGGCACCGATCGACCGAAGCGCGCGCCCCCGCCATGTCCCAATAGTTCGGGATCATCACCGGGAAGAGGCGGCCCTTGCCAGCCCGGCAGGCCTCGGCGATGTGTTCGTTGTAGGCGCCGAAGGTCTCCGGCCGGTTCATCATCTCACCGAACATGAAGAGGCCGAACAGGCGCTGGGGAAAGATCAGCTCCTTCTCCACCCCCTCGACGTCGAGGTCGGCTAGGCGCGCCTCGATGCTGGTGAAGCCGGGCGTGCATTCCAGCGTCATGCACAGGTCGGCGGCGAGCTGCGGCGGCGTCATCGGCCGGCCCGCCACGCTGAGCCGCCAGCCGCCGTCGACGAATTCCATTCGGGGCGCCTGGTCCCTGAGGTGTTCGGGGAAGCGGTCGACCCACAGGTCGCTCTCAAGCATGTGGCTGTCGGCGGAGATCACCACCGTGCCTTCGGGCCAGGAATGCGCCGCCGCCTGGGGCTTGCGTTGGGGCGACAGCGGGATTCCGACCATCTCGGGAATCTCGAGAACGAAGCCGTCGGCCATGGCCGTCTCCCTGCGAGGTCGCGTGCTGTTTGGGGGAGCCCGCGGGATGCCCACAAACCTATAACACGCTTTAAAAAGTTTGGCGCCGATAGCGGCCCCGATCAATGGGTGACGGAACCGTGCAGTAGAATAGTGTAGGGTCCAATCGCGGCGGGAGGCCGCCTTCTGGAGGGCAGCGATGTATGAGCGGATCCTGCTGGCCTACGATGGCTCGCGCGAGGGCCTGATCGCCCTTCGCGAGGGCGCGCTCCTGGCGCGGACCTGCGGCGCCCGGGTGTTCCTGCTCTCGGTGCTGCCCCTGGCCGACTGCAGCGCCAGCGCGCCGGCGGCGGACGGCGGCTACGGCGGCGCCGTGGCTACCCACGTCGACACCTACCACGCCCTCCTCAGTCGCGGCGTCGAGGTGCTTCGGCAACTCGGTTTCGATCCGGTGGCCCGACTGGTGGTCGGCGAGCCCGCGCCCCAGATCGGCGCCTTCGCCAAGGAGATCGGCGCCGACCTGGTGGTGCTCGGCCATCGCCGCCGCAGCTTCCTGGAGCGCTGGTGGTCCGGCGGCGCCGGCGCCTATGTCACCGAGCACGTGCCTTGCAGCGTACTGATCGGCCGCAACCCGGTGAGCGATGAAGCCTTCGCCGCCGAACTCGAGCAGGCGAAGGCGGCGGGGGAAGCGCCGTAGTCTGCCCGGAGCGCCGGCGTCCCGCCGGCCCTCTGATTTCTCGATCGACGCAAAGAGCCGGCGAGACGCCGGCGCTCCGTGGTTCAGCTGTTCCAGCCGCCGCCGAGCGCGCGATAGGCGGCGACGGCGGCGCGGGCCGCGGCGGCGCGGGTCTGGACGAGCTGGTCGGAGGCGGCGAGCAGGTCGCGGTCGGCGTCGCGCACCTCGATCAGGCTGATCACCCCGCCTTCATAGGCCGTCTCGGCCTGGCCCCGGTCGGCCTCCAGCTCGGCGATCTCGGCCGTGAGCGTGCGGATGCGCGCCTCGTCCTGCGTGAGGTCGCTGAGCGCGGTTTCCACCTCGCCCGTCGCGGTCAGCACGGTGGCGCGCCAGGCGGCCAGGCTCTCGGCGTAGCGGCCGCGCGCCTCGCCGACCTCGGCGTCGACCCGCCCGAAGTCGAACAGCCGCCAGCGCAGGCCGGCGCCGACCTGATGCTGCGCGGCCTGGCCGGTAAACAGGTCCGTGGCGTTGATGCTCTCGAGGCCGAGCAGGCCGGAGATCGACACCTTGGGATAGTAGTCCGAGATCGCCGCGCCGATGGCGGCATTGGCGGCGACCAGTCGCTGCTCGGCCGCGGCGACGTCGGGGCGCCGGCGCAACAGGGCCGGCGGGCCCTCGGCGGTGGCGATGGCCGGCGGCGCGGGGATTGGACCGGGCGCGTCCAGCTCACTCCGCCACGTTCCCGCCTGCGCGCCCATCAGGATGTCCAGACGGTTGAGCTCGGCGTCCAGGCCGGCGTTCAGCGGCGGGATGGTGGAGCGCACCCCCTCCAGGGCGGCGCGCGCCTCGTGCAGTTCTCGGTCAGAGGCCACGCCCTGGGCGGTGCGGCGGTTCAGCAGGTCGACGAGGTCGCTCTCCACCGTCTCCTGCCGCCGCGCCACCGCCAGCCTGGCCTGGAAGGCGCGGACCTGTAGATAGGCGTCGGCGGTCTCGGCGGCCACGCTGACGCGCACCGCCGCCAGGTCGTCGAGGCTGGCCCTCGCCCGTGCGCCCGCGGCCTGGCGGGTGCGGGTCAGGCCGCCGAATGCGTCCAGCTCCCAGGAGGCTCCCAGGCCGAGGTCGAACTGGCCCGTCTCGCGCTTGTAACCCGGCAGGTGCTGGCCGATCTCGCCGATCGGGCTTTTCAACGACTGTTCCTGGTTTATCGCCGAGCCGTCGGCGTCGACCTGGGGCAGGAGAGCGGCCGCGGCGGCCCTTGCCGAGGCGCGGGACTGCTGCACGCGGGCCTCGGCCTGGGCGATGTCGAGATTGGCGGCAAGGGCGCGCCCCACGACGCGGCTCAAGGCCGGATCGTCGAAGCCCGCCCACCAGTCCCGGCCACCTGTCGTGGCCGGCGCGGGGGCGGCCGGGGTGTTGTAAGCGGCCGTCAGCGCGATAGTCGGGCGCTGATAGTTCGGGCCGACCACGCAGCCGGCGAGGGCCATGGCGGCCATCGCCGCGCTGGCGATGATCAGCAGCAATCTGGATCGGCTCATCGGCGATCTCTCCGCTTGGGCTTCAATGGCTGTCGACCGCCGACACGGCGGTGCTGGGCGCGGGACGGCAGAAGGGGACCATCACCAGGGCGATCAGGAACATCCACGCCATGATCCGGAACACTTCCTCGAACGAGGAGGTCAGCGCCTGTCGTCCGACAACCGCGGCGAACAGGCCGCGCGCCAAGGCCACGGCGTGGGCCGGATCGGCGGTGACGCCGCCGAGCCGAGCGGCCACGGCGCCGAGGAAGTCCGCCGCCTTGCGGCCACCCTCGCCGAGAGTCTCGCCCATGCGTGCGGCCTGGATGCGCGTATTGTCCGCCAGCCAGGTGTTGACCACGGCGATGCCGATGGCGCCGCCCAGGTTGCGCATCAGATTGAAGAGGCCTGAGGCGTAGCGCAGTTCGGCCATGCCGAAGCCGTTCAGCGCCAGGCCGACGCTGGGGACGATGCACAGCAGGATCGCGAAGCCGCGCAGCGCCTGGGGCCACAGCAGGGCGCCGAACCCCCAGTCGGGTGTCACGAACGACATCATCCACAGGCTGCCGGCGAACAGGGTCAGGCCCACCGCGATCACCGCCCGCTGGTCAACCCGCTGCGAGAGGCTGGCCGCGACCGCCACCGACAGCACCTGGGCGATGCCGGCGACGAACACCGTCGAGCCGATCTGCAGGCTGTCGTAGCCACGGACCCGACCAAGGAACACCGGTGTCAGATAGGTCGAGGCGTAGAGGCCGAAGCCGATCACCAGATTGAACACGCAGGCGAAGGCGAACGTCGGCCGGCGAAAGGGGGTGAGGCGCACGATAGGCCCGCCGGACCGGAACGAGCGTTCAAGGAACAGCAGGAAGCCGACGAAGGAGAGCCAGCCCGCGGTGGCGATGGCCGGATCGCCGAACCAATCATGGCGCGGCCCCTCTTCCAGCACATACTCCAGGCCAGCCAGGAACACCGCCATCGCCACCAGGTGCGAGTAGTCGATGGTCTTCAGGAGGGAGAGTTTGGGCCGGTCGACGCGGATCACCGTCACCGCCAGGATCGTCACCACGATCCCGGGAATGATGTTGACGTAGAAGATCGACCGCCAGCCGACCGCATCGGTCAGCCAGCCGCCCACGGTGGGACCGAGGGTGGGGGCGAGCACCGACACTATGCCGAGGATCGCCGGGATCATCGCCCGCTGGGGCCCGGAGAACATCGCGAAGCCGGTGGCGAACACCGTCGGCACCATGGCCCCGCCGACGAAGCCCTGGATGATCCGGAAGGCGATCATCGAGTTGATGTCGCTGGCCATGCCGCAGAGAGCGCTGGCGATGGTGAACAGGCCCGCCGACAGGGCGAACAGCCAGCGCGTGGAGAGGGCGTTGGCGAGGAAGGCGGAGAACGGGATCATCACCAGTTCGGCCATCAGGTAGCCGGTCTGCACCCAGCTGATCTCGTCGGGACCGGCCGAGAGGCCCGCCTGTACGTCGTTGAGCGAGGCGGCGACGATCTGGATGTCGATCAGGGCCATGAACTGGCCGAAAGCCATGATCGCGAAGATCAGGTACTTGCGCGACGTCGGCAGGTCGCCGGGGGCGACCATGGCGGTGGCCCGAATTTCGGTCTGGTCGCTCATCCGCCCCTTGCCGCTCGTGGGTTCGTGATATTATATGCGTCATATAAAGGAGATCGCAAGGCCATGCGCTACGGGGCCGAACACAAGGAACAGACACGCAAGCGGGTCCTGAAGGCCGCCGCGAAGGCCATTCGCGCCGAGGGGCCGCACAGGATCGCCGTCGCCGGCGTGATGGCCGAGGTCGGCCTGACCCACGGCGGCTTCTACGCCCACTTCAAATCCAAGGACGAACTGGTCGCCGCCTCGATCGACCAGATGTTCGCCGAGGGGTCCGAGCGGGCGCAGCGCGAGACCGAGGGTGTCGATCCGCGGACCGGCCTCGGCCGCTACATCGACTTCTACCTTTCGTCCCCCCATCGCGACGCCCGGGGGGCGGGGTGCCCGCTCCCCTACCTCTCGGCCGACGCGCCGCGGATGGACGCCGCCTCGCGCGCACGGTTCGCCGATGGGGCGGCGCAGCTGACCGACCGTCTGGCGGGGCTGCTCGCCGCGATCGGCCATCCCGACCCAGCCGGCACGGCCAGTTCGCTGCTCGCCGAAATGGTGGGGGCTCTTTCGCTGGCGCGGGCCGACCCCGATCCGGCGCGTTCCGACGCCATCCTCGAGCGCTCGCGCGCCGCCCTCAAGACCCGCTTCGGCCTGGAGATTCTTCCATGAGCGTTCTCGAACTCTCCGAGACCCCCTTGTCCGGCCTCGACCAGCTGCGCGCCTGGATCGCCAGCGGTCGGCAACCGGCCATAGGCGACACGCTCGGCCTCAAGCTGGTCGAGGCCGAGGAGGGCCGGGTGGTCTTCGAGGGCGTGCCAGGACTGCACGTCTACAATCCCATCGGCACTGTGCACGGGGGCTATGCCGCGACCCTGCTGGATTCAGCCTGCGGCTGCGCCGTGCACAGTCGCCTCACCGCCGCTCAGGCGTATACGACCCTCGAGCTGAAGGTGGCCTATCACAAGGCGATAACCGCCGGCACAGGGCTCGTCCGCGCCGAAGGCCGGGTGATCAGCGTGGGCCGCCGCGCCGCCTTCGCCGAGGCCACACTGACCGACGCCCACGGACGCCTGCTCGCCTCGGCCACTTCCACTCTGCTGGTCATGGACAGATGAGTGTCGCCGCCCTGCGCGAGGTAACCGGGGAAGCCCCGGCGGGTGTCGCGGGCGCCCGCCGGTTCAAGGCGCCGTTCTCCCGGCGGACGGCGATTGCGGTCACCGCCGCGCTCGTCGCCGCCGCCGGCGGGGCGGCCTATATCGTGTTCCCTAAGCCGACCGTCTCCACCGATGCGGCCTATCTGCAGGCCGACAGCGCCGTGGTGGCGCCGCGCGTGCGCGGCCTCGTCGCCGAGGTGCTGGTGAACCACAACCAGGCGGTGCGCCGTGGCGACCCGCTGGTCCGCATCGACCCGGAGGAGTTCGACGCCCGCGTCGCCTCGGCCGACGCCGACTTCGCCAACGCCGAGGCGGCGGTAATGGCCGCCAAGGCCGCCTTCGTCAGCCAGGACGCGGAGGAGCGGCTCGCCGCCGCCAATGTTCGCGCCTCTCGCACCACCATCCAGTCGGCCGACGCCCAGAGCGAGCGCGCCCAGGCCGACCGGCGGCGCTACGAGGCGCTGGTCGCGTCGGGGTCCGTGGCCCGCCGCGACGCCGATCAGTATCGCGCGACGGCGATCAGCGCCCTCTCCGACGCCGAGCACAGCCGCGCCGAACTGGCCGTCAGCCAGAGCCAGGCCGGGACCGTCGCCGCCAGGCGCGCCACGCTGGTCGCCAACCTCGCCCAGGCGCAGGCCGCCGTCGGCCGGGCTCGGGCGGCGCTCGACCTCGCGCGCCAGGACCAGGGCCACGCGGTGATCCGCGCGCCCATCGACGGTGTGGTCGGCGACCGCCAGGTCGAACCGGGCGACTATGTCCAGCCCGGCACGCGCCTGCTGACTCTGGTGCCGATCCGTTCGCTCTATGTGACTGCGAACTTCAAGGAGACCCAGGTCGCGCGGATGCTGGTTGGCCAGAAGGCGACCATCGAGGTCGACGCACTGCCCGGGCGGGCGCTGAAGGGCGAGGTGGAGAGCTTCGCCCCCGGGTCCGGCTCGCAGTTCTCGCTGCTCCCGTTCGAGCCGGGAACCGGCAACTTCACCAAGATCGTCCAGCGCGTCCCCGTCCGGATCAGCCTCGATCCCGGGCAGCCCGGGATCGACCGCCTCCGCCCGGGGCTCTCCAGCACCGTCACCGTCCGTCTCGCGCGCTAGCCGCGCTCGCGAGCGACGACCTGTTGGACCGTCGACACAATGCGTGCAAGAATATTTTAAGTGATTGTCAATTAAACGTCAAAATCAATTCTCTGTTGATTCAGATAAACCATGAATTATACATGAAGCGCGCGCCGCTTGGGCGGCGTCGATTCATCAAAGGGTGTAACCATGCAGACCAGAGACATGTTGGTAAGCGCTGCGCTTGCGGTGGCGATCGTCGGTCCGCTGGCAAGCCACGCGGCCACTCTGATCGGCGATTCCGTTCACGCTTTTTACGTTTTTCCGGACAACACCACCGTTTCACAGGACCGCGGCGTCCAGGCCGTGGGCGTGTCCACGCCGGTCAGCAACCCGCCCGGGCTCTCGGGCGTGCCCGAACCGGCGGCGTGGTCGATGATGCTGATCGGGCTCGGCGGCCTGGGAACGGCAATGCGCGCTCGGCGGAGGGCGATGGCCGCACGCGCCTGACGGCGAATTCGGCCATGCAAGCCTACCCCCGGCAGGCCTTGATCCGGTCCGGCGGCGGCCGATGGCGCACGTCCGGCGGGGCGAAGACGGCGAAATAGCCCATGCCGCCCTGCATGGCGGAGAGGCTCAGCGGCCGGTAGCCCACCGCCCGCAGTTCGCAGGTGAGCAGCGTCGGCGGGGTCCCGTGCGCCTCGGTCGCCCGGTCGGCCTCCTCGATGCCGAGGGCGCCGCCGCGCCGGAAGGCGGGCGCGAGGTTGTAGAGCAGCTCATAGGGCCGCGCGATCTCATGGTACATGTGGACCATGATCGCCGCGTCGATAGACCCGGGCGGCAGCTTCGGGTCCCCGGG